>Ga0116229_10000898_pt1 | contig 43969 bp, 37 predicted proteins | sample S1TSphgellanicum_3_FD_87313 | JGI IMG/M metagenome (GOLD analysis project Ga0116229, IMG submission 87313) | Host-associated microbial communities from peat moss isolated from Minnesota, USA - S1T2_Fc - Sphagnum magellanicum MG | ecosystem: Host-associated > Plants > Peat moss > Unclassified...
CCAAGTGATTTTATTATTAACCAACTTCCAAGTGATTCTAATATTGACTAAATGATTTTGATATTGACCAAGTGTTTTTGTTATTAACTACATGATTTTGTTATTAAGTAGGTGTTGCATGTAGAAAAAACTTGTAAGAAAAAAAAAACCTCCAATTTGTTATTATGTTTCCTTTATTGAAACAAGGCAAGCCAATGGCAAACTATGAATGCATGAATAGATTTTTTACATTTCTGAAGGTTGAAAAGGTGCCCAAGATGCAATAGAATGATTCCTATCAGTGGGGAATGTTAAATTGTATACATAAATTTTGGTAATTATAAAACATGCAATTCAAAAGGCCATTTTTTTCCCTTGAATTGTGATGAGGTTGCAATAATCAATAATTAGAGTTGAATTTCCATCCATGCTTATGTGCTTGAAAATTGGAGGAGGGTGCATTTTTTAAAAATTTGCAATGGGTCATGGTTTAACAACATTGCTAAGTACTATGTTGGTCAATTCTACCATTATTTTTGGGGGATTATTTAATGGGGATTTGGCTAACAAGCTAGTTTGTTTTGATGCATGGTATGATTATATTTTCAAGCTTTGAAGACAGGGGTGATTATCCAATTGATAAAAAAAAATGCCTTGTTTATCATTAGCATCCACTACATGGCACATAAGTGTAGTTTGGCAATGCAAACCTATCATTGGATGGAGCTTTTACTATAATCCATTTATGTTTACTTTTCTCATTGTCTTAAAAGGCACATGGAACATGGGAAGTTGGTAGAAGTTTTGTAAACAAAAGGTTTAAAGATTTTTTAAAATGTCAAAGCTCGTGTTTACACTTGTAAAATGTGTTTTGGCTAAGAATAAGAGTCTTGTGGTGAAAATGGGTGATGACCTTGTTGGGAATCATTCGAAGAAATTTGCATATTTTTTACTATAGTTTACAACTAATTTTTAGTTACAAATGATATTTGCAACTAAAATGATTTGTAGTTGTGTTAGACAAGTTGCATAAAACATTAGTTACAAATGTTGATGTCATCACATAGACAATAGATGAAGTATGTATTTTAGTCGATGGTATTTTTCATTTGTTGATTGTATAGCACATGCAACTAGTGACCAATTTCTAATGACCAATGTCATGTTACCATGTGGCATATTCAAAGAATATTAAACAAATCAAATATATTACCATTTAAAAAAAATTCAACCATTTTTTTTAAGGTCTTTGATTCATGCATGTGAATAAATAATTTTGTGCCACATGGCAACATTTATGATTTTTGAAACATTTAAAATAAAAGTAGGTGTGTAGGTAAGAAAGTTTAACATAGGTAGGTAAGTAGGTAAGTAGGCCTAAGTGGGTAGGTAAGTAGGTCAAAGTAGGTAAGTAAGTCTTAAAACTTTTTTTAATTTGTTTTCTTTTATTTTGGATTGAACCAATTTAGGGTTAAGCTTTTTCAATTAGCTCATCCCATTTGGCAAATCTTGTGTATTTTAATGTTAACAATACATTTCCTTACATAATTGACACACTTAAAAAGGAAACCAAACAATATGGGATAAAAAATCTGGTTGCAAATAGTTTGCAACTAGGTTGTGATTAGATTTTTTCATCCCATACAATTTGGTTTCCCTTTCAATTATGTCAACTCCATAAGTATATAACTCACTCGTTAACTAGTTAATTCAATAATTAACCAACTAATTCACTAACTTCCTATCTACCTACAACCTATTTACTTATTACCTATTTACCCATTAATAATAATAGGTCATAATGGCATCAAATATTAATTGAAAGTTACTATTAACTAATTAATTGATAATAGTAAACATCCTTCAATAATTAATATTAATACATTAATTAATATGAATGATCAAGTATTAATTAATAGTCATTTAATAATTACTAAAATAATAAAATGAAATAATTAATTAATTCATAGAAAAATTCAATATAATTAATTAATTCAGTAAGTAATTATTTTAATAAATAAATAAATATTTAATTAATGATGAACTATTTAACTAATAATCATAATCTACTTATTATTTATTATCAATTGAATAATATTTATTTTATTTTATTAATTAAAATTATTTGAATATTAAATTTTATAATTATTATTTACTTCAATGATTAATTAATTAATATTAATACGTTTAAATTTTGATTATATATATACTAATTTATTTAATATGTAACATCAATAAGTTCATAATTATAGTTTATAAAGTAATATTTAATCTTAATGACTAAATAATTTAATAATAATAATAATAATATGCAATATCAATCAATTAATAACTAATTTTAGTTATTAGATGTTATTAATTTTAATATTTAATTCTAGTTGATTAAGTAATATTTAATTTTAATGACTAAATAGATAATAAATAATTATAATTTATTAAATATGTAATATAAATCAATTAATAAATATTTTAATTAAAATTTATCTAATAATTATTTATTTAATATTTAATAAATAATTATAAAATTTTATCATTAAATATTAAATATCAATTGAGTAATAATTAGGTCTAGTTTATTAACTTTTATTTAACTTGGGCTCTACGCTACTATGCACTACTAGTGACAATGAAATGACCCAAAAAAAAAAGGTTTATATTTGAAAACTTTGTTATTTTCAAATATATGAAAGATTCAAATTGTACAAAATACCACCCAATTATCATCCAAGGGGAGATTTTATCAGACACCCATGTTTTTAATTCATTGAAATCTTGGAAGCAATTAGGGTGGATAAACATTAAATTAGCTAAATAAGTGGGGATTAAATCCTTGAATTAGGTATTTAAAGGAGAAGTTTTTATTGGAAATTAGCTTAATTTCAAAGAAAAGAAATCATGTTATGGGTTGTATGCATGGAATAAAATATGTAGGTGTTGTTTTCACCTAATTCCTTTGGTAATTGCATCAATATATGATATAATATTTTTAAATATTATAAATTATATGATATTATAGTTTTAAATATTTTTAAGTTAAAATGGTTATGTTATCAAATATTGTTAAGATTATATTTATTGGACAGAAGAAATGTTAAGATTTTGGTTTGAGTATTTTGGAAAAGGAAAGATGTATCTATGGTTTATGTTGTATTGTAAATGTAAATGCATTTGTGATAAAAACATATTTGGATTTTTTTGGTTCAATTCCAAATGATATCTGTGGCATATGCTACTATGAAAAGACCACATGATGAATTATCTATTTGTTGCATGACATTTGCATATGTATACAACAATTGTTCAATATTTGTTAATTTTTAAAATAATTGTACAATGTCATTGGGTAATGTTCTTGTCATAAGTTGATTTGAATCATATATTGTACAATGTAAATTAGGTATGGAAGTATGTAATTTGACTAAAATCTAATGATTGTTATTGATAAAAATATGCTGAAAGGAATTTTGTACAATTTTGTTTATCGTTCCCATGATTGTGTAAGTGTGTTGTTCATAACCTATTGATTGTAATTTGTTTATATATAATATTTGCATTGCCATTCCTAGGTGTTGATCGCTTAACCATACATTTGGATCAAGAAGTATGTTTTCATTGTCTTTTGTTAATTGAAAGTCTTCATGCTAGTAGTGAATGATGTTATCATCATTTGAATCATCATTTATTTCAATAATGTTCTCAATTTATTTTTTACATACTTTTTTTCCCCTTCAATAATTTACAATATTGTGTTGGCATATTGATTTGGTTAATGTTTGATTTCACAATGGGTGTTGTCATTTCTAATGATCCCTTTTTGAAATTAATTTTGAAATTAACTTTACATATGTCCTAAATAGTGATATCTCATAAAATTATGAGTCCATCTAAAGAACATAAATGTGAGAATGTTACATAGATGTTGTGCATATTAAGCTGAATACTATCAAGTGGTTGGCAAAGGCCTATGATCAAGTGTTCAAAAGTTTTCCCTTGAGCTTTAAAGTCAATTAAACAAAAAGTTGGGGCAAGTGGTAGTTGATATTGACTTACATTAAAAGTTTTTGAGGTGTTTGATTCTTCTATGAAAGGGTGATATTGGAAATTTCTCATTATGGGTGCTATTAGTATCACATTTTTGGGTAAACCTTCAAGATTGATGTCTTGTAATGTATTTTATTATTATTATTTCATTTAAAATCAACTAAAACATTAATAGGTGGATGCATCATTTCATCACATAGAATCTGATGTGATCTTGTGAGTGAAATGTTTTCAAAATGATACATTATGGGGTCAAAAATAATAATGCATATAATGAAATACAAAAATTCATGTTAAACTATGGTAATGATTTTTTTTTTAAAAAAATTAATATGTTTCTACAATATTTTTGAAAATATGAATGATATTTAGGTATTACAATAATGCTACAGTAATTAAATCTATATTATAAATATGTGAATATTATAACTATCAACAATAGTAATACCTTGATCAATTTATATTCCAGCAACTAGTTTTAATGTTATTCCATGTTGTTTCGAAACAAAGTGTTTCCAATATCTAACATAACATTTGATGGAAACTAAATCTCCTAGATTTACTATTGCACCATCGATAAGTTTATTGACTTTGTCCAACACTTCTATTGTATTTAATTATTTTGAATTATCATTTTCATTTGCAATTTTTAAAAATGGTGCTAAATTTTGAGTTTTACTTATTGACATTGTTTGTTTTATAATATATTGGATGTCACTACCTATTAGATTTTTTAAATAAGTATCAATAGTTATAATTGTGCAACATTTTAATTTTTTTGAATTCATTTTTATTATGTGATGATTGATAGCATAATGTAATTCATTTCGAAGAACTATGAAAATTGTTGTCCTCCATAGATCTTCAAACAAGTTTGTTTTTAATTTGGATAAATTTTTTATTTTAAGTAATTCAAAATCTGAATGGGAATTTTTTTTTTCTTCTAAGGTTTTTTAGAACAAATCCATATTGGACATTTTCCATCTGTTGCATTTGTTACGTTAAAATGATATTATTAGGGCGAATGTAGTTTTCCCACAAACTTTTACTTATGATTTTTTTTTGAGTTAATTTTGTGAATGCAAAGGTTGGTTGAATGTTATTTGAATATAATGGTGTATTAGTAATGGGTGGAAATTGTAAAAAATCCCCCATAAAAAATATGTTTACCCCACGAAATGGTAATATGTTACTTTTTAATTTTTGCAATTTTAGATGCATTGTAAAGAGCATGTTGCAAACAACCATTGAAATTTCATCAACAATGATGAATTCAATAGTGGGACAAATGTTTGTTATTAAATTTGGTCTTACAATGTCATGTTTATTGATTAACAAGCCTAGTAAATAATGGATAGTTGTTTCACCTATTAACAATGTTGCATTTGCGGTGCATGTTATAATGTGAAGTTTTTGTTCATTATTTGTTTTCATAAAATATTCTTGGGTGGCATTGATCATTTGTGTTTTACCTTTTCATGTAGCACCTCCTACATATTGTAATATTTGATTAATGGAATTCATTTGTGCGAATGTTTTGAATGCAGAAATTTGTAATTTATTAACTTTTTTTTTTAATGAAAATTTTTAAGATGTAGGGGAAAAATTATCTTCATAAAAAGGTGTTATATTATTGACATTGGTATATGTTTGATTTGATTGATTTATTTTAGTAATGGATATATTTCATAGTTCTAGTGGTTGTGAATTTTGATCTAGATGTGGTTTATATTTGTATATGGATGCACATGTTTTTGTGTTGAGTTATCAATTGTTTGATTTTTTAAATGATTTAAAATATGATTCCATTTTTAATATTAAATTGATGTTTAGTTATGATATTCATATCATTTAATGTTTCTTCATTTTCTTCATGTTTTATATTTTCCATTAATTCCAAGTTTTTGGTTATTTTAGTTACACATACATAGTACTTGTGTTAAATAATAAATATTCTATTTCTAATTTTTTAGGTTTTTATTTTGGTTATATGATCTTATTTTGTATTGTGATTTCATCAATGTCTTCTTGAACCATGTTTTCAAACTCTTCTAACTAAAGAAAATTTATTATTGAATTTTCATTTTCATCTTCATTAGATTGATTTTTTATTGAAGTTGTCAATAATCTATCTACATCTTTGGATTCTTTACATTCATGTAAAATGATTTTTTATTACCATTTTGTTGAATTAGAAAATATAATGGAAATTGCTCGAGCATAATTTTCAAGGTCATTTTTTTGTGATGGTATTGTGTAACTTTGAAAGACTAGTATTTTAGGTATGTTGTATTCATATACACTATGAATTGTATTAAGGATGATTTTCATGAAACACTATTGATTTTATTTGCTTTGCTAGAAAATTCATAGGGGAAAAATTGTTCAAATGTTTTGGGTCTTTGCTAATAGTTAGTTTGAAAATTGTGTATCATGTATTCTGAATTTTCTAAATTTTTGCCAACTATAAATGTTTCAAAATTATCATTTGGTAAGTTATTTTCATTTTGATTGATTTTTTTGATTTCATGTTCATTTACCCATGTTGATAAACTATACCAAGGTATATATGTAAAATCATAATCAATAATGTGATGTGTTAAATTCAACAAATAATTGATCGCTTTAGTGGTTGATATTTTTTATTGACTTCTAATTGTATTCAAACATTGTATGAGTAGATGATGACTTTTATTGATCAAATTGTATGAATTTGTGTTTTTATTCATTGTCTCAATTTTTTGCACATCAATTTGTAATAAATAATACACGTGTGTAATGTAGATGGATGTTTTTGTTATGTATCTATGATGTAATAAATCAATGATTTACTATCATTACCAAAAGCTGTTATAAATTTGAGATCATGGTTACATCTAAATGCAAATAATATCCAAGGGGTTTGCATTGTTTAACCATTTGTTAGTTTTTTAAATATGCAATAGTCCAACGTCATTGTTAAAATGACTTATATTGATTAAGGGTTGAGGAAAACCATATCTACAAGGTTTTTTTGATGCATCATATTTGATTTGTAACATGTTAGATTACACACATGACAATTGCATATGTTCATTAATTTCCATACATCATTGTCAAATAATTCATTGAATTTTTTTTCATTTGTGTTAAGATGACTCACCCCCAAACTCCTCGTAAAACTCAAATGCGAGTCCAATAGTGAAAACAACGGAAAAAGAAGGAATGCGGATATGATCTTTAATTCGTAACATTTCGAAGGGAGAGGGGCATGCTAGAGTTAAGGGATGGGGATTAGGACGAGTGATAAAAGGGTCAATTATTCATATGGACTTACACAAATTAAAAAACAAATTGGTTAATGCATAGTTGGAGTACTTTTGGTGCACGGGCACACCACGAGCACACACAGATTCACAAGATTTGCAAGACTCACCATGGCCCAAACTTGGAGGAAGCCACCACCTTCCCCCTTATAATATTCTTTGTGATTAACCATGGGGACTACATCCAAATGTCATTTTGTCCCAGGATTCCCAAGTTGGGAATCTGAAAATTCTCGAAATTGGTATTCTTGGCATTTTGGAAAGCCATAACTCTTTGTGCAGAACTTTGATCGAAGTTAGGTCTAAAACAAAGTTGTAGCCTTCATTGAGATCTTTCCAAGGATATGTGGTAGTTTCATTCCTGGCCTTTCTTTTGGCCACAACTTATGTTTTAAGCACTCAAATGGGTCATGTAAACCCATTTTAGACATCTAAGTTTCAAGAGCTTTACAATGATATAAAAAACTTTTTAATCCAATGAGTTTTGACCCCTATAATCGATCTCTAAAAATTTGAGAGTCCACCAGGATTCCAATTCCCAAAATGGGAGCCCACTTGGGAGTGTGTGGGTTCATTCCCTCACACTCTCCTACACTCCCATGAACATGAAATGTGACTCCTAGGCTTCATTTTCGGCCTACACCTTTGCAAGCCCTTGCCTTGGTTGCAAGCTTGGGGTTAATGTCGTGACATAAAAGGTCTTATGGTACATGGGTGTATGTAGTCATCACATTTGTCATTTTCATTTTGTGTTATAGAATTGAAAGACTTGTGCCTGTTAATGTCTCATATGATAATGTCAATTAAATAATTAATCATGTTTTCTTAAAAAAATTCATCATCAAGTAATGTTTGAATCAAGGTGTTGAGATTTGGTGAATCATTGAGCCATAATAATGTATGGATATGTAAACTACCATTTTTAACAATTTCATAACATCCATAATATGTTTTAATATGTCCAAGCACTCTTACATTATTATTTTTTTAAATTATTTAAAACTTGTAGCATGTATTTGAAAATAACATTCACAAGAATGTGGACAAAAGTTGTTTGAACTTTGGGATTTATGGCTACTTGTTTATATCATCCATTTTTATTTAACATATTATTGTCACAGAATAAGTCAAGGATTTTTTTGTTTAATTAAGACAACAATTGACAGATGATGGACAAATGAAAAAAAACTTGGTGTTCCCATAAAATATATCATATATCATATTTGATCTCTTTGTGATGCACGGCTACTTCCAAAAACCATGACATATTTGTTAGAGATTTTTATATGGCCTAGCAAACTTTGTACATTTGTTTTCCATTTATTTTTTGTGGACATTTTATGATTTCATCAAAATATGTTAATTGTAATTTATTCCAAAGTTCTTTTTATGTTTGATGATTTACACATAGTTAATTTAGCTCCAAGACATATTTATCTTTGTTGAATTATGTTAAACACAAAAAATGGAAATAGATGGTGTTTTGAAACTTTATATTGTGTATTGTCTAAATTCATGAGGTGTTTTGTATACAGTTGAAATGGCCTATTTACCATTTCAATAACACCAATCCCAAAAGGGAACAAAGTAAAAAACATGCATGATATCAAAGATGGGTTGTATTATTCATTGATCATTTTATATTTATGGTTGTAAGATAAATAATGATGATTATTTAAATTGTAGAATGCATTTTCATATGTTCATGTTGATTTATGTCAATTCCATCAATATCTATTAATCTAGATGCTACCATAATTTGTTCAACATATTTTTTTTATTTGATTTATTTTACAATTGCTCACTTGTTTGTGTAAATTGGTGATATTAGTTCAATGTTCTGCATTTGCCAATTCTACACTTCTTGATTTGAATATTGATCTCATTATAGGATCTGGTATGTTGTTATCTGGTAACAAGTTCAAACCATGTCTATAGATTATTGTACACCTATATTCTATATGGTTAGATTTCAACCATGTGAGCCATATGGTTATTACAAATTTTCTCACATATAAAAACTTACAAATTTTGATTATTTCCATTGGATGATGTGTATTACCAATAAAATGAATTGCGGTAAAATCAAATAAGGATTATAATGATAATGGAAACTCATTTAGTATTTCAATTGCACGTTTGTGATCTTGTGCAAAACTTACTACATTGCCTTTAAGTGCATGTTGAAATGTTATACCACCTTTGTTTGTATGTATATTTAAATAATATTGTTCAACAATGATATCTTGCAATTAAATTTTTTTTAACCATTGTCAATTTTGGTAGTGTTATTGGTGCGAACCAATCCATAGACCATTAGCCAATGCAAGTTTTGGCATTTTGTTATTTTTTGTAGAAGAATTACAAATTATACATGAAGAAAATTTTGGGTCATTATTTGAAATATTTTTTTGGAAAATAAAAGTCCTTCCAATTTTGGATGTATGTGCATAGTGTCTATTATAAATTCTTATGGAATCATATCATAGTCATTTGATACATGATGTTTAGGATTGAGTTTTTAAGAGTTTTCATGTTTGTTAATGTTGTATTTAAATATAATATATTGCATATTATTAATTCTTGTATGAAAGTTTTTTCATCACAAACACAACAATAATTAAATGTAAGTGAAACATTTTTCATGAAACTGTTGAATTGTCTTAAACATGATGTGTTATTTTCAATTTTTATGTGTGGTGGGAAAGTACTTTTTTTTTGCATATCAATATCTCTGTGTTGTTAATCTGAATTTTTTTATTTACATCTACTTCCATATCAATATCATGATATTTGGCTCATCTTTTATTATTCATATCCATTTTGTTTGCTTTATATTTTTCTTGTATTTTTTTTCATTGTATCAATATCATTATATTGACATTTCTTTTAATATAATATTTATTTTTATTAATTAATAATTTATTCGTCTTTTAGCATTCCTTTTATTTTTATATCATCATCATCATCATCATCATTATTTTATTTTAAATTAATTTGAATAATTTACATATGATTTCATTGTATATGTAAAAATATAAAATATAATGATGTACTTAAATTGTATTTCAAGTATGTTGATAATATGATGTTTTTGATGAAATTTAATGATGATGTATGATAATGTCACTACAAAATGTGGGTGCATTTCACTAGACCGTGTGAATTCATTGTTTCCCCACTAGGTCCTATTCATTATAACCAATGAATTCACTCATAATCCAGTGAAATCACTTGGCATATAGGGACACCTTTTGTTGTAATGTGTGTTTTTGTTCCAATGTTTTGTCCATTGTGATATTTTGTTATTATACTCATTCATGAATCTTGATTCATTAAATATAATGGAAAATGATGATTTAGTGTATGTATTAGCAAAGGAAACTTTATTGTAGTTTCCTTTTGGCCCCAACCAACATAATCCTACAATTCCTATGAATGGTGCAAATGTTGTTTCTTTTGTTTATGAGTTGAATAAAGTACTATGGTAGTTTAAACCTCATTGTAGATTACCCCATTCAATTTCCTTAATATTTATGACATGATATTCATGTTTTTCATATTGGTTGTACATATTTTCAATAGTATTAGATTCCTACAAAAGTAATTATTGAAAATTAATCTAATTTTTGAGTTTTTAGAATAAATATAAAATGATTAATTTTGTGATTAACTATTTTTTTTAAAAAAATTGATTCATTGTGGATATCATGCTAAATATCAAAACATGATGAGAATATTCCAACCTCTTCCATTGAAGAGGTTGTAATTTTTGAGGTTTTTATTGAAGCCATAAATGTTTTGTTGTTTGATAGATATTTTAAAATTTTTATGATTTTGTTTTAAAATCTACAACAATAAAAACTACATTCAAAAAATTTGTTGTATCATAAAATTTCAATTATTTAAAATGGATCCAAATCACATTTTCATCTATGTGATGAATTTCATGTATGTCATCAATTTTCATAGAAAATTTCAATTCCAATTATGTAGCTAGATATATTCACAATCCACTATTATAATTAATTTGATCCATTTTAAGATTTTGATATATATTTAATTTCAATTTTACAAGTTTAATCATATTGTGATATATATCCATAACCTCATAATTTCAAATTCATTCATGTTGTAAAATCAAAAAATGTTTAAGCATGGGATATTTACAATGGGAATGAATATAAATGCCTTGTTTTTCAATTAACCTAAACTCACAAGTTGCATTCATTAAAAAATCAAAATCAGCTTCAACAAAATGACAATTTGTTTTGGCTACAAATGCATTAAATGTTTCTTCACATTTTTTTATTAACTGGAAAGAGCTTTTTGCCTAGAGAGATTGTATGTTTATGAGAGGCCAATTTGAAAATCATAGACCTTGAAAGCTTGAATGTTTGTTTGTTTGTGTGTTTGTTTGATTGATTGTTTATTTTTTCATTTTTTTCAATTTATAGTGCTTGATATTGTTAAAAGGTGTATGTTTGTGGGAATTACATGAGGGGAATGAATTGTGCCTTGAGAGATTTAGAGTGGATTATTGTGCTTATGTTGCATTTGGAGGAGTGGTGAGTAAGATACAAATCGACTTGCTTTTTGAACAAATTTGGGCTCTTGATCATCTCGCATCAATGAAAATTACAGTTGGACAAAAGGCAATGTAAAATATTGTGCGTCTTTGTGTTTTTTATGTTTGATTGTCTTTGCATTTGTTTAGGGATCACAAATGTTGGTCAAGAAAGAATGGAACTAAATGGAAGCATGGGTGTGGGTGTTGGTGCTAATGTTGTGCTCAAATCAAAGATCATAACTACAAAGGTGGTGGTTATGTAATAGCAATGATCTAAATTATCATGTTTTTGGATTGCATGAAGCAGTGGTTTTTTTTTTACAAAGAATGTAGTATTGTTGATAAGAAATACATGTGTGTCTACAAGTGAAAGAATGCATCTTGTGGGTTTCAAGTGTTTTCATCACCATCTTTTGTACCCCACAACCCACAATCATGCATTGGTCAAATACACATGTTATTTCAGTTGAAGCCCAAGTCTAATGGTAAGGATATTTTGCTTTGATTGCTAATGCATGCTATTTATGAAACATGGCTTGGTACTGAACCTTCAAACGTGAAGAATGAAAAAAGTTCAACACATCAGAATCTGCTTCAACTAATAAACATGATTGCTAGACAAGGGACATTATTTGAAGGCCAAACTTGAGAATGATCTAATTGTTCACTTGTTTGTGGTGATGGTAGCAAGCTTGATCAAAATGAATCTAAAGGTGGATTTCACACACCACAAACATATAAATTGTTGCATGGGATCCACAGGTTGCCAATGAAAACACTCAAGGTGGAGCAATTAGCAATGGTGGGATATGGAAAGGAGCCATCTTTGGTTGTTGACCACATGCATCTAGTGTTTGCAACTTTTGAGGTTTTTTCTCTTTTTTCTCTTCACTTCTACATGTACACACATTGAACAAAAATTTGGGCAAGGTAGTCATGTCCTTGGGTGGTACCACTAGGAATGTCACACCTTGATTTTCTTGGACCCATTGAACTTTAAAAAATCATAGAAAACATTTAAAAGAACATTTCATTCTTTTAATACATTTATTAGGTTCCACAGATTTTGAAATCTCAATAATATTAAAAATATTGTGTATTTTGATGTTCCTAATCATTATGTTTGAAAAAAGTTTCAAGAATATAACACTTGTTTTTTTCCTTGAACTTTTTGGTTATGAACACAAATTTGGAACATGATTTATGATTTTCTTAATGATTTTTTCCTAAGGCAATTTGGAGGTCATTTTATTTTTAAGTTTTTATTTAACAAGTAATTGATTAAATTTGATTTACTTATGAATTTCCAAAGTTGAAGCTATCAATTTTTTAAAGGGCCATTTTAATTAAGATTTCTTTTTTCATTTTTTGAAATCCCAAAATAAACTTCAAGCCATATATTAGAACATGCAATTGATAAACATGAAATAATAATAATTTATAATTGTGAAATCATTTAATGAAAGGGGCCCAAAAAAATGATTTGGTTGTTTTTGGGTCCTTAATCATTCCTTGAGGTGGTTCCTAGCAATACCACCCAAGGATGGGTTTGTTCAGAAAGGAAAAAATTATGTTTTGCAGCAAAATAATGTGTTATTTGCACACATCATTTGGTAGGGGTTTGTAATAATCTAGTGGGTTTCTGAGAGACAATTTTCATATTGTATATGATATTTAAATATTTTGTGGTTGTAGGTGGTGAACCCATAATGGCCTAAACACTAGGAGCAATTGCTCATTGTAACATAGAGTGTTGAACATCTCGTAGGTTAATATTGTATAATCTATTTTCTTACCCAATCTGTTAAGACCCAATTGGCTAATGTGATTTTGATTAAAGCAATTGTGGGTGTATCATTGCATTTTGGTCCCATGGAAATAACGAAAGCTAAAAAATGCATCTCAAAGGTCTCTCAACCTTTTGTTGTCCCATCTATTTTATGTACTTAGCAAACAAAGGGAAAGTTGTATTGGATTGTCTTGCCACTTTGGACAACAGAAAGTTGAGTTCTTGTGTTAATATAATTTGTGAATGAATAAAGGTTTTATCTAGTTTGGCTTGAATTGCAAGTTGGGTCATCTAAGGAATCATATGTTCAATGCAAAATGATGTGTTTATAAGGGCTTTTTTTTGTTTTCATCTTCTTACTATATGGAGGTTCCTAAAACTTGATATTTCCAAATGTAAAATCAAATAGTGGGTCTATCAAGCTTGGAATCAGTTTGATCTCAATTGGAAACTCAAGTTTGGAGGTTTCATTCTATTGCTCTAAATGAAGATAAAACCTAACATTGCTTTAAAAGCTTGAAGATCCAAACTGTGTAAGTAGCACAAGATCTTTCAATTGTCTAGACATGGCATCATCATATTGGGAAAGCTTTCATAAGTGCACATGGGAAATTCAAGAACCCTAAATAGAATTTCTTTATAGCTTCTTTTTTTTGTAGATCTCATGTTGAAAGGATGTTGTTGCCGGAAAATATTGTTTGTTTTTTCCATTCTAAAAGTTTTAGAATTTTCAAACTTAATCTTTTTTAACTCTTGAGCTTTCAACTGCACAGAGCCACCACATGTTGTTCATATTGATTTCCAAATTAGGGTTTTTGGAGAACTATGTATGCATTTAGAACTGGAGGTTTATAATTTAAAACAATGGATTGGATGAAAAATACAAGTGGCATGGATTTTTTCTCCTATCATGCTAGATAGGTCAGTAGCATTTCATTTGCCTTTCATGATCCTCATCTATAATAAGTCCCATTGATAAGTTTAATGTGGAATTGTTAACTTGGTAATTCAAAATCATGGGTAGATTACATTAGCTAACAAAACTAAAATATAATGAAATGTTATTTGTCTTCACAATGTCTACTAGAGGAAATGTAAACATGCATGGGTATTAGCCAATGTGATGATTGAGTCATGGAACATTTTGGTGGGTGACAATCAATTTTATGTGACATTAAATCAATGGTTTAACAGTGTGGTAAATCATGAATTGCATGCCATGATGTAAAACATCATGGATGAAATAATGAATTGCAGTCTATAATGTAAAACATTAGAGTGGTTGATTCATCACCATCAAGGGTGTTTGATGATTAGCTATAATACTAGTTTTATGAGTGGTGATCAAGATGTCTAAGTTGTGAAATATATGTTAAGTCAATTACGAGAAACTAATTTTGTGTAATGTTTCTGCTCTTTGCATGCTTGGTATGGAAAATGACTTATTGAAATGTCATGTTATTTTTAAGTTATTTCATTTTCATATTGGATTGCTAGTTTTAAGTGTAATTAGATTAGGGGTTGAGTATACAATGCATTTAGATGTTTGGTGTTAAAACACATGGTAAGCCACCATTAAATCCTCTTCCAATTGTATGAATCCATAGACAACTAATAACTTGAAACAATCTTTGAAACCAGCAATCCAGTCAACTCCAGCCTATGTTGCTAACATGTCTACCTTCTACACTTGAAAGCAAATAATATTCATAACACTAGTGTGTTACCTACCTATAAACTTCCACCACCACATGTGTTTTCACCTTCATTTGACACACTAACAACTGTCTAGGGATCACTTGCATCCTAGTGGAACTTTTACTTTTATAAGAATTTGATTTTAAGGTGGTTTATAAACCAGGTCAAATTCACTTTGTACCAAACCGTTTATCTTGAATTGGTCATGGTGAACCAGCTACATGAGCATACCAAAAGAAGAAAGGAGTCACATCACTATTAAGTCTAGACTTTATAGTTTATATGAAAGGCAATTATATAAACTAAGACCAAATAATATATAACAACAATGTTTGACATTTGAAGAAGCAGCTAAAGTATTAATTGATTTCCATGAAGGACTTGCTAGAGGACGTTTTGGCATTAATACCATTATCAAAAAAATATTGACATTTGGTTATTAGTGGCCAACATTAAATAAAGATGTTATTGAGATATGTCAAACATGTGATATATGCCAATGACTTACACTAATGTGGTGAAGTGGTAAAGGACCACTTCAACCTATTATGGCATTTGAGCCATTTGTGAAATGGGTCTCAATTTCATGGAACCAATTAAACCAAATACAAAATCTATTGGAAATGAATACATTTTGGCGGCCATTGATTATATAACTAAGTGGGTAGAAGCCAAAACATTAAAAAACAATATTGTTCAAAACATCACGAAATTATGAACATATTATTACCCATTTTGGATGTCCTATTCATTTAGTGAGTGATCACAAGACTCATTTTATTAATAGGACAATTGAAATATTAACTCAAGAATTTATGATCACACATCATAAATCAACTACCTACTATCCACAAGGAAATGATCAAGCCAAGTCCACAAACAAGACTTTAGGAAGATTACTTGCCAAAATGATAAATGCAAACCAAAATGATTGGGATATCATGCTATTTACAACTCTATGGGCATATCGAACTGCTTACAAAGTAACAATTCACGCAACACCATTTGAATTGGTTTATGGCACTCAACCCATTATGTCAACAAAATTTATTGTATTTATTCAGAGAATTCGAAATGTACCAAAAGATGACATTCACTTGGTAATTCGAGTAAGAATGAAAGAGTTCGTAAAATTAGATGAAAATCGTTGGCATGCTAGAGAAAATATGAACCATATTCAATTATCATGAAAATACCAACAAGATGATAAAAGTAAGATGAAAAATTTTAAGGAAGGAGAATTGGTATTATGGATGCCTAAAGCTATGAAAATAAAAGGCGGAAAGGTCAAGTTACTATGGAAAGGTCCTTATAAAGTACAAAAAGTTTTCAATAATAACATGGTTGAATTATCCACCTTAAGTAATGATGATATGGAGAAAATTAATATTAACAAATTAAAGGAATATTGACATAACAAGACACTAGTAGTCGTTATGACAAATGTAATTACTATATAAAAGAAATCCAAGTCGAAATGGGATTTTCACCTTAATGCCAACTGCAATACCAAATCTTAAGGATTGCTTTGGATAGGCTCTAAACCAAGACCAAATGAGCCTAACTCACTATTATGGACCAATAACGATTATACTAATGAAATCAAATTGCTACCAACTAGTGAGCTAAAATTTAAAGGGGACATGCTAAAAAAATGTAGGAAAAATTCAAGGAAGAGGCATTACAACAAATTAAGAACTATTGAGCAACTTTACTCTCGTAAATATGTACCAACAACCACTATTACTCCAAGTGTGGGAAGAAAATATCAAGGAAATATGGTTGTTGTAGAGAAAAAAATTGATTTTTTAAAAAAAAATGGTGAATTACTCACAATGCCAATGAACAAGCAACCACCCTTCTAGCCTTTGGCACATCTATTGGACCCTAGAAAGAAAAGAGCTATGGGCTATAAAACATAGGTATAACCTTTGGAAGGATTTTTCAACAAGAAATAATAATCATGTTGCAAAGTGGAATTCTATGGCAAGAGAAGAGCGTGAAAGAAAAGTAAGGTGACACACTCCCAACCTCCTCAAGAGACTCAAATGTGAGTCTAAAAATGAAAACAACGGAAGAATAAGAAGTTGGGGCATGCTTCGTGGCTCACAACACTTCGAGGGTAGAAGGGTGTGCTAGAGCTCTGAGATGGGACTAGGAAGATTGACAAGCACTTCAATCACTCACACGGACCTGCACAACCAAACAACAAGTTGGTTAGTGTATAGTTGAAGCATTTTTGGTGCTAGGACGAGCCATGGGCAAACTCGAACTCATAAGACTCACCATGGCCTAGACTTGGGGGAAGCCACCACCTTCCCCCTTATAGCATATTTTGTGCCTCTCCACAAGGCCCACATCCAAATGGCATTTTGTCCCAAGACTCCCAAATGGGAGTCTCGAAATTCCCAAAGTTGGGACTCCCACGACTTTGGGGCCCCATAACTTTGTGTGCAAACCTTTGATTGAGATGAGGTTTAAAGCAAAGTTTTAGCCCTTGTCAAGAACTTTCCAATTGTATGTCTCACGCCACCTGCACACAAGGGAATCGGGTCAATTCTTGACTTTTAGTGGTCGAAAGTCAAATTGGCAATTTGACTCTTGGCCTTTCTTTTAGCCATAACTTGTGTTTCAGATGTCCAAATGGGTCATGCAAGCCCATTTCATACATCTACGTTCCAAGAGCTTTCCAATGATATAAAGAACGTTTCAATCCAATGAGTTTTGACCCCTTCAATGGCCCTCTGAAAATTTGAGAGTCCATTGGGACTCCAACTCCCAAAATGGGAGTTCACTTGGGAGTGTGAAGGTTCATTCCCTCACACTCTTTTGCATTCCCAGGAGCATGAGATGTGACCCCCTTGGGCTTCCCTCTTGGTTCACAACCTTGCAAGCCCTTGCCTTGGTCGCGAACCCAAGGCTAGGGTTGCGACATAAGGAGTCTTAAAATAAAAAAACATAAGGATACATTGTGGGGAGGTAGTTTGAGTGGAAATGAATGTGTAGAGAGATTTGCAAAAAAAAGGCACACATTACAAGTTATAGCTATAGATAATCATCGCATCTGTTATGAAACTTGAGGTGAGGAGTCTAAACATAGTGATTTTGAGAGTTCTAATGTTGACATTTTTATAGTTTATATCATTTAGAATTGACTCTAAAAGACAGAAGGGAGAAACTTCAAAGTTGAAAAGTCATTATACCAAAAGGAAGTTTCAAAGTGTTTCAGGAAGAATAGTGAACATACTATGATTATGAACTAAAATTAGTCTTATGAAAGTGAAGGAATTCTTGAAAGCCTAAGAAACAAGAAAATTGCATCAATATTCAAAAGAATAATTATGTAAATTGGAGAGTAGAGTGTTGTAAATCAGGTTAGAGTTTTTCTTTGTTGGTCTATATCAAAAACCTACATCGTATCAACATTTGTTTGTAATTTTTTGGAATAGGGAGGATAATTTTTTTAAGACATAGATTATTGAAATGAAGCAAATTCCTGAGAAGGTTAACATTCCTATTGCTTCAAAGCATCGACAAGCGAAAGAGTTGGAAAATCCCATTGAGTCAAAAGATCTTGAGATGATTAATCTTGTCAATTACATGCACAACATGATATGGGTGATGGAAAAACAAAAACACAATGGGCGAAGAAAGCAGGGCTCACTCATATGTGTAAGTTTGACTGGACACACATCGATTTGCCTATGATTATGGGATGATTTGCAATTATCAAGTTATAGAGGAGGCCACAAAATTGAGAGGTAAGGAAGTCAATTTGACCATTGAAGGCATTACTAAGGTTTTCAAATTGCTTTATATTGAGACTATACCAAGAGGAAAGGAGGGTTACAGACAACCATAACCAAGTATTTTGTAAGAGGAAAAGAAGAACATTCCACTTTTCATTCTAGTTATTTGATCTGTAAAGCCAATGGACCACTAAAAGTCATGAAACTTGAAGCCTTAATTCAAATTCTCACTCTTAAATAGGGAACAAATATGCTCCCAAAGCACTTGTTGTCATTATCCAAGCTGTAGAGGAAGGGGAAGTGAATTGGGCAATGTGGTTTGCACAAAAGCTACAAAATGAGATTCTGGTTATGTAAAGGAAGGCAAGTAGACCAAGAAATACCTTAATTGGACCAACCTTTACCACCATAGGAAGATACCATTTGGATCATTTTGTTGAAAATCTAGAGAAACATGTGAGAATAAAAAGAAGATCTTAGTCTAGCGATAGTAAGGTTATTGTAGATGTGCATGTCGTAATGCCTAAACCAAGGCAAAAAAGGAGCAGTAGAATGAGCAAACCAACCCATCTAGAGCAGTCATAAGTATCTCCAACGCAAGAGGCGGATACTGATAATCCTTCTATTGATAAACAAGAAGAATCAACATCATTGGAGCTAGAAATTGAAGCTACTAGAGAAGGTAGCAATGCTAAAAAAGGTGTGGCAAATCTAGGGATTTCTGAGGAAGAAGAAGTTGTAGAAGCAACAATGGAAGTATAAACGGAGTATTTGGAAATTACCACAAGTGTTTTGGAGAAGATCGACATACCAGTTGAGAGAGCAAAAGAAAATATTCTAGCAATACAAGTGAATATTAACAAGGAGCAAACCGAGGAGGAAGTGGTTGTTACAAGAGCAAAGCAACTAGCGAAAGAAATAGATAAGGGCATAGTGATTTGCACCAAGATGGCATAAAAGGAAATTAACAAACAAAATCAAGTTGGTGAGTTTCAAATGTCCTTAACCATTGATTTACAATGTCAAGAGTAGGAAAAGAATGGAAAGACATTGTAGATCAATTTCTAGTAGTAGTAAAAACAATTCGAGACTTGGAAATCTAACAATAGAAAAAGGTATACCCAATAGTTGGAGAACATGAAAATGAAGAAACAAATCGAAAAACTTTAAAAGGAAATAGAAGTTTGACGTGCTTAGGTTGAAGGCAATTTGAAGTAAAGTAAAATCCATCATAAGATAGAAAGGTCATTGAAGGCAACAAAGAAGAAGATTTTGGAGCTACAACAAAAGATTATGGAAATGAACAAGCATTATGAAGAGATGCAAAAAGCAATAGAAGATTCAAAAGGACTAGTAAAAGTAAAGAAGCAGAGGATGAAGGAAGTTCAATTGGAAATCATAGCAAAAGCAGATGTTGAAATTGCATATTGCAATCAGGAACTTTGGAATTTTAAGTAAGAAAGATAGAAATTTTATGAAGAATTTGTGATGCTTTAAGAGATAATTAACACGAAGGACAAAGCAAACAAGGATGTTGAAAAAACAGTGGAACGATTTCAAAGATCTTATAATGAGATGTGTGGAAAAGTTTGTGTGAAAGAAAAATTCAATAAGGAGTTGCATGCTAAGGATGTCAAGTTGCAACATTTGGAATTGATTAAAAAAACCTTAGGAAAACTCACAGATTGGAAAGAAACTACTATGGAGAACCAAGCTAAGGCTTTTCTCTATGAATAGTTAGTAGGGTAGATCGAGCTTAATGTGAAAACAACATTAGAGGAAGGATAGGTCAAGATGAGGAAATGGATTTTGACCAAACTAAAGGTTATGTCATAGCTCTCGATGCAATGTATGTTAAGATTTAGGAGCTAGAAGATCAAATTGAGGATGAAAAACTAAATGATGAAGAAAAATAGGAAAAAAAATAGAAGCAATAGACAAACCTGAAGATGATGAAACAACTCCCATTGGGAAGTTTACTCATGAAAGGAAAGGAGGTAACAAAAAAAGCAATGACTCAAAAGGAGCACAAGGATACAACCACAAGGATGGAGATAAAGTGGATAGAAACTAGGAATTGAAAAACAATTTATGAACTGGTGGCACCACAAGTGGGATCACCAACAATGGCAAAACAAGTCTACATAAGCCTTGCTCCTAGAGTGATACAATACACATGCTGGTAGAAATGGAATACTTGTATCCTTTGATGCCAAACCCTAAAGCTTATTACTTACTTTACTAATTGCCTATGAGTTTTAGACTAGGAGTCGTTCTACCAATGCTTGGTGCGCACATCACCGATAATTAATTTTTGGCAATGTGGAAGATTGAAGATTTGGAGTGGAGATAATATTTAGCTTACAATATCATTTGTGGTTATATGAAACAAAATGAACCAAAGGGATACATAGCATTGGAGTTTACAATGGGTTGTTTGGGGTTGTATGCATTGAGATACTACTATAGACTAGAAATCAAATATTGTAGCTATTACCATTGCCATCAAATTGCCAAATGTGGATGCCCAACCTTCACAATGACACCCATTAGTGAAGCACCGGATCATGTAGTAAATCGAGTAAAACAAATTCTTGAGGAGTGGAAGAAGAAAACTGAGACTTGCTAAGAACTCACAGAAAAGGAAGAATTGAGTGCTCAAGCAATGGAAGCCATTAAGTGGAAAACTAGTTACAAGTACATAAGAGACCGGGTAGAAGACGTATATATCAATATACATCCATTGATGTTACATACTACCATTGCAAGGACACAACATTTAGTGAAGAAGTTGGCAACTCAACCGCATAAGTTGAATTAAGTTGTTTTTTTTGTAGTCTTAACCTTCTATGTTTTTATTGTTGTTCCTGTTGTCTAGTTTGCAACCTATAAAAGAATTTGGACCATCCATAATGTAAAAATTAGATAACACACTAGGACATTTTCCAAATTGTTTGTTAGCATAAATTAACCATAGTGACTTAAGTATGCAGCTAAAAAATTTGTACCAACTATGTGTAGACCGTTTTGTCATAAACAAAAAGATGTCAATATTAAATGGTAATGTAACAATCAAAAACGAAAAATTCATTTGGTTATTTCTATATTTATTCTTATTAGGTTCTGGATTATTAAATTATGCATATTAATAATGTGAATAATTCTATCCTTGCCAAATTTTGTACATTTACCTAGCCTTTTTAATTACTAAAGACTTATTTCTCCAAGCTTTGCATTCTTGATCAATCTTTATCCTATTTACTCTTGGCACATACTTGTTCCTTTTGCTTTCCATTTGGACAAAAACATTTGTGCACCATTAGACCAAATGAGAGGATACATCATCTAGAGAAGCAACCTAGGCATTGAAAAATAACAAAATTCACATGTGAAACCATTGTATATACCTCAGTGCAAGCCATTTAACTCCCACATTGATGAAACAAATAATTAATTTTGTTCAAGATGAGACCACTTGAAAATGAAATACTATCTATTATGACATTATAAATTATAATATTGATAATTGTGAAACTATTGAATTTGTACCTTGTTACAAGTATATGAAGACCTGTTTTTAGGTACACATGTTTGCACAAAACATCCATTTCAATAGCTAAAGGTTTGTGTCATCTGATAAAATCGACCTTAGGAAAAGGTATTCATGGGTAAGATGTATCCATGATTCTAGCTCTCCATTGTTGTATCCCCAAGATCATTAGAACTAGCGATAAGGAAGGATTAAAGCAATCCTTGGAAGGTTAAGTTTGATTGAGTGTATTTAGTACATTGTGGATGACAAAAACTAGCTTCAACAATGTCAACTCAAAAAATCACATTTGTGGGCATATAATAAAGGTGTGAATTTACATTTTGAAATCACATTTTAAGAATTCATGCTATTTTAATTTCCTGCAATTTCTTGGAATATGCTACTAGAAGCTTGAAATAATAGATATTACAACTCAATGCTCCCATTTACCTTTACTAGATGTGTCCAAAATATGTTTGTCAACATAACTACCTTGGTTCATCTAAGTAATTAGTAGCCATCACATGTAGTCAAAATTCTTGCAAGGTCACCCCCACCCATATGTAAGGCATTATAACTTGAACCTAGAAGACCTTAAGTACCTTTGCAAATTAAGTTTATAGCACATTAAAAAAAACTAGCACAAGATATTTCCAAGCAAAAAAAGACACTTATAGTTGGATGAAGAAGGTCAAGTCTCAAAAATTTGCAAAAAAATGTGATTTGATGAAAACATCAAGAAACACATGAAATTTTGTTTGAGAAAAAATTGCAAAACTTAACAATACATGTTTGTTCAAAATCAAGTTTAATGGTATAATAAAAAGAACAAACTTGTAGAGCATCAAGAAATGAGTTATAGAGTTTTATAAAAACAATTAGTGTTTTCAATCTGAGCAATCTCTAAAACTCAAAACTTCTGTGTTCAAACTCAAGCAATTAGTGCTTTGAGTATGAGCAATCTTTGGAATTCAAAATTTCTATGTGTTTAGACTCAAGCAACTAATGTTCTGAATTCCAGAAATGAGCAAACAAAGTTTTGCAAAAACAACTATAAAAGCATATGGAAGACCTAATACTCATAGAGGTACTAACTTAAGTTCACTTTAATGTCTTTAAGGTGTATAAGTTGCAAAACATACCAAAGGAACTTGAATAAAGCCCTTGTTTGAGAAATGGGCTCAATGAAATCAAATGATGCACTTCAAATGTTGTTGTGTCCGAAGACCATGGTTTTAGGCCATCCTTTACTTTTGGTGTGGGCATCAAATATTGTGTTTTCCTTTAGAAACTAACTCTGAGGCACATGGAAAAATCTCGAGGCTCTTAGAAAAATCCTTTCACATGACCACATTGTTTGATGTATCATTATAAGTATGCTACCAATCCTATTCAAGAATGCGCATGCACAAAACCTTTTGCATTTGAAACAAAAAAATGTTACAAAACAAAAATCATGACTATGTACCATAACCTAGGGATCTTTAGAGGAAAAAAACATACTTCATCAAAGCTCCATGGTAGACATTAGGTCTACAAAACAGGAAGACAAAAAGGCAACCCTCTTTTCATGGCATTCAAAAGGGAAAGAGTATTGGCAAGGGAAGCCCTCTATTCATGGCCTTAAGTCATTTCAAAATAGGATAACTATGTAACTTAGGTTTTACAATTGACACGTGCCCTAGTTTTAAATAGTGGATCCACTTCTTTACTCACAAAATCAGTTGGGCAAATAAAAATGAAGTTGCAGCTTTGGAAAGAAAATTAATGTGCCATCTTACTATGCATCAACATAGTTCTAGAGTAATTTTTTCCATCTCATTTGGAGTAAAAAAAGTAATTGAATTTTTTTTGAAAAAATGGCAAATTTTGAGGTTTAAAAATACTTTTCTGCAAAATTACCACATTAATCACAAAGCTTGGACTTGTATACCCTACATCACATATACATAAAGTGCAGCAAATGCCCACACCCAAAATTTGATAAAATTTTGACATACTTGCATCAAACTTTTTAATTCCATTCACGTGAACATGTTAATGTAAAGTAACTTGCAAGTAGCCCATTAACTATTATTTTTCAATATTCCATTATATATATCAAGAGCAAGACTAATGTTCTACATGTATGTGTGGGTGCCTTTTCAAAAGAAAAAACAAATTATTTATTTTTGCTTGTGTTTTTCAAAATAACTAAATTTTGTAGTGCCAAACTTTACTTTTTGTGTTTAATTGATTGTGCTTTCACCAAGTGAGTCCTCTAGTTGGGTTTACTTTTTTTTTAATAGCCATTGGCTATTGATCTCTCCAATATATTGAGGATGTGGTTTTGGAATGTGATTCTAGCATTAAATTATTTTTGTTTCAAAGTAAGTCTTCCATTCATGCTTAAGTTTGATGTTGCACTTAGAGATATTTGCTCTTGCTAGGAATCTAATTAGCCATCATTAGTTTTTAGTATTTCAAAGTCTTCCAACAAGATTTGAAAATAAAATAAAGTTCATATCAAAACTTTATCTAAGTGAAAAATTGTTCATATAAGAAATAAAATGCTCTAAAACCATAATGCAAAATTTATCTTGGTTTTTTTAAAGATTAAAATTTTTGATCTACCCTTCCCAAAGAGATTTTTAAAAAAATCTAAATCCAAATTTCATGATGAAAAAAATTAGAAATGTATAAGATCTTTTAAAGATTTTTAATTTTGATCACCTCACCCATGGAGATAAACAAAACCTTCAATTTTAGTTCAAAAGATGGTCATCAATATTAATGAACAAAGTATACACTTCTAAAAAAACATGTATATAAGAATTTTATTATTTCTATGCTTGCATGTCCAAACTAAACACAATGTATAGATTCAAATTCAAAAGATAACAAGACAACTCTATGAATGTTATTGCAAATGAACAAGAATAAAAAAAGATTCAAACTCACCTCCTTACATAGGCTAGGTGGTTCTTATTACTAACTAAAGTAGTTGCCTAACTAAATAGGAATTAATATATTAACTAATAGCCAGTTAATTAGCATTTATTTTAATGCATATAAAAATCAAATCCATATTTAATACATTTAACTAACAAAATAACTGCAAATTCTAACTTAACGCTTAAAAAATCAAATTGGTATTTAATATCTAATTAGCTAGATAATATAAATTTTAATTTAACACTTATAAAAATTAAAATTGTGATTAATAACTATAAATTAACACATATAAAATCAAATATATGATTAATAACTATAGATTAATATTTGTAAAGATAAGATATGTGATTACTACAAGGTTAACAAGTCTTCTCATTGTAACCAACAAATGTTGCCATCACCCTCCCAATCTTGATGATCTTGTGATCCTACTCATTGTTGTGGTTTTCTTCTTGTTGGAACTAGTACCTGGCACCATTGCTCTCTTTATCTTTATTTATTCATTGTTGTGGGGGTTGGTTTGGGATGTTTTGAGGACTAAATTCAAAGGTGGCAATGTGCATATTTCAAAATTGGCATACAAGTGCATGAGATATGAAAACATGAAACCAATTGACATAAAAAATGATAGTAATTCATTAAAAACAGTTAATCTTATTTTAGAGCTTAAAACTAGATTAATTTTGTTTAATTTGACTTTGATAACACTTTGTAACAATTTGAAACTTTTTAGATTTAAAAATTCTCTTTTTTCATTGTTTCCAATAATGTTTCATGTCATGAAACCTAACTAATAGGTTATTTGAAACCTACCATAACATACCCCAAAACCAAGAACCCGCTTCATTTGAATGTTTTTTTAAAAAAAAAAAAATCAAAACTGACCCTCACATTAAAATTTCAAATTTGGAACTAGGTCCCAATTTTTTTTTATAGAAAATACCTAACCAACCCTTAAAATTTTCTTGAACTGATACCAAAGGTTCCTCCTAAAATGTAAGAACCCCACAACACCAGTTGGTACCTTCACCTTTTTGAGTGAGGCCTCTTAGTGGCCATAATAAGCCCAAAAAATGTTAGAATTGAATTCAAAGACCCTGACTTAGTCTTAGAATGGGATATTTGAAATCTTAAGAAAACATTTTAATGAACTTTGGGATTTTCACCATGGTACTAACTACCAACGTGGGTACTACTTCACCCAAGTTTCTCCAGATTTTCAAGTGCAAAAAGAAAAGTAAAATATTCTCCATGTGGAGAATAGCCTTTATGTTAACACTTAATACCTTTTCCAACGAGAAAGACAGCCAAAAGCTCATGAATTTTCCAGGCTTGAGGAGACATTTCAGGCATTATTCCTCCTACCCATTTGGACTGAACTAGATTGAAATTATTTGGAGATAATCTTCTTTGAACTTGAACTTGAGAGGGAGCCGTTTATAGGCCTGACATTGAACAGACGGGAGGTCTTTATTTTTATTATGTTCGCCTAGACTTCTGTCAGCGAGACAAAAACATAAGGCTACCATGAATCTTTGAGTGCCGGCTTTTAATAAAAAAGTATGAATTCAAACACAGGGTAGAATAGTGTTGGACTACAGAATGCCACAAAGTTGCTATCGAGCCTTAAAAGACCGCTCTAGAAACTACCCTTCACATTGACAGACTGATCACTAAATTGCCCTTCAGAATTTGAAGACCCTTCAAAAGTTGTCTTTCAAACAAGCAAAACGAGGGGTGTGTCACACTGTGGTTTTGCCATTTACATTAAAAAGTATCTTAAGGCAAAAGAATAATTATGGAAATTCAAATATTTCACCATACATAAATATAACCTTTAAAAAAAATCCTCTAAAATCCATCAATATCTCACAACTCTATAATTAATCTCAAGTTTCAACACAAGCCAAAATATCATCTTTCAAAAATCCTAAAAAATCCTCATATAAAAATAGACCTACTACCTAGGGGCCAAAATCCATTAAGCTACTATAGTCTATAATGGATCTAAACACAAAATCCTTGCCTTGGTAGGCATGGCGAACAAAAGAGTGTGACCCTGTTCTAGAAATATATCAACCCATAAGTCAAAATTGATGTTTTTTTTTGAATTTCAAATGGATGTGGGTGACAAAAATTCAAATTTTTTTGGTTTTCTTTTTGGGGGCATACAGGGTTTTTAGGGAATTTTCTAATGGCCTATTATCACAAATTTCCACATAGATTTGGGTGGTCCCTAATAAAAGTAAGTGCATGCATTGGGGCTCAAACTCGTTAGCTGATGAACCCAACTACAATCAGGGTGGAGGGAATCATAGGTGGGTAACAAGGTACTATCAACTCTTGAAACTCATTTATGAGTAACTCAAGTTTTGGCATTGGGATCCCTTTGAAGTTGTCACCAATTTCCAAGGATCTTCACATTCACATTTTTTAAATTGGAAGGTTTCATTATTACTTGAAAAACCACATTTTGAGTTGAATTTTGTTTTATGAGTACTGTACTTGGTCGTTGTGCATGCCATATTAGGATGCACACATTAATGTCATGTCAAGAATCTTTGTTTGGTTGGCACAGCTTTAGATTCAACAACACCTTCAAACATCATCACCCCTTGTTGGATTTTGGTTGAAAATTTTACAACTATAATCACATTTGTGGATGAATAGATTTGACCAAAATCTTAACAAAGGCTTTGATAAAGATAAAATGGTTGTGCAAAAGGCTTGGGCATTTAGGGGTAAGTGCTCATTAAAAGTTACATATTTTCTAATTTGTTTCTTATTTTAAAAAATGAATACATATAAAAAAGCTACATATCTTTCAAAAGGTACATTTTTGCAAGCATAGAGAATATTTACTAACAGTTACATATCTTAAAGGCCCGCCTTGCTTTCCGATATTTTTGTATAAGCATGACTTTCATTCAAGAGGAAATTTCTATGGCTGAGAAGACAACAATTCATTCATTTCTAAGTAGAAGGTGTTGCGAATCTTACGCAACAAGAGCAAGAGACACACGCTAACTCGTCGATAAAAGAAGTCCAAGTTTGAAAGGGAGCATAATGATCAGAAGATCCGACACTTGCAAACTGGCCAATGGATCACATCTGCCCTGAAAAAGGGGAGGGTACGATAACCATTAGCCGATCATGTGGCGCAGGACTCACCAGTGCTGATTCCACGATCCTGTACATGTCCATCTTGTACATAAACTGGTACCATGGTAACACTGTGGGTGCTGGTTCACCCAAGGCCTATCAACACAAGGATTATATTATAATATTAATATACAGAGGATGTAGAATAGGCTTGTACGTAGGTGTGCAGGAAAAAATGATGACAAATGAAATTAAGAGCTCGGGAATGTACATGATTATGTGGGTGTTAACACCCCCATTGAACTTTGCGGGGATTGTCATTTTGTTCCTTGTATTGTATTGTGCAAAATTGTGTGGTTCATGTTTTAATTACAAGAATTAGGATGTTTTGGAACCTCATCAAGAATTTGAACTGACAACCTTAGGGAAGTAGGATCTAGTCATTCACATTAACATACTTTCTATTGCTTGAAAATCTTGCATCAAAATTTGAATTTAGTTATCACTTTTCCAGTTTTTAGTCAAACCCTATAACAAAATCATGCAGGGCATTGCATGCCTTTTTGTAACACCCTTGGTAAAGTTTGATGGGGGGTGTCCAACATCCTACCATGATTACTATGTAGGTTGATAAGGTAGGTATAGATTTGGCGATTTAAAATTTGATTACTAGGTAGACAGATATTATACACATGTGGATGGTTGGTATTAGTGTTGTCTAGATATGAAGTTCTGAAGGTTTGCCTAGGTAATCAATATGGCATATTTTTAAAAAATTCTAATAGAGGGATATGCATAAAAATAATTAACAATGTATTTGTAACTATGGATATTTTTTAATCTTCATTATTTTCATTTGGTAGATAAGTTTTTGTCAATTGTCAAATTCAAACTAACTACAAGATATGTACAAAGTTTAGGGATAAAATTTGGATGTTTGAAATTAATTTTTGCAATCACGCACTTGCCCTACATAAAAATAAATTTTTAACAAAACTAGTAGCTTTAGACCCCAATTATTTGAAGAACTCTACCTAATGTAACATAAGTTTCCTAACCACACCCCACTTAAAACACAAAAACAACTAACCCCACACAACACAACTAAAAGCCGTCATCCCTATTGTTGATGAAATCCAACAATAAAATCTACATGAACACAAAGACTAAATTCTTTCAAATGAAAATTGTCATTAAAATTTGAAAATTCAATAAAAATTTTTAAAATAGAAAAACAACAAAAATATTTGTGATATCACCTTGCCAAACCTAATCACTATCTAGTTTCAATTGTTCAAAATAATTTGATTTCTTAATCAAATCATAATTTTCTTCAAGTAATAAAATTTCAACTTTCATAAGGTCTATCAAATCCTTCTATTGAAAACAATTCAAGTGGGGATCATCAAGCCAATTTTTCACCACAATGATGATGTGATTTAATTTCTCCACCTATAACTTGCAACAATTTGGACCTATCAACACACTAACAAGACTGAACACATGTTCAATTTCAATATTTGACCTCAAAATTCCCAAGATTTTTTAAATAAGGAAGTCAACATTTCATAATTGACTTTCATGTATCCACAACCAAGTTAATTAAAGGATTAGCACTTGTAATAGGAGTTAAAATAACCTTTCAAATAAAGATAGGGTTTGAATAATAGGGTGAAAACACATTATGGGAGGCCACTTTGGATTTAAAAATGTATATTTTTAGACGTTTTGTATTATTTTGGGGGCAATTCTTTTTTGGTTTCATCTAGCATTTTGATAAACATATAAAATGGATTTTGATACAAAGGCCTTCAACATAATTATTGTTATCTTTCAAATGAAAGTAATTTTTCAACAAAATGATTTTTTTCAACACAATTATGCTCATTTGAATGGAAAACTCATCCAAATATTTTTTGTGAAATCACTTGAGTCAAACTTTTCAATTATAATCGAAATGGTGCAATCAACTCATGTTCAATATATAATCAAATATTTCATCAAGTTTTGCAATTATTTACAAAATATATTGACATTTTGTAGTATATTTGTACATGTCCTATTTTCTCACAAATATACTCTTTAATAATTTAATATTAATCAAGAAATGTAGTTTCCTTTTATAATTACATTATTTGGCAATTGAACTACCTTATTTTGAGTATAATTTATAAAAACATATTTTAATATTAGCTTGGTGGAAGCTGGAATTACATAGTTTTGAAAAATCATATTTATAACAACATTTTTTGGCCATTGTAATGTGTTTTCACCTAATAAGTGCATGTGAAGACTTTTCCATAAATAAACCAACACCAAAAATCTTATTATTTCTTCAATAAAATCACCAAATCCAACATTGCTACTACACATGCTTAAATAATAGGGTTTGTACTTCAAAGATTATCATTAGAAAAGGGATTACCATATTTGCATCATACTTAAAACATGATGAATTTATAATCCCCACATCCCATAATTCTCCACAACCCCCAAAGATTTGAAACAAGGATCAAACATAATGGTGAACATACACTACAACAAAAGGTGTCCTTATATGCCAAGTGATTTCACTAGATTTTGAGTGAATTCATTTGTCATGGTGAACATGACCTAGAGGGGAAGTAGTGAATTCACTGGCTTAATGAATGGGGACTAATGAACTACACCCACATTTTGTAGTAATGATATATAATGTGAACTTGATGTGTATAAGCTTTTAAAATTTGCAAAAAATGTTTGATCACTTTAAACTTTTTAACTTGCATGTTATTTTGAAAATGAAGATTGGTAAATGTGGATTTAATTATTCCATAACCACTCCACACTTATTGTAACAACAATTTTGCACTACAAACATACATTCACTCATAACTCTACACTGATTTTAAACATAAATACATTTGTAGTTCAATAATACACCATATCCATGGTTATTTCTGATAACCATAATTTATATTCCAGAACACAATGTTCAAAACTATAAACAAAATTATAATTATTATTCATGATATTAAAGACTACAAATGATTCACACATCAAATTAATGGAATTGTAATCAAAACAACCAATTCAATATTTGGTATTCAACATCATAACATGTAGTTCCTCTACAAAGTCTACGTCTCTACTTTTATTCCAGAAGTTATATGTATCCATGAATGTTTTCAAACTCCAAAAACTCTCTCCTTTGGGCAATCCCCAAATCACCATCAACATGAATAAGAAAACAAAACTCAACAAGAATTCAAAATTCAAACCCCTCAAGTGTCCAATGGCCTATTTCTATTTTTAATGTCTTATAATCCCAAAAACTATGTAATTTGCTTACTCCCTTAACATTACCCCCACATGTACTTTGGATTTTGTCCCCAAAATCCTTGTGGAATAGTTGAAAAATGAAATGAATCACTGTACAACATCTTGTGCTTCTAGCTATTCAACTATAGCTTCTGTACTCTCATTTTGTACAGCAACCTGTGGTTCTACACCTACTTTTAATTTGTATTTCTTACCTCCTCTTCTGCTAACTTATGATGTGGTTCCACTTCTAATGTTTACATCTGTGACTCCTCTACCTTTGCTACTATAGTGGTCTTCATCTATTCTTGTTATTGACCTTGATTCATCTATGGTTCTTTATCTTCTTGACCTCTTCCCTTGAGTATTAATGGTTTTTCAACTTACAGCTCCTCCTTTTGAGCCGTCCCACTAGGACCTACTTCATTTTCCCCATCTTGGCATGATGTCTCTGTGCTTGTTGGGCTTTCATATATAAAATATGGGAAGGTTTTTTAATATACCTTTAGTTTGTATCTGTATTTTTTTTCATCAGCTCTATGTTGGGCCAAATTTTTCTCCAACTTTTTGGAAAAGTATTCCTTTGTGACTTCCCACCACTCCTTGGACTTTGCATCAGAATCCTTCATTTTACTTTTAGTTCTCATGAGGGTATAATATTGCAACATATAGTCATAATATTCTAATTTTTTTCACACATATTGGATCTAGACTTTTCTTCCTCTCATTTGCACTCTCCAACTATGCCTACAACTACTTTGGATTCCTCCGATGTTCCTTATTTTTCCCCACCAACTTTTCTATCTTTGCCACTGATGTTCTTCTTCTAATTTCCTCAAAATTGAACATAGAAGCATTTTTCAAATTTATCAACTCCATATCTATCAATACATTTTCCCTCTTTTTTTCTTGAGTTAGTGCCTTTACCTAACTATTCAAGGCCTCCTACTATTTGTAAGTAAACAATGTTTCTACCCATTTTCTTTCTATGGTTTTCTATACTTTGACCATCTTCCTCAATTCCTTCAATTCTTCAATATGAAATTTCATCTACCCTGTCTTTTCCTTGAGGTTCTCATTCTCCTTTTTAATTTTCAACATTAGCATTTTGATCTTGTGTTCATTTTGTCTTCTACTTCCTCTAGATTATATTGTGCTTATACTCCATCTCATTAGTAGAAACCAGCAAAAATATAACCACTTTGTTGGTGATTATATGTGACTTATAATCATTTGTGATTAAGTTTGGGAGTATTTACAACTATAAGATCGAATTTTAACTATTTTGGTCATTCTTACAACTATGATGTAACTATTGGAAAATTCATCTTATTTATTAGACATCTTTTAAGTCTATTTTCATCCATTAATAGATTGATATGTCCCATTAGTCAAAATAGTCACCAAATTACTTGAATCCTAAAAATATTATACAATGACATAGGGGTGTATTTTTTTGTATGTATTATATTTATATTTATGATATGTTACATATATCATAAATATGTATTTCTGTGTATATTAATTATGAATATGTATGTATATTTTTCATATAATGAATCTAAAAATTAATATTTGAACTCTGAAATTTATTATTCAAATATGAAAATTACATTTTGAATTTAAAAAATTATTTGAATTTGAAATATGAATTTTAAAAATGTTAGTTGTATTCAAAATATATGTTTAAGTCTAAAATTATAATTCCAGTTATGAAAATTATATTTAAACATTAAAATTGATGTTTCAATTTTGAAATTTGCTATCAAAATTTATTTTTAAATTATTAAATTAAAATAATTGAACGTGAAAATTGATATTTTATTTTTAAATATTTTATTGGAATTATTTTTTAATATTTGAATTTGAAAAAAATTAAATCTAAAAATTAATAATTCAATTCTGAATTTTAAAATTTTAAAATTAAAAAAAATTGATCTGAAAAATTATAGTTCAATTCTGAAAACTATTATTTCAATTCTTTAGAAAATTATTTTGAATTTGAAACTTGATATTTGAAATCCTTAAAACATTATTTAAATTTGAAAATTTTCTATTTAAATTAAAAAATCTTATTTGATCTAAAAATTGATATTTGAATTCTTAATTATTATTTTTGATACTAAAAATTAATATTTCAATTCTAAATATTTATATTTATATTTAAAGATCTTATTTGATTTGAAAGTTGAAATTGCAACTCCGAATTATTATTTTGGATTCTCAAAATGAATATTTCAATTCAGAAAATTATTAATTGAGTTTAAAAATGGACATTTGATTTTTGAATATCTTTATTTGAGTCTGAAAATTGATATTTCAATTCTGAAACTTGTTATTTAAATTCAAAAGACTTATTTGATCTAAAAATTGAAGTTTGAATTATGAATTTTTTTGGGAATATAATATTAATATTTGAATTCAAAAAATTATTGATTGAAATTTAAGGCATTTTTCTACTAGTGTTATCCATAATATCACTTTTATAAATAATTATAAATTTAATTATAAATTATAAGTTACACTAAATAATTATTGTTACAAATTATTTTTATATTATATAATTATATTCTTATAGTAATATAAATGAATTACTATAATTAATGTTACATTACTTTAAAATCATTGTAATTACTTCAGATAAGAATCAATCATAGTGTATGCATAATTATGTAACATTAATGTAATGTAACATTAATTACAATAATTCATTGTACATAATGTAACATAATTAGAAATTGACCAGATTTTTGAAAGTAAAATATTTTAAAATATTTTAATTATTTATGTATCTATGAGTTATGTATTGACAAGTTGTGAATAACTAGATAGCTAGTTTGTTAAATATTAGGAAGTTATTATTTATTTAAGTAGTTGATAATGAATATTTAATATTTATAGTGTGTATAGTTTATATTTTAAATATATATTAAATTTAATCATTATTAATTAAATGATTATTTAATTATCTAGTGAGCCATGTACTTAAATTGTTTATAAACATAAAACCTAAGAACAAAAGGTATGAGGAAAGTTTTGGAATTGCAATTTAATTTGTAAGGAAGCTGCAACTTCAAAATTTATCCTATATTGTTTGTTCTTCATTCCTATTTTGAACATTATATAAACAAGGGGGTGTGGTCATCCAATTTCACATTAAGAAATTTGTGCACATGGGATGAACTAATTAAAGACTTAACCCAAAACAAAAAAATAAATTTTGCATAATTTTAAACTACCTACCTCCCCAACCTACTTATCTACCTAATTAAGTAGGTATTTAATTTGACCTACCCACCTAGGTCGACCTATGTACCTACCTAAGTACCTACCAACCTAATATTAATATTTGATATAAAATTCATTTTTAAATGCCATGTGGCATATTTACATTGGGCCATGCGTTATAATGTAATATCATCTAAGCATTTGAATTGAACGTCCTAGGTTATTTCAAAATAATAATTATATTTATATTTTAAATAATTAAATATCAATACACACGGTAACACATCATTTGTTTTCAATTGTGACCAAAATAATTGCATCTTAGTTGCATGTGATAATACATATACAATGGAGTCAAAGGATGAACTTGTATTTGTTGATTTTTTCTTTCATCTAATACCCCTTGTCATTTGTAATTAATATCGCATGTGATTTGTCCAAGGTGACTAATGAGATTTTAGTCACAAATGTTGATTGTGACTAAAATTTAGTCACACAGACTAGTTGAAAATACCTATTTTTCTTCTAGTGTTTGGAAGTTCATTTCCTTCTCCAATTCCTCTTGTAATGTTGCCTTCTTTTTCTCCTCTATGGCTAATACGTTTTTAAAATTACTCACCTTTAGATTCAAATTCCCCATATTCAAAGTCACAATAGCCATGGTCTGAAACAATTTAACTATTTTATCAGCTTGCATAGCCTCTGCAGTTACCTCTTCCACAAAACTTGATGTACTTGTCTATGTTGTGGGATTTTTGGATCCCTCTCTGAAAGATCCCAACTTTTGTACTATTCTACTCCCTAGCCCAAATTCAAATGGATGTCCTTTTGCAAATCTTAGTCTATTGGTTGGTACCTATATCTCCGGTGGTTTGAATACTACTAAAGGAAGTTCTATTCCCATCCTCTCCTTTTGTAATTCACTAACATGTGGACCTCCTTGTGTCTATTGTTGTTGTTTTTGCTATTGCAAATTCTATGGACTTCCATTGTTGTCCATCTATTCTTCATATATGTCTCCTTCCATTTGTGGTTGCTCTTCAACCTTTGGAAACCTAGTATCATGCTCCCTCTTGATCTTTTGCCTTTACTTTTTCATCTATATCTCTTATGGAGATGAAATTTATGGTGCATCAACATTCTACTTTCTTGCCTATATTAATGTTGGCATCGTAGATGGTGACACTTTCCCTTTCATCATCTTTTAGGCCCTTGCCTATGTGCTCTCCTGCTTGTTTTTTACCCCTAATCTTGAGGTTCCACTTTTTTCAATTCTGTTCTTCCTTTTTAGAACATTTTTTGGAAATTTTGCTACAACTTTTCTTTTATTATCTAATGTTGCTTGCATCTCTTCTTTGGTTTTCTTGACCTTGGTCTATGGTTTTTGTGGATTGTTCTTTTGTGAAAAAAACAAATACTTAAAAATATTTGTTAGGATTAGGGTTGATTAATATGTGTCCTTTTTATCCCCCTTATTCTCCTTGACATATTTGTACCACCAATTTAATTCAATGCACAAATTGTTGAACATAATTTGCACCTAATCTACCTTCTTCATTTTCTCTACTTTCATCAGCCTAATGACATTCTTATTGCTAAAATAAGTCACCTTTTATCTCTTATAGCTCATAGATATAATTGCAGGGTATCTCATCGAGTATGGTAAACCCAAACTCTTCGCATTCCATTGATCTCTAGTAGAATTCATGGGTTCAATTCTACAACTCTATAGGGCCTAGAATGCTATAGTTTCACTGACTTGCCTTTTTGGATCCTCTACATTCTCTTAATCACATACACTTTGTCTTTGTAGCCAAAATAGATATTTGTGCTCTTGATTACAAAAGTGTTTAGAAATTCCAGCATTATATCTAGAATTAGTGCTTCCCACTTCTTAAAAAATAGAGTGATAAGCCTTGCCTTTTCAACCCATTCTTCCTCTTCATTGATGTCTTTCCAATTTCCTAACCTTTCAACATGCTTTTCATAATTTTGTTTTGTTTGTATCCACATGAATCTGTCAGGATCCAGAATGTGAATACCTCTTTCCAACAGTGTTGCTCTGTCCAACATGGTTGTTTTCCTCCTCACATTTGCAGCTCTTAGTGCAGCCATGTCAATTTCCATTTTGTTTGGTTACACTTCTTTCGGTGGTTGTATTCTCACTTTGGGTACTTTTTTTTCCTTTGTGTCCTTTTGTGTTGCTACTTGTCCTTCCACAAATTGTTGTTTCATGCCTTCTTCTTCGTCTAACTTTTAGATTTATACTAGATCCACTGATGTTGCTCTTGAAGCTCCTTGCTCCCTTGAACTCCAACCTCTTTTCATCTTTTCAAAAACTTTACTGCATATGGTCCTAACTTATAGATGTCCTAAATTATGGAATGTGCAAATTGCATTTTCTCATGATATTACTTCCCTTCCTCACACTTCAAGAATGATAGTGAATGTAGTGGTAATCTCACTACCAACAACTAAATATTTAGCACTCTAGCCTTGTCCCTTCTTCTCAACATTTCTTCTTTTGTTTGAAACGCTTCTCCTTCCACCTCATTTCTTTGTCTATGCTCGAATCTCTATGTTTCCTTCTCCTTTGCTACTTTCTACAATTTTTTTATTGCACTCTCCACATTCATTCTTTTGTAAACACTATAGTTTTGAGAAAACACATGACCTCATGTAACAAATAAAAACAATTTGCGATGGTTACCTTGTTTGTTTTCATCCATCAGCTTCTTGCCTATCTTGTTTATTTTTTGGGTTGCCCATTGTCTTTTACTTAATTCACTATCCTTGAAATTATGATGGCCCATCATTATCACTTTTTGTGTCCCTTGTATAGCCACATGGAAACATGTCACTTCATCATTGTGAATGAATGCCTCATCTATCATCTTTTGACTATTCTACATCCTTAGTCCTCCTAGGTCAGCTTTATTGACTCTACGTCATTCTCCTTGTACCTCTTATGTTAATTGTGCTAATACATCTACTGAATTGGCTAACTCCATCGATATATTCACTTCAAATTTTCGAATCACAGATTCTTCATTTAATACTTCATAATCCATTTCAATGAACCACCAATTCTTTATTTCTGTAGTTGTCATCCAATGATTTGTCCTTCATTTGAAGTTCTGGAGTCAATATCATTTTAACCTCAAGATCTTCCATCCTTTCTTCTTCATTGCCCCTCATTTGTGGTTTATGTGTTACATAGTCTTCATTTTCCACCTCTATATTAGAATCCTCCTCTTGAAGTCCACCTCCACTCTACTCCCAGTATTACTAACATCTAATGTTCAACCAATGTATTTGTATGGCTTGAGCTTATTCACATTGACTAGCACAAGATTATTTTGAAACTTCTAAATTGTCACCATTAACACAATATTATTTGGCAACACATACTATATCTTATATGGTCCAAACCATTTCGTAGTAATTAAACTTCCCTATAGGTGTGACTTATTTCCATTTGGAAACCATAGAACATAATCACCAAAATTGAATTGCTTCTTTGGATTGTTTTCTTAACTCCATAATGTCCTATTCCACTACTAAATTATAGTAATTTTTATAATTTTCATCTTAGCCTGCTACATCTTCCAATTTTGAAACTCTATTAGCCAAAACTTTCATTGAAGTACTATCTTTCTAACTACCACCAACAATTAGTATTATGTATTTTGTGGGCATTAATGGATGCAATCCATACACTAATTGATATGGTGTGTACCATGTTGTTATTTTGTATACATTTCTATATGAAAATAACACTATTGTTGACATATGTTCATCCCAATATGTTCTATTCTCATTAATTAACTTGGTCAACAAAATCCTAAGTACTTTGTTAGTAGACTTAGCCTACCCATTCCCTTGAGGATAATAGGTTATAGAACTCACATGTTTTAATAGAAATTGATCTATCAAATGTTTAATAACATCATTAATGAAACGAACCCCTTGATTTGTGACTATAGTTAAAGGACATCCAAACCTAATTAATATGCACTCATACAAAAAATTTGTTATTACTGTTGCAATATTGGTTTTCAATGCTTTTGCTTCCACCCATTTCTAGTAATATAATCTATGGCTACAAAAATGTATTTATTTTTTATATACATGCCTGTTGGTTTAATTGGCCCCACAAAATCAAGTCCCCATTTTAGAAACGGTTCCTTTAAAACACTTGTGACTAGCTTTGCAAGATTTTGAATCATTAATCCTCTTGTTTTTTGGCATGCATCATAAGATCTACAATAATCATTCACATTTTTGTACATAGTTGGCCACCAATATTTCGCATCCAATATCTTCCTCTATGACACACCCCCAAGCTCCTTGATAGACTCAATTATGAATCCAAGGTGAAAACAACGAAAGGATGAAAAATTGAGGTACGTTCCCTAGTTCATAGCGCTTTGGGGGTAGAGGGGCGTGTTGGAGCTCCGGGATGGGGACTAAGGCGAGTGACAAGCAAATCAATTATTCACACAAACCTACACAAACTAAACAACAAGTTGGTTAATGCATAGTTGGAGCACTTTTGGTGCACAGATAAACCACAGGCAAACATGGATTCACAAGATTCACAAGACTCACCACGTTTTGGACTTGGGGGAAGCCAACATCTTCCCCCTTATAGTATTCTCTATGTTTAACCACAAGGCATGTACCCAAATGTCATTTTGTCCCAGGATTCCCAAGTTGGGAATCCGAAAATTCTCGAAATTAGGACTCTCGCAACTTTGGAGGCCCGTGACTTTGTGTGAAAACCTCCGATTAAGGTTAGTTTTAATCATTGTAGCCCTCATTAAGAGCTTTCCAATGGTATGTGGCACGTCACCTTCACGGAAGGAAATAAGTCGAAATTTTGGACTTTTAATGGTTAGGAGTCAAATTGGCAATTTGACTCCCGGCCCTTCTTTTGGCCATAACTTGTGTTTTAAGTACCCAAATGGATCATGCAAGCTCATTTTAAACATCTATGTTTCAAGATCTTTTCAATGGTATAAGGAACTCTTCAATCTAATAAGTTTTGGCCCTTGCAATTTCCCTTTGAAGATTTGGAAGTCCATCGAAACTCCAACTCCCAAAGTGGGAGCCCACTTGGGAGTGTGTGGGTTCATTCCTTCACACTTTCCTACACTCCTAGGAGCATGAAATGTGACTCTCATGCTTCACTCTTGGCTCGCACCTTTGTAAGCCCTTGCTTTGGTTGTGAGCCCAAAGCTAGGGTTGCGACACTCTATGTGATTTCAGTTGCAAAATGACATGTTAATGATCTTTCATGTAGTTCTCTCATCACCATTTGTGTTTTTGTAATTATCAAACATCTTCACAATTTGTTGCTTTGGCCCATTATGTACAATTCACCATTCTTCAATGCGAAAGATTTTACTTTCTTAACATGTCTCCATTTTTGTTGTATAAATAATGTTCTTTCAATTTGTCTTGTTCTTAAAAAATCTTTTACATCATTCAACCAATCAGGCTTTGTGTAAAACAGACTTGCATCTATGGTTTGATCAAGCACTCCTATGGGTTCTATAATGTTTAGTAGTTTTGAAAAAACATCTGTAATTACATGAGTTTTATCTAGCTTATATACTACTATGAAGTCATATTCTAAAATTAGTAGCAACCACCTAGCTACTCTCCCTAAAACCTTTGGTTTGTTGACCAGATAGACCAATGCCATATGGTCTACATAAAATAGACTTATTACCCAATAGATAATGTCTAAACTTGTGCAAAACAAAGGCCGTTGTTAAAACCTCTCTTTCTATAGTGCTATAATTATGTTCCACTTTATTAAGAAGTTTAAAAGCATACACCAATAGTTGATCATTGTTCCCTATCAAATTTTGAAACAACATAGCTCCTACAGATAGTAATGATGCATCTGTATGAACATGAAACTCCACTTGCCAATTTGTTGATATCAATATCAATGCTTCAATATACTTTTGTTTAATCAACTCCCAAGCCTTCTAACATTCTTTTGTCTAAAGAAAAGTCTTTGTTTTTATGGTCAATTTACTAATAGGTGCCATAATAGTAGCAAAAGTTTTTATGAAACATTTATAAAATTGTGCCATAATATTGAATACTTGAATCTATTGTGGTTTCTTAGGTGGTGGCATGTTTACTATTACTTGCATTTCTTTGGATCTGGTAATTTCCCTTCTTTGCAAACAATAAAACCCAAGATCATTCCTAAAAATACCATGAATGCACATTTGTCTAGAATCAAACTAATGCCATATTCTTTGCACTTTTGAAAGCATAATTTGAGCTTCTACAAATGACTATCCATGTAGTACACTATAAAGTGATCCAAAAGATCTTCATAAAATTGTCTAGATATTCTTTGAATGCTTTAATAATAGCTTTTTGATATGTTGGAAGTCCATTTAAACTCTAAACGACATTAATTTCCATATGAAATTAAAGCTCCCCAATTTGTAACAAATGCAATTTTATATATGTCTTTTGGAGCTATAGAAATTTGATGGTATCTTGAATACCTATCTAAGAAGGAATATGCTTCATACCCTACTACTATGTTCAAAACTTCATTTGTAAAAGGTAATGGGTATGGATCCTTCTTTGTGGTTACATTTAGTTTTCTAAAATCCATACAAATTATCAATTTTCCATTCTTTTTGGGTGCTACTATTATGGGTGACAACCATGTCATCTTTTTTACATATTGGATGAATCTTGTTGCTAATAATTTATTAATATCTTGTTTAACTATTATAGCATAGTTTGGATTCAATCTATATTTGCCCCTATGTGCTGGTGGTATAATAATATCTAGTTCAATTATATGTTGTGCCAACTTTAGTGGAATCCTTTTTAGATTTTTATACATCCATGCAAAAACATCTTTGAACTCCTTCAACAGTTGTTCCATTTCCAACACTATGCCTATCTCCAATTGTGCATTAATCTTCACCATCTATGGTTCTACATCAGTTCTTAGGTTGAGCTTCATCAATTATTGGTCTTTAATTAACATCCATCTAAATATTTACAATTCCTATGCTTTTATTTTTGTTGGATTTCATCCATTGTAACACTCCTTGGTTGATGGTTATAGTGCGTTTCAAGATACACCTTATCCTCCAAAGCTACTTTTGGCTCATATCTATTGTTAGTTGTCTTCTGTTTTGTGATTTGTACCCTTGATTTTAACTTTGAATTACTAGTTTTGTCACTAGAATCCATGATCTCCACATTTATGGTTTCTACAGACCAAATTATTCCAGGTAAGCTAATTGTTCCTATTGAAAAGAACTTTGGTTCTGGAGCAAACATGCTATATTTTTCATCTATGATACCATTTTGATAGTTGTAGCATAGTAACACTTTTAGTTTTCTTACTTCACCTCCCAAACACTTGATGACAATAATTGTTCTAACTGTCCCATCCCTTTATATGGTAACAATGTTATTCCCCTAATCATGTGCCACCTTAACATCCCTCAACCATGGTCTTCCCAACAACATGGAATAATTGGAATCCACCACATTGTTTTGAAATATAATAAACGTAGTTATGTAGGAAATGTTGTGAACATATATTTTCAGATTTCTAATCAAGCCCACTCCATTGTCTCCACCATTGACTTTTTCAACTGTTTTTCTTCCTCCCATTTAGTAGCATTTTTTGCTTTCCTTAGCTCTCTATCCTTGAACACCTCGTCTCCCCTAAATACCCCTCTCAATCCATGACCCAAATTAGTTGCAGATCCAATTAGTATTCCATTATTGACAAAATTTGTGGTGATTATAACAATAATTTCCACTCCTATGGTTGGTATAACAGAATGAAGTTGTCGAATAACCTTTATTCCAATAGGTTGTTTCCGGATTTCAACAATCGCCACTTCTGACACTCATGGTGAAGCTAAGGTGACTCGAGTTTGACAATTCTCCATTTTTTGGTTACCCATTAGTATCTTTTGTGGTGTAGAATCAGGATGTGAATACACCTTTAGTACTCTGCTCCTGAACTGAATGGATGGATTAATTTGTTTATTTTGTGGTCTCAATTGGCCTCTTAATTCCATGACTGTCAATATGTTTTATACTATAAAAATTCCTAGTTCTTGTTCTTGTGGTTGATCCATTAGTGCTACCACCACATTTGGTAACTCCACATGTCAAGCAATGCTAGTTTTGATGTGAAAAGGCACAAAAGGACAATCCATGACTACATGTCCTTCTTCCTCATAGAATGCACAAATTCTTGAAAGTAATCTTGTTACCTTCGAATCCACTAATTCATGATCTTTAGTATTGATTATGTACCTTGTTTGATTCAACTTTGGATTTTTTGGATGTGAGTATGACTATGGTACTTCATCTAACACATTCACATGTGCCTCTACAGATAATTTGTCCAAAATAGACATCACAACTCCTACTCACTATTCCCATGCATCCTAATCTATTTGATTATTGCAATATAGTTCTACCTTCAACAATTATGTCTACCAAAATTTTGACCATACCGACACAACCATGTGCGGTAGTCTCAATTTTTTAAAAGTTACATTAGGGTTATTTGAGTGCCATAAGGTTATTAGGGGCTTTTATCAACTTCATAGAGAATGATGAATGCACTGGGTGTGTGGAGGGGTTGTTTTCTTTTATGAAGTGCATTATTGGTGAATAAAGTGTTGGGTTAGTTTTTTTTTTTTTTTTTTTTTTCAAAAAAGA
>Ga0116229_10000899_pt1 | contig 43968 bp, 37 predicted proteins | sample S1TSphgellanicum_3_FD_87313 | JGI IMG/M metagenome (GOLD analysis project Ga0116229, IMG submission 87313) | Host-associated microbial communities from peat moss isolated from Minnesota, USA - S1T2_Fc - Sphagnum magellanicum MG | ecosystem: Host-associated > Plants > Peat moss > Unclassified...
GGGGTGGGTTTGTTTTTTTTTATAAAAATAATCTTTTTCGCTCCCTAAATAGTGAGAAAAGAGGGGGGGGGGGGGGGGGGGGGGGGGGGGGGGGGGTGGTGAGGAATCCCATGAAACTATTGGGAAGGGAAGTGTGAATGTCAAAATACCATCGAATGAAATGAAGAACATTGCCAAAGGACCATCAATTATCTTGACCAAGAATGTAATTTTTAATGTTCAACTTGACTATATTTCCCACTTGATTAGAACCCATTGACCATTTTAACTAAGGTGATCATTTTTTATCCAACTTGACTAGATGTTTGATTTGACAAAGAATCAAATAAGTCATTTTAATCAAATTTGATTGGTTAAAAAATACCCATGCCATTCAACCCCATGGCTCTAATCAAATCATGCATGTTCATTAATAAAAAAAGATTAGTTAGTCAACTTGGACCATTTGGAAAAACATTTTGGTAATAATGATTAAAAATAATCTTTTGAACTTGGGTAAACTAACAAGTCCAAGTTGTACATTGTGTTGTTTGATGCAAAATAATGTCTTATGATTCATAAAAAAAATCATTGATTCAAAATAAAAGGAATAAAAATTCCCTCTATTGATTTTTATTGTCTTGATTTGAGACCTTTGATTGAATCATCACAAGTCAATGTAGTCAACCATTCATACAATGTGACATTGTGGCACTACAAGTTGGGCCATTTGATGTGAAGCTTGAACTTTCTACATAAAATTGAAATGGAAATGGGGATATTGATGAACTTGTTTAATCAAAGAAGCGTGTCATGGTTACTAGTTCTCAAAAAGTTGTTAAATATTTGTTCTAAGACAATTAGTTTATGTAGTTTGCCATGTATGGTTGGAACCTTGTGAAATGTGAATGGGGTTCTAGTTTTCTTTGGGGGGGGTGGTGTTTATCCCTATAATGTGACTCTAGAATTTCATCTTCCATGTTTAAGATTCCAAAGCACATAGGAGAAACAAACTTAGTTATTGCTTTGAACTTGGATTCCTATAGTTTGCAAATGAGTTTGTTTTTAAACACAAAAGATTAAGCTAGTTGTTTTGTGTTACAACTAAGTTAGTTGATTTTTTTTGCATAGGGATTAATTTATTTGGGATCTTTGGTCAAATGCCACATGACATGTTAGTTGTATTTTTGTTTATGAAGTTACAACTTGTAGGAGTTGTAATGGGGACCTTGGTTTGGTTTGTTTTTTAATTTGCTTTAGATACCAAGAAGTCATTTGAAGATTTTTGTGATTTTGTACTTATTTTTTGTTTTAAATTCCTTGACAAGTTGAACCTTAGTGAAGGCATGGACCCTAGAGTTATAAAAAAAAATGCACAAAAGAACCATGTTTTTGTCATGCCCCCCCCCTTCCCCCCCCCTTATCTCTTTCCTCCTATCTTTCCTTTTTTCTCTCTCTTTAGCAGCATTAACAAGTAGCGGCAACGAGGAGGGCTACCACCACCATTACCACAAGCTTGAGCTCCTAGTTAATCGATCTTTTTTGCCATTAGCAGTAATGCAAGAAAAAAAGGGGGGGGCATTTCTTGCCCCTCCTTGTGGTGGTCATTGTTGGTGGGCATGTGGCAACAATTGGCAATAACAATTATGCCATCATTGTCATTGGTAAGCGGGGAGCTCTTTTCCTTGTCATCATCAGTTTTTCAACAATGAAAAAGGAAACAGGGAAAGGGGGCATCATCATGTGCAAGTTGTTCTCTTATTCGTCATCTTCTTGTGCTTACCAAAAGGAGGAGTAACAAAGTTGTGCTACAACAATTCCAAACAAAAAGGAAAAAGAAGGGGGGTTGGTGGTGGGAGGAGCTCGAATCCCCATTGTTAATAAATTTTGAGCTTGCACTGGGCCTACTTGTCAAGTTTGGTGAACTTAGGAAGTTTGTGTGGTTTAGTGGAAGTTCAAAAGAAGGGGTCAAAAGGGGTCCAATCCAGACCTATTTTTCTATTTTTCATTCTTTTCACTTTTCCAAACCTAGTGGATGGTTTCAACACCAATCTGAACTTGCCAACATGGGTAATTTTTCATCCATTATTTGGATGTGGGAAATTTCATCCATCCATAAACTTTGGAAGGTTATATCTTCTTCATACAATTGTGAATTGAAAGGATCTTGATGTCATTGGATTTCTTTTAATGAAGGTTATGCACATGCAAGTGGTCGACTTCTTGGAAACAATAGTCAGAGAAATTTCAATGTTAATTTCTTTTTTTGGGAATTAATTGAGCTTGAATTCTCAAAAGTTCACATCTTTTGCATGTGAAACCAAATTGGGGTGTTGTTTGTGACATTGGAATCTTAAAAAGGAAAACAACACATGTGGGAATTTTTAACTTATTCAAAAATATAAATTTCTGGAGGGTTTTTTCAAGCATGGGTTTTGAGCTAAGTTGGTAGGCGTAGATTCTACCTAAAATTGTTCTTTGCATATTTAAAAACAATACAACTTATATTCTCAATAGTACTTACAACACAAATAATTTGTAGTTTCAACTCATTCAAATATATATGTATTCACACTTTTTTTTTATTATAATTATTATTCCATTATTTCTTAGATTCTGAATTATCCTAGATAAACAAAATATGTGATCAAACTTCCATAATTCCTTTAGATAACACAACAATTTCAGAGTATGCTCAGTGTTTTTTCATCAATATCTTTGTTTTTAACTTAAAATTGAACATATCAAACATATGTATCATAAAGTGTAAAAATAAAAAATGAAAAACATGAAAAATTTATGGTTCACAATCCAACAAAACTCTAAACTACATTTGTGTCTCTATTCTATCTCCGGCAACTCTCTAAGTCCATCTCTATGTAAAAAAAACAATCTCTTAACCTTCTTCAAAATTCAAACCACATCTTAATTAATCTTTCCCTTCCAAAAGTAATTTGAAAATCAAAACTATTCAAATGTCTTAATCATGTCCAACTAATTTAATGTCTTTGTTCTACATAAATGAATTTGAATGCCACACAAAAACATGTCAAATAAAATTTTGACCATTGTTTGATCTTGATTACACATTCAAGTGTTGCGAATGACTTTGTAGTTTGAACTAAACCCCTATTGTCTTTGCAAAACACAACGACAAATTAAATAATATAATAATAGTTGCATGATCTTTGAAAGCATGTTCATTACCTTTTGTAGTGGCTTCCTTTTGTGTCTTTGGGTAGTCAAACTAATAGTAATCATGGCTTCATGTCTAGTGACAAGAGAAAGGGTCATAGCTAGCTTCTACTACCTTTGCATCAATGTTTAAAGGCTTTAACTTTGAAACATTATTGAAATTTTCAAACTTGCAAAAAGACCTAAAGAAACCAAACCCAAAGTCACTTAACAAGGCAAAAAAAAGACTTAGCGTTTATATTGAAAATGTTTGAATATGTTTTTAATATGTAAGATCCTTAAACCAAAGAAATTTTAACTGCCTATGAGAGAATACCTATTTTGACAATTCATTTTTCCCAAAGTTCTATTAACATCCCAAAGGTTCAAATTCCCCAAATATTTAAACAAAATTTTCATTGTCCACCAAAAGATATGGGACTCATCATGTTTTAAGTGCTCTATAAGAACACAACACTGGGACTTCAACAACTTCTATGGTAAGTTGAGTGAAACACACCTTCTTTTCTTTTAATCATCTCTAACAATGGTACTACTAAATCCCAAAATAATCCCATTGGATGGCAACATATTGTGGAGCTTCAAACGTTGTTGTGTTGATGTGATGCCACCTAACACAAATTGTTGGGTGCCCTTAAAATTTGTTTGAAGCCACACCAAACTCAAAACATAGGATTTTTGTTACCCGTGATACTTGATCCCTGAACTCACATAGGAAATGTTAGAATATCCTACAACATGTAAATGAAATTTCAAGGAACTCCCATAGTTACATTTCTATAAATGACCATAGTGCATATTTCAATGAAACCAAACAAGACAAGAATGAATGTGAGCATAACTGTTGTGAGTGTCACTCACAAAACACCACACAATGGCCTTAATTTTAAAACTAGAAATGACAAGTTGCCATTATTCCCAAATGATTTCATCACCTCCTTACAACATGCATAGATAGGTGTGGAATACTTAGCTAGATTTCTAGGAAAAAAAACAAATTGAATCTTACATATTAAGTTTTAGTCAAAATTCAAAAAGTAATCATGTAAGCCTATTTATTTGCAGAATTTGGAACAAGAAAATAGTTGTTTTACACTATGCCTAAACCCTGAAACACATTGGGCACCTTTAGACATGTGAACATATCATGACTCAAAACTTGGCTACCAAAAAGCACTAGAGCTTACCATCACACCTACAAAATAATCAATATTTGAGAATTGATTAATGAACAACCTTGTGAGCAACTAATGAAACATGTAAAAGCTTGGAAAACCAAAATAATCTTTTAGCAAATTACATACAAAATGTAGCCCAAACTTCAACTTTCAACAATGGGCCAAACTAAACCCAAAACATGCACTAGGTTTTTGTTTGTGGTAGATGGTAGGTGTGATAGTGCTTACCATGCTTAATATAAAACATTGATCACCAATCAACATGCCATTGGACAATGCCTACAAACTTTATTCAACAAATTTTTTTTTGATGCATTTAAGAACATATGTATAACAATTTTTACAATCCAATTTTGACAATCTAGGTGCGCAAAATATTAAGAGCCACATTGTATAGGGCAGGCAAATTGAAGTCATGGGTACAATGCACCTATCAATTCGACCATAATTGTATGCTCGGGTTGTTAAAAATAATGTACCATGCTATCTTTTTGTTGTTTTCCAGATGTTGTCCAGAATTGGGCAACTTCAGCCAACCTTCACTACATCACTCATTGTGAGCTCATCGCAACCTTGAGCTCATGACAACCTTGGCTGAGAATTGCTCAGGGTCCTAGCTATTAGACATTGTGATGACAACAACCAAGTCCCCGCTAGCCCTCAAGGTGGAATCCAAGTTGAGGCATTCACAGCCTTGTTTAAAAACCTTCAAAAAATCACCACTATGGTTAGTATTATAGTGCCACCTAGTGCATAATGCAAGGTGTGCAAATTCATCAAAGTCCAAATTACGATTGCCCCAAACAATCACTTTAACAACTCTCTTCCAATCTAGTGAAACAAAATTAGAACAACTTTCGTGCTAATTACATAATGTTCCATGTCTAACCAACTAAAAGCAACCAAAAGTACTAAGACCTACTCACTAAACAAACCAAATGGAAGTTAAGGGTTTGGAGGGATTTTTGCAAATGTATTGAGCATTGGTTTGATCAAGTAGAGGGGCATTTTTGTTGAAATTTGTTAAGCATTGTTCTCACCATAATAGGGCCCATCATTCAAGAAAAAAAATCACATCCTCTACACAAGAAATCTCCCATTTTTCCAATTTTGGCAAAGCCATAGCACATGAATTCGCCCTTGGAAAAACCAATAATAGGCATATTTTTGTTTTTTCTCAACTTTGAAATCTCACAACTTTGTTGATTTTTCCCATACAAGTGGCATTTTGCCATGAATTAACAAGGGAAAACACAAGAATCTTTGGCTCTTTTTTTTCCATCGTGTGTTGTGTGAAAAGTCACCTTTGAAAATTAATCGACATAATGTTGACAATTTGTTCAAAATATGCACCCATTTTTTGGGTTTCTAAAATCAAATTCAACACATTAAAACATATTTTTGTTGAAAGTTTGACCAAAAAAAATCATTTGTGCAACAAGCATTTCTTAAAGTATAAATTAAATCCCCACATTATAATGCCTATAATTAAATTTCATCTGAATTCCAATTTTAGTCGCAAAAGCAACCATTGGCAAGTGCATACGACACACAAACACATTGGTTGCATCAACATGATTTCTAGTAGTGTGCCTTGTTAAATCTTTACCATTCATTTGGTAACATAAGTGTTTGAGTTGGTGGGTGCATGATAGCTTGTCACACCACACCAAATATGGCATTTTATGACTGGATATATGATTAAAATGTAGTCATGAACACCATTTACGACTACCCATGACTACATGACTACATAGAAAAATCAAACCCATTATTTTTACCAGGTAGTCGTTAATATGGTCTTAGTTCTAACCATGGTCCATAATCATAAATATGCACAATTGTAAATTATAGTCATGGATGATACTACATTAGATAATTCTTAACCATTGGATCTTACATTTAAGAAATATTTATATATATATGGGCATTAATGTTAAGCCTACACATGGTAGGCATTTGTGAAGTATAAGGCGACACTTGTTGTGCAAAGCCTACTTTTTCATTTATTTTCCATATTTAATATTCTAAAACTATAATTTGATTAATCTAAATGCATCAAGTTTCAAGCGATGAAGTGAATTAAAAATGTCAAGTGGCAATCAAGTCAAAATCAAAATCAAAATTTAAGGTTAAGGTTAAGTTAGGTTAAAATTAAGGTTAGGTTAGGTATAGATTAGGTTAGGTTAGGTTTGGGTTTAGGTTAGGGTTAAGTTAGGTTTATGTTAAGGTTAGGTTATGTTAAACTTAGGTTTAGGTTAGGTTTTGGGGTAGGTTTAAGTTTAGGTTTTGTTTAGGTTAGATTTTAGATTAGGTTTAAGTTAAAATCTATTGCAAATTTCAAAGCTTTTGATTAATGTTACAAGAATTTTTAATCAAGCCAATAACTTACAATTAAAAAATTTACAAACCAAATGCTGTTGATTTTGGATTAATGTTGATATGTGCCTAAGGCAACTTTTTGTCATCAATATTGTACAAATTAATCCTCCTCTCATTCCACTTGGACCACTCAAAGGACTAATTCACATGCATAATATAAAAAACATCTACTTTATTATTGCAAACACTACCCATTAAGAAGCTTGAGGAATTTGATTGACCAAAAGACAACAATTCCAACCTCTATCTCCACTGGTGTTTCACTAAGATGTTGCATTTGATAGACACCAATGGCGATGGCATCTAGCATACAAACCTCCCATATTTTGATAGCCACATAATTCTTTGGCACAACCCTTTCACTAGCTTACTATCACTTAGCCCACGTACATTTGCGCTCTTAACCTTTTTGAAATTGGGTCAAAGAATATAACTTCCATTTGAATTTGAATCTACACATGCCAAAATGTAGGTTCAATTCGATGTCCCTTTCTTCACCACTACAATCCTTAAATTAGGTTGCAAAACAACACTAATTTTCTAACATGGTTCATGCATTACTTTTGATCTTCATATTCAAATCAAAATCCATAAAGCATTCTAGGAATTAAGTACTTCAAATTTGAATTACATGAGTCAGATTTGGGTTCATCAAATTTGATTTTCCTACATTTGTTTTTGCACCATTTGGCTTTGTGTTTTCTGGTGTAACATTTGCTACTTTCATTATCTTCACGCAGGACTAATTCTTACCTCCTATATGCCATCATCAAGCAAGTGGTGAGTGGGTAAGCACTATTTATTAGACCTATAGATGGTGCAATGCCACACCATTAGCAAACGAGGAGAGCTACTCCATCAACTTTTCATTTTTTACATTAGTTTGTTGTAATGGGCAAACAATTTTGACTTATGAAAAGGAGAAGGAGTAATGCATGTCATTTATTTTATTGTTATGTAAATCCCCCCACTAATGTTGTTGGATTATGCCTTTGTTTCTTATCATGATGTTAGTTGGGTTGTTGTTTTTGGAGGTAAAGAGGTTTATCAAGTTGTGTACTATTGGCCAACATCTTCAAGCAAACATATGCTTGGGGTTGTAGCTGGTTTGATTAACGAATGTCCATGGGATAAAGCTACCCATAAATTTTGACACTTTTTAATCAAATCATGGACTTGAATTATCTCACTTGGGCTATTAACTTAGGTTAAGCTTAACAATGACAATTGTTGATTACACACACACACCCACCTAGTTTTCCTCTTCATCCCATCTTGCATTTCATATTGGGACATGCACATTCATGCAAGGGGGTGGCATGATCATGAAGCCACATCCAATGATCCCACATGGGTTGAACACCCTTGGCAATTATGGGATTTTACACAAAGGGAAAAGGGGATGGATGCCATGAATGCTCAATGTTTGGAATGGGGAACATATATGATGGATGAATTCTTGGCACCCAAGATTTTGGATTTGATTGAAAAAGCTAAAGGGATTTCACATGCACGCGGAATGGGGGCTCCATGTGGAGATGCCTCCATATCAACCTTGTAGCAATTATAGGGTGTAGTTTCAACTTGGGCATTAAGGATGAGTTGTTACCCAAGCCCAAGGCACCTACAATTACAGAAACATGGGAACCAAAACTTGATCTCATGATAATAGGAGGTGAGGCACATAAGATGTGACAATTGTTACAAGATTATGTTCATTGTTTTGCTTTCCATTTCAAAGAATTGGATAAAGTCGAGGGGAAAAAAATGCACATCATCTTGGATGATGATATTAGGCTATTTTCTAAAGACCTTACAAATTAAATGAAATGGAATGGGTTTTGGTTAAAGCTCAATTGGGAGAATTTTTTGAAATAAAATTGGTGGAGCTTTCTAAAGGGGAATATGCATTAGCCACAATTATGCCTAACAAAAAAGACATCTTTTGGCAACTATATTAAACGTTAGATATGTGGAGATTATAAAGGTTTATTCATGGTTACCATTCCCAGAAAAAAAGGACCCCAAGACTTTTGTGGGGTTATTTTTTGCAAATAACATTTATAGTAAACCCCCTTTATAATCATGCCCATTTTAATCACATTCTTGTTTTGTCACACATTTTTTGGTAACCATCTATTTTAGTGAGAAACACCATTCTTTAGAGTCACTATCACATTTGTTAGTATCACAAATTTTTTGCAAAGCTTTCTTGATAAATGTGATTATAATGGGAGAAATCTAGGGCAAATATTAAGGTTTCGGAAATTGTAGTTCCCTTTGGCAATGTAAGTGTTGCTTTGTGTTCAAGTTGTGCAAACTAACAACGATGAATCTAATTGAAGAGAAACGAAAAAACAACTTTATAATGCGGACAAGCAAAAGATATGTGAACTTGCCAAGAAAGCAAAAAATCTTAATTAAAAAAATTTAGTTGACAAAATACAAAACTAACATAGTTAAAACCTCAAACTCAATATAAATCATCACATTAAAATAGGTAGAAATCACAACTTTCTTCAAGTCTAATAATGAATAATAGAGCTTAGAATAACCCATGTAAGAAATTTAAATAATTGGCACCTTTATTTTAACATAAAAAAGCTATTTTGTAAGGTTTTTTTGCCTATAATCATAATCTTGTAAGGGTTTATATGGAATGTGATTATAAAATTTAAATCAAAATTAATTAATGTCACAAAAAAAGTTGTCACCAAGGGCATGATTATAAAGGGGGTTTATTGTATTTGAAACAAATTTAAATGAGAAAAATTGAATAGTCCAATTTTTAATCATTCATGTGATGGTGGTGAGTTTTCACATTCACACATAATTATCTATCCATATTTTGGTTTATAACCAAAAACGTAGAAAAATCCAAAAAATCCCAAAATGAGTTTCAATGGACAACCAAACATGTTTTTTGGCAAAACCATTTCCTACACATATGACCCACACCTAAAACTAGACATTTTGAACCCATTGAACATAATTTTTTTGTCAAATGGTTAAAAAAAGAATCATTTACCTTATAGCCTTTTCCTTCAAAATTTCAAGACTCTGAATTATTTTTATGATTTGGTTTTTCATCAAGTTCATCCAATGAACATGTGCTTTCATAGAAGGGGGTTATCATGGATACCAATGCCATGAGGTTCATTCCTTTGAATGTTCAATCATAACTTATATTAAACTTGTATCTAATTTTTAATTTAGTTTCAATTCACTTTTAGTTAATTTCAAATTAAGTCTTAATTCACTTCTAGTTAATTTTTAGTTAATTCCTAGTTAACTTTAATTAACTCTTAGTTAACTTTAGTTAATTATTAGTTAAATCTCAGTTAAATTTTAATTAACTCATAGTTGATTCTTAATTAGAATGGCTTTCAACAAGCTTCTTTATTTGATGCACACATGAAAGCCTCCTTGAAAACTTCCTTGAGCTAGATCCCCAAAGGGGTATAAATAAAAGTAGGGCCCTTCATTTTCTTCAATTTGTTTAACACTAGTTTTAGGCACAATCTTGCACCATATCCTTGTCATGTTATTTTCATGTTCATGTTTGCATATGTTAACATAATAAAAATTTGTTTTCACATTGGTTTTGCATATTTCATGTTTTTGTGTTCTTATTTTTTAGTCACATAATCTTATTTTGTTCCTTGTTTGAAAGTTAAACTTAGACCTTTCTTTTAACCTTTATTTTTGTGGTTCTTCATGCCCTTGACAAGGACATGTTTTTGTTGTACAATTTTTTTGAAATGAATTGTATGATTTTATGCATTCCTTTTGATTCCTTTAAAAAAAATGCAATTTAAACATTTGATATGGTTAGTTTATAGGACTCAAAATGGCATTTAAGTAGTATCCATTTTTTTTTAATTATTAATTTAACAAGACACTAATTTATCTATTGGCATACAACAATCCACTACAATTACTATAATAATGTAAGTTAAACAAAAATCCAAAATTTTCCTTTGTGACCTTTTAAATATAAATCATTTTTCTTTTATACCCCAATCATGAATACACACATAGACACGTCAACAAGTGTACACAATTTGACAAATATGCCATGCCACTATTGGAGGAGATTTTTTATTCAATTAGCCAAACCAAGGAGTTTAGCACTTTGGATTTACAATGCAAATATCATTAATTGCTAGTTCATGAAAGTGATAAGGTGAAGATTGCATTTTAGGGCATTAACTAAAATGGGAAGAATTGTTTGTATCAATGGAAGTTCCTACATTTTGGGTTTTAAATGCACTTGTAAAATTTCGAAAGGTGATGGATTACGTGCTTATAGGTTTGGCTTTTGCCAAATGATAGATTGATGACATCATTGTCTTTATTTCCACCATGGAAGAACATAATCATCATTTACAATATGTTTTTGACCTTCTTATAGGGGTGCATAATCTAAACTACACCTAGAAAAATGTATTTTCTTCCAATCCTAAGTTGAATATTTGGGCCTCAAGATTTACCCAAGAGGTTTGGGAGCTCAAACATCACAAATTTAGCATGCAATGAATTAATAACAAAAATTGTGTGAAGTTCATTCATTCATAGGTTCGTACGTTTTACACACAAATATCGAAAACATATTTGACACATGAATAAATGTGTTGACAAATGAAGTATGAACCTATGAATGAATGAATGTCACACGAATTTTGCATCTTCTTTTAAATTTGTGTGTCAAATGTGTTTTCAATGCATGATATTAATGCGCGAAAGGTATGAATTATGAATGAATGAATTTTGCATGATTTTCATTACTAAATCATGAGATGTTAAGTTTGTGATGAAAGGCCAAAGTGGATGCAATTTCAAAGGTTCCAAGACCAACTAATGTTAATGGGTTAAAAGTGTTCTTGGGGTTGGTTGCAAACTATTATTGACAATTTGTCAAAAGGTTTAGTCAGATTATCAAACCCTTAATTTAATTAACCAAGGTTGATGAAGAATTCATTTGAAAGGATGTATAAGCACAAAATTTCCAAGGGTTGAAAGCTAGGCTTAATTTTACACCATTTTGAGGTGACCTATTGGAGGCCATCCTTTTCAATTGCACACAGATTGGAATGTTTTGGGACTTGGAGCTAGAGGTCTTCACACAATTTGATGAAGAAAGTTGAAAGTTTATGGTGGCTTATGCAAGTTGCTCCAATAACCAAGCATAGGCCAAATATAGTTCATATGAGGAGCAATGTTTAGTAGTTTTGCAAGCCATGGCCACATTCCAATGTTATTTGTTTGGTAGCCCATTCACTTTGGTGACATATCACCAACCATTGAAGTGGCTCATGGAGTTTGACCGGCTCATAGGGAAGTTGGCAAGATGGGCTTTCATTACTTAGGAATATGAATTTGAGGTCAAACATTAGGCTGGCATAATCAATTAGGTTATGGATGGGTTGAATAGGTACCCAAGTGCTAGTGACTTAGATACCACTAAAGCACATTGGCATGAGGAAACAAATTTGGAGACAATGTCTAGTTGGCATGTTGTTTCATTTATCTACATTTTGGCAAATGGTTGCCATGAGGTATCATGTCAAGTTCAAGTGGATCCCTTATGCATCTCCAGGAATTTGAAAATGGAACTTGATGAGATTGGATTTATGGACATCATTAGGGATGCCCAAGTGTTGACCTACTTATAGATAAAGGAGTTGGATGTAAAATTGATATCCAAGGAAAGGATCAAATTCTTCAAATGGCTAAAAGATACTATTGGGAAGGCCAACACCTTTTCAAGATATGGCTAGATGTGCATGTATGAGTGGTACCACAACTACAAATGTGAGAAAACATTGTGAAACATGCCCATAAAGAGTTGGGACATTGTGGGGTATGTTGGACCTATAGTTTACTTTAAGGCCAATATTGGTGGAGAGGCATATGGCTGGAGGTTCAACAATTTGTTTCATGACGCATAGTGTGTGACTAGGTTCATGCATCATTTAATGCACCCAACCTTCATTTGCAACCTCTACCAATCATGGGGCTTACATACCAATGGAGCTTGGATTTTGTTTGGCCATTGAATTTAATTGTTCGTTATAACCAATAACATTTTTCCAATTGGATTGAGTTGACACCACTTCAAAACAAAAATAGTGAGGGTTCACTTATGCATTTTTGGATTGAATCTTGAATAGATTCAATGCTATAATAGAAGTAGTCAGAGATTAGGGCACAAAATTTTGAAGAGAATTTCAAGAATTATGTGAGTAGGTTTTAATTGACCATAGGATTACTTTTCATGATCATCTTAAAGTTGATGGCTTGGTTGAAAAATTGGTATAGAAGGTGAAAAAGTTTTACAAAAATATGGAGTATAGAAAAGGCATGTATAGGTGATTGGGACAATCATGTTGGTTTGTGACCATTGTTCTAGAGGATGATATATGGGTTGTTTGATACCACCACTTCTAAAGGTCCCCATAGGAAATTGGATGTGTCCATGATGCATTAAATAAACATGTTTTATTGTTTTGTGAGGGGCATTCGTACCAATACATAGACACATTGTCAATTGGGATAGTGGGTGATTCCAAGAAGGTTGGAATGTGGTTGAATATGAAGGATTATAGCTAGGTGATTAATAATGGGGTTCACATTACACCCAACCTATTGATTTCATACCGTTTGGAACTAAATTCCTTTCATGGGTTACCTTACCACACCATGTCTTATTTGATCATAGATTTGGCTATTTGGTGTAGGACCTTTATCTACTATGAGAAAATGGGGTGATTTGCAACTAACCTTGTAACTAGGTTTTTTAATTGTAATGACCATTTGTAACTCATTCAAGCAATTCATTATAACTTAGTGTATTTCTATGGGCGTGAATGTTATTAGACAAGGTGCATGAATTTTAACGAATGCAACTTACCATATGTGAAACTATATTCATATGTGACTTGTGCAATTTAGTTACAACTATGTAGGAACAATTATTGTGTAATTATAATGCAACTAGTTTGCAATTACCATGTTAACATCATTTTTTATCAACCCATCAAAATTTGACATGTGGCATTATGGAAACTTTTAGGTGAAAATTATTATTTTTGAAATATTGATCTCCACCATCCTTTATGATTGTTCATTTGTAATGGTCTTAAAATTTAAAATGTGGCACAATTAAAAGTTGCCACATGGCATATTAATTGAATTTTGAAATGAAAATGAAAATCTATTTGGGTAATTAGATTAATCAATACATAGGCATAGGTAGATAGGTAAGTAGGTTGGAAGGACATACACTATGAAAAAAAGGTGTTTTGCAACTGGCTTTGTAATTCAATTTTTGAATTGCATAGGACATTTGCAACTCATTGTATGTATATGCCATGAGTGCTAATGGATAAGTTACATCGTATATACAATGTAATTCATTACAACGCAATTGCAATTTTATCAAAACAACTCATTTTCAACTATTATGCAACTTCATTATAACTGCACCCATGATGTCATGCTAACATCATTAATTGTCATCCATCTATTAAAATCTAACATGTGGCATTATGAAAAGCTTTGGACATAAAAAAAAAAAAAATTTCGAAATATTGATCTCCATCATCCATTATGATTGTTAATGATGGTTTGAGATTATAACATGTGGCATAATAAACAATTGCCACATGGCATATTAATTATATTTTGGAAAAATAATTAAATATAAATATCTATTTTAATAGGTAGGTAGGTCATACATAACCATAGGTAGGTAAAAAAGTAGGACCTATTTACTTACCTAGGTAAGTAAGTAGGTAAGAAAACACAAGACTGACTAAACTAAATAATAACCATGAAATTTTATTTTTTTATTCTATGTTTTTCCTTTAAGTCAAGTTTGTTTTAGTTCATCCCAAAACAACACATGTATTTTAATGTGAAAACATAAGATAACAAGTAAGTGCGATCATAATCATGAACCAAAAAACACTTTGGGCGACCAAAAAAATTTACAATTTTGTTACAAATATTTATGTGGTGCCATTTTAATGTGATTTTAATCATAGGAAGTTGTGCTAAATGAGTAATATGAATGTCTAAGAATCCAAATGAAAAATTCATTTAATTTATTTTTGGGTTTCAATTTAAGGACTTTTGAACTTGACCAATAGTTACATAAAAAACAATACATTTTACAAAGAACTATGCCAAGGACTTTTTTAATAAAACATTTTGATGATAAAAAAAATTACATGATAGTAACCTATTACCCACACTCAAAAAACACTAAAAATTAAAAATTTATGGAATTTGAATTCTTTTAAAATTCAATGTATATTTTTATAATTTCGAAAGTTCAAGAGTCCTTTACAACATGCAAATGTAATACACTTGACATATAAAACAAAGTTTATAACTTATGATAAAAAAAAAACTAAAACCAAAAGACTTTAACATTATTGGATTATACATGAAATTATGATTATTTAAAAAAATGAAATGCATAATTTAGCAAAAGTCTTACACTTTTAACAAAATTATAGTTATTTGAAAAATATTAACATAAAAAATGTGATGTATTAGAGAAAATATAAGTATTTTTAGTAACAAGTTACAAAAAATTTCACTTAAAAATTCTTTATATGCAAAAGTCATGAGGACTAAAAAAAAGGCCATGGTCCTTTTACAAAGTAACCGTGTTGGCTTGTTTGATTGTGATCACATCCAAAAATTCTTTATATAGTTTGTAACATAGAATTTGAAGACATAACATATGGGTTAAATTTTTTTGTTATTTTTTAATTGCAAATTAAGTTACAATTGAATTGTGACTATAACAATTAAGTGTTTAGGACAGGCCAGATTCAAGGGGAGAGCTCCATTGTTTCTAATGTCAAAAAAAAACTTGAATCCTTCCTATTGGCACATTTGGCACACTAAAAATTGTTAGAAACAGAATAAAATTGAGAAAGTTATGACCCCCCAAAGTAGAGGGGGTCAAAAACTCAAAAAACAAACCACCTGAATGTTACAAAGGCCAGTTCCTAAACCAAAAAATTCCTTGTATGTTGTTATTTTGTTATTAAAGTTCAAAGATGATTTGTAGAACTTCAGCTATGCTCTCATAACATTTTAAATATTTTAAAATGAATAATAAATAAGAAAGTTATGAGGTTTGAAAGTAGGAGGGGTCCAAAGAAAAGAAAAGAAAAGAAAAATGTTTAGTAAGTTGGAAACCTTATTTTTCTTGTTGTTATTTTTTCATTACTCCAACTTTCCTTTGCATTTCAAAGATTATTTCTAGAGCTTGAAGTTCCCATAACATTTTAAATCACTCAAAATGAAACACATATGATGAAAGATATATAAATAACTGATGAATATGTATCCTTATTAAGTTATAGGTAGTTGTATTATAGTCATAACATAGTTGAACAATAATACATTAGTAGTGGTGCATTAGTGGCCGTACAAATTGTATCGATGGTAACCATAATTGAAAATTAGTTGCAAATGTATCCCATAATGGGTGATGGAAATGTGAACATGTGACATGATCACATATATGTACATTGTACACTAATTGCAACATAGTTGTTGTTTTAATGGCACATTTACAATAGTTCTAAAATAGTTGCCACATGAAATTATAATGCAACTCCTGAAAAAGTCAAACATGGTTGACTACATATGCACGTATGATATATATATAAATTATTATATAAAAGACCCATTTTCAATTCACTTGGAACTATAATACAACTAACTAATGTGACAATTTATTTATTAATACATCGTATTTCTAAGGGGATAGTTGCACAATAATTATATATGAGTTGTTTTTTGAGTTTTAGTTGTAGGGTAGTGTGGTTTTAATGGACGTGATTTCTCATAATGCTATTTTGAAATTGAATTCTTACATTTTGCAAGTGAGTTTTCTTGATTTGTGTGCATGTTTTCACATGTGTGGCTTTGTTAATTTTGATAGTGTTGGGTGCCAATCTAGTAGTGCAAAACAAAATATACTAAGGAACATTTTCCCAAGAACCAAATTCGAACAATATAACTAATTTGAATTTTGTGACCCTTTTTTGGTTAGTTCATTAATTGGTTCATTTTATTTCATGACTTTTGCAAATGATAAATCATGAAAATTGTGGGTTTATTTTGACCTAAAAAAAAAGTTGAAAATCAAATTACAAAATCATTTCAAATCTTGTATCTTTGGATTGAAATGGGTCTATTCATGAAAGTAGTTTGTAAAATATTGTTAGACTAAGAACATCATGTGACAATTCACAAAGGTCAAAACCCACCCCCAATAAAAGGGGTAGCCAAAAGGATGAATTGTTCACTTGTAGACAAGGCCAAATCAATTATGTTTTGCAATGATATCCCCAACCACCTTTGGGCAAAAACAATTAATATTGTACCCTACTTGTTTAATATATGTTTAAAAATATATAAGATTACAATGTTACACCAAAACAACTTTATTCCAAAGTGAAACCACCCAATTTAAGTCACTTAAGAATGTTTGTATGTTGTGTATATATCCATGTCCCCAATGAAGACTAAAATAAACTAGGGGCACATGCTTTACGAGGAATCTTCATAGAGTATGATGGTCATTGCAAAGTGTATTGAGAAGTTATAGTCTTCAACATAGAAAGATCATTATCACAAGAGATGGGAAATGTCCATTGTAATGTTTAAGATGTTGAAACTTGACGCAATGATGTGGCTTGTGATTAATGAAAAGAATATCACCCAAATACTTTTGATATGGGAGATCATTCACCACAACGAATATCTCATGGCTCAAAAGTTGAAACACCATTAAGAAGTTTATTCATTCATCATCAACATTTGTTATGGTTGGACATGGAAAAAGTTTTTCATTGCACAACCATCATACGAAGAAAGCAATTGACTAAACAACAATGACCCCATATTGGATGGCCAATTACTAGGAAACATTGACATCCTCCAATTCATGTGAATTTCCAAATAATTTTTTCTCCCTCATGTTGTCACACATTAATCAAAGTTGCATAACTATAGGTAAAAGCATCAACTCAAAAGGGTGGAATTGCACCATGCCCCAGGAGATGGATTCTATTTCAAGAAAATAGAACATGGAGTCTCATGGACCTCCCACTTAGAAAGAAACACATTAGTATGTGGTGGGTTTATAAAATAAAATTTGCATTTGATGGAAAGCCTAACAAGCTCAAATTGATGGAAAAAAAATATGAATAGAATATGGGAATTGACATCGACAATACTTATGCTCTAATCATTAAATGGAACATGGTGAGATTTGTGGTGGCCCTTGTAGTTCACAACAAATGCAAATTACTACACTTGCATGTAAAAACATTTTTTCTTAACAATATTATGAAGCAAAATATATTCATGATGTAGTTGAAAAGTTTCAAGGTTCAAGTGCAAGAACATAAACTACTGAAGTTTCATGAAACTTTGTACAACCTTTGTTAAATTCCAATGCTAGAAGAAAGATACCAAAATGCAACCACTTTATTTGTGATTTCATATGAGTATATGTTATGATTATTGATTTCTTTGTCCTTCCATGTGAATGATTTAAAAAACTATATTCATCCATGAATAAGCTTGTATGTTCCATGAATCACATTAATAACCAAAATTTAGTCACCATTCATTTGTGGACTAGTATTTAGCCCCTAGAGGTATATCCTAGGGCATATTATTAATATATTAATGGTATGTTTTTAGGGGTGTACATGAAGGTTCTATTAAAGTTATATTTAAAGTATATTATGGTAAGTAAATAGGTCAATAAATAAGTAGGAAAGCAAGTACGTTTAAGGTAAATGCAAGATAAAATGATTCATTTTTGTAACAAAATGGTGTTTTTTTCTAAGTACCTTTTGTCCAAATGTGTATGGTGATTAATATGTCCTTGGATATACTTTTTGGGATTTGAATTTAAACTAACAACTTGATCATGAACATTTATGTCAAATTATTTTGTAATAAATAATTTGTCCACTAATAATAATGAACTTTTGAAGTTTGAAAATATAGAGTGGTGTTTGGCTACAACATTAGAAAACAGATAATTTTTTAGTGATTTTTATTTAAATATTTTGTTATTGACCTAATATGTGTTGTAATATGAAATGATAAATCATATAAGATTCATTTCCTTGTTAACCTTAGCCAAATCATAGTTTGGGAGTTTTGAATGGTCAAAATTAAACAATATTTTCATGAATCCATATGAGTTTAAAAATTTGTTTGTTTTTCAATTTTCTTTTTCCAAAAAATATGTTTTTGAAAACTTTACTTAGGGCATTGTTAATATGAATTTTGTGGGTTCTTGTTTTAGGGCTTTGCAATTGAAAAATGATATCATCGTCTTTTGATGTAAGTTTTAACTTTTGACCTAGGGTTGCAAATGTTTATAGGTGGGCAAACATTTATAAGTGAAATATCACAACAATGACATCTAAAAAAAAACCATATCCATTTGAAAACTTTTTTTTGGACTTTGTATGGACTTATGTGGAGTGTAAATTTTGTTGTTTTTGAGCCACTATACCATGCCACTTGGTAGGTACATAAATAAGTATGGAATTAGGTATGTACATAGATAGGTAGATAACTACCTACCTACCTACCTACCTATACTTACATACCTATCAATGTAACTAAGTAGGAATGTAAATAAGTAAATAGGTAAAAAGGTAGATCCATAATTAAATCAATAAGCTAGGTATGCACATTAAGTTAGGTGGGTGGGTGGGTAGGCTAAATAAGTAGATGGGTACATATGTAATTAAATAGGTAAGTAGGTAGGTAGGTAGGCCTAAATTAGTTAAATAAGATATTTTTAGGAGGATTTTATATTATTCTAGGTTCAATTAGCTTTTAAGGTTAAGCTTTTTTGATTGGTTCATCCTAAATAACATTTGAGATTATGATTTTTTAGTGCGCATTTATTTATATAATTTATACCATTAGAAGGAAAATAAAATAAAATGGGATAAGTTGCAATTTAGTCGAAGATCTATGACTAAATTACAAGTTATCCCATATCTTGCGTCCTCCATTTCAAGTTTGTGGACTATGTAATTAGGTGCACATGAAACATTTATAAAAAAACATTTAAAAACAAATGTCATTTGAGATGAATCAAATTAAAAAGGCTTGACCCTAAAGGTTAAACCTAAAATAAATTAGAATTATTTACCAATTGTTATTGTCCAAGATATTTATTTTCATTATATTTTGGCCAAAATTCAATTTTTATGTCATGTGGGCAAATTTTTATTGTGCCATGCGTCACAATATAAAACCATCCATAATGGATGATGCAAATTTAATTTTAATTTTTTGAAAATTCACAAACTTTGTTACGTGACAACTTTTGATTTTGCCATGTGTATCAATTTGAACTATCCAAAGTGGATGATTGTGATTAAATTTTTTAATTTTAAATTAGATATTCTTAAAATTCATAAAACTATGTCACATGGAAAAAATTGATTTGACCATGTGTATCAAAATAAAATCATACAATTTGGATGAAATAGATAAAATGAACTTTTTAATTGGAATAATTTCAAATTATGTATATACACCACCATGTGCCAACATGTAACTAATTATTAATGTAATCATAAATTGTGAATAACTAGTTGCAAAGAATTATACAATTGGTTAGTGGATGGAAAATATATATGATTGACAATATATTTCATCCCATCCATTGTGCTATGCATAATCACCAATTGAGACTAATGTTGGTTGCAACTAAACTCATGCAACTAATGCAAGATTTAGTTGCTATAATGATTTGTGACCAGTTTCTTGTCACAAATTGAAGTCACAAAATGGCCTTTTTTTTATTAGTGCAAAAGCTTAGTAAAAATAAATGACCAATTTTTACAAGGCTAAAGTTTGACTAGAAATGATGTTAATCATAATATGTATTACCTATTCAAAAGACAAAAAAATTGCTCATCACAATACCCTATATGGATGACCTCTTAATTCACATCAAGAAAATTCATTGATTAAAAGACCAACTCCTTTCCAAGTTTGAAATGACCAAGATCAAACATTTGAAATTCCTTCAAGGGTTTAGAGAGTAGGGAAGGCTGTGAGTGTTTTGCTCTCAGGAATTACATGCAATTGAAGTACTCTGATGTGAGAGCACTGATTTAAGTATCAGGTGTAATTCGAACAGTGGCATTTAGCCACAACAAAGAAGGATAGAAACCTCAACTTTGCGAGAACTTGGAAGACTTGCATCATGGAAGGCAACGTCCCAACCGATTGCAGTCTTGCGGGTTCCTTTTACACCCATAGACTGTAAGTACAAGAATTCAAACTACAAGAATCGCCACAAGTGACTTCTGTGTAACGGTGCCTGAGTTGTTCCACAAGATTCCAGTGAACAAGAGTTGATGTACTTTGCCTGGAGAGTCAAGGTGTGGAAACAAACGAAGGGGGTGGGAGGTATCATCTTAAGCTTGGGTGTGAAAAAAAGGGCAGGAACTCTAATTATATGAGAGACACTGGACTCTACCTCAAGAGAGCCTTTTCTTGCTCTGTCTGTTTTTTACTGTGTATGGGCAAAACAGGGGACTAGAATCCCATACTGGAGACAAGACTAAATCTGAAGATATGGAGACAAAATGCAAAAGGACGACAGGAAAGAAGACAAGAAAGGTCACGAAAACATCACTCTTCAGTTGAAACCAAGCATTTCTCAACCAGTTCTACCAAGTGTGGATTCTCAAAAGCAGCAGCAACTCGCTCCTTATCATTCAGTTGCTTGTTCACTGCAGCAACTCCCCACAATAAACTCCTCAGTGTTCTCCCCTCCTTCAGCTCAATAGACTGCCTATGTATTGACATGTAGTAGTAACCCTACTAGAGAGTCTCTTGTGGGAGCATCTGCTGTTAAGCATCTTGTACAAAACAACTATGGTATGCTTGTATGGGTGTTTGCTCAAGAAAAAAGTCAACATTAGATATGCATATTTGAAATCTGACTAAAACTCTGCTATTCTTCTGTAACTTCTAAGTTGCAATACCGTAGCAGATGGCTGCAGTAACAAAGGCAACTGCCCAGATATTTTGTGAAATGAAGAATGAATTTTACAATCTCAGAACTAGATTTTCATGAAATGAACAATTTGTGACAGCTTTATTGCAGTGCAAAGCATTGAGAAGGATCGCACCTGCAGCCTCAGTGGAATGTGAACCTGGTGCCAGTTGTATGTCCACCTGCATATCCTTGTTCACCCCTTCTGTGAATTAGAAACAGACAACCCTATTCACAATTACATGCGGAAAACCTCATGTTCCAATACTCAAAATGTGGAAACCCAGTAATCCAATTTATATAACATGAATTCTCTTGTCAAAAACACAGATGATCTATCATTGTTCTGCTCTCTCGTGGTTGTGATTATTCATACAGTTGAGTCATACTATTCTTTGAAGAAAGAGGGAGACAACAGTCAGATGAAGGGTGAGAGAACCTTGAACCGTGGAGGAAGACAGCGCAAAAGCTTCAACCGTAACGATAATCCAATCACTGTCGCCATGCTACAATGCTGAACTGTTGGAGTGAATGTCACCCTGCCAAAAGCTCACCAAAAACCCATCGAGTTTATGAGCAATGAAAAGGAGAGCATGGCATGTTGCTGCCATGTATGAGAATCAACACTGCTACAGCAGATTGTACAGAGAGACACTACTACTCTCATCATGCAAGCAGATTGGAACTTTGCTACTGTCATGTGTGTCATGTGTACTCGAAGACTCGATGCAGAGTTAGTGCTATGATCTGGATGCTGCTACTTTAGGGTTTTTTAGATCCTTCAAAACCTGCAAAAAATTTGCTCTTCTTGCTATAAATTCTTTCCACAATGATGACAGCAATGAAGCAATCAATCAACCTGTGCATATAATCAGGGTTTCCTCGGAAGATTTTCACCAACTTTGGAAAAAGCTACATATGATAAATCCTTGAATAACAGGAATCAAGGAACTGAGCTCTTTCTGTGATGCTTTTCTTTGCTACACAGAATGCTGCTGCTGCTATTGTTCTCTGATCAGTTCCCAACAAAACTCTGAGATGATGTGCATGTATTGGAGATTGCACATCTGGTAGGGTTGGTCTGAGCTTTTCTGTGATGCTATTCATTGTCTTTGCTACACAGAATGCTGCTGCAACCATTCTCTGATCAGTTTCCAAAAAAACTGCCAGATAATGTGCATACACACATGCTAACTTGGAGATTGCACATCTGGTAGGGTTTGTCCAGATGTACATTCTCGAAAACAGGATGCAATCTCCAAGTTTGCACGTGGAGAATGTAGTTATTCAAGGTTTCGGGATTGAGAATTGTGCACAGAAGATGGATGTCAAGGTTCACTTGTTTTTGTGTGTGTGGAAGAAGAACCCTGACATCAATCTTCAGCGCAGCCCTAAAGAGGGATGGAACTGACAACTGACCTCCCTCGGAAAAGAAGAAGACTAGTGGGAAGAAGGTGATGTAGAGAAAGAACTTACTTGACATAGCTCTTGCTGTCGTCTACAAAGATAGAATCCTCCGTAACCACGTTGAGCTGTTCCAGCGAGTATGGATGCTCTGGATCGGTTATATCCCGCACATGATGTATGGGAGGGATCTTCGAGTCAAGGATTTTGTTCACGCACTTTGTTGCTCCCTTTCAAGTCTTCAGACACAAAGTCTGGAGGACTGGAACCAAAATCTTCCATAAGTGCTGCAAAAGAGCATTACTACGGAGAAGACACAGAGATTCTCGCCACGAGGAGAGAGAAAAATAGTAGAAGAAAACCAAGCCGCAAAAACAGCTACGAAGAAGCCACGAATCAGAAAACAGAGCAAGAAGAAGAAGAAGAAGAAGAAAAAGAAGAAACAGAGAGCGCTAGAAGAAAGCGATCGGAAAAAGGAAGATGAAGAAGGAAGATAACACAAAGGAGGATATCGAAGATTTCTAGAGAGTCGAAGTGGTCGATGTCGGAGGAGTCTTCAGAATTGGTTGCGACAGGCCGAGAAGAGCGCTCCTTGCGCTCGTGCACAACAGGATTCGCGTTGATCAATCCCGAAACCATCTTGCTCTTCCTCTTCTTCTTCTTCGTCAGTCAGTGCACGCCGATATTCTTCTTCTCTTGAGGCAGAAACAACAGGCCGACCGATTCCACAAGACGAAGGATTTGCAGCCAGAACGCTTGCCTTTCTTTCGGACAACAAGAGCAAACACTCCGTGTGTGTCTGTCCGCTCTCACAAGAACCTATGGCAGTCGCATACAAAAGATCAAAAGAGAGAGAGAGAGAGAGAGGGAGAAAGAGAGAGAGGATTGCTGCACGCTGTCAACAATCCCTGCCTCGTCACAAAAGGAACGTGGCAAAAGAGCGACTCCCTCTGACAATAACGAAGCTTGACAAGCTCGGCAGATGAGAGTCTCAATCCCTGTGACGTCTATTGTGTCTTGTGTCTTTGGCGTTGTGTCCCTTGAAAGGATCTTTAGCTCTGTCGCAGCATTGAAGAATTCGAGAGTTGTAGCAGTTGTTGGAGATGGCAAACGCAAGGTATTTGTCTGCAATCATCCTTTCTTGGTCCCGGAAGAACACAAAGTGTTGTCCTGGAGCTGCTATTTCTAGTGTTGCTTCTTCTTCTTCTTCGTCACGGAGGTATTTCGGGTCCAAAGAGGAGGTGTTCTCATCGTCGCATGCAGCAAGATCCACACAGCAGCAAGTGCAGCAGCCAAGGCCTACTTCTTCTTCCTCTGCATTCTTCTACCTTGATGATACGCCGTACAGGCGGATGGTCTCTGGTCTTCAGTTCCTTGCTCAGAAGAAGAAGAAGCGACTGCTGGACTCTGGAGAAGAAGAAGGGGATGTAGCCAACAAGCTTGTTGTAGCAGCAGGAGTATGTGCTACTCTGGGGCTCGGTCTGCTTGGTCTTGAGCTTCAGCAAACGCCTTCTTCTTCAGAGAGCCTTCAAGAAACCAGGTACAAGACCTCCTCCTCCAGCAACCTCCATAGGACCTGCTTCCCAACCACCTTCAACAAAGCATGAAACCTCAAAAGGATTCAGAGATGGAGCAGCTCTCAAGTAGGATTATGATGCACAATAGGGAGTGCATCAGTGAGAAACACATCTGAGGAAGGAGAAGAAATTGATCTTTCAGCATTCCTCCTGTAGTTGGCTTTCTTCAAGGAAGCAATCTCCAGAAGGGTTTTGAATCCTGGTGATGGGAATGTGATGGCTGGCAGTGTAGAGACAATTGTTGAAAATCTTGCACAAGCTGCTGCTGATGGGAATGGCAGTGTTGAGATGATTATTGGTGGCGCCAATCCTGCACAAGCTTTGGGTGATGGGAATGGCAGTGTAGAGACGATTGTGGTTAAAAATCTTCTTGCGCAAGCTTTTGTGGAGGAGCTGAAAGCTGCATGTGATGTATGTATGCTGTCTCATTCCAACACTGAATGCTCTTCTTGAGCTGAAAAACACAATGATACTGATTGCAACCAATCAAGCGCATAAGACATTATCATCACTCTCTTCTTTCTCATAAAACAAACAGCACTGGGTACTCCATGTTTGTTTGTGCATTTCAATGCTGAAGCTTTGAATTTTGTTGCAATAGAGAATTTGTATTTTTTTATTTCTGCAGGAAGAGCGAGTGGTGTTAGATCTTAATGATCGAGAGAGCCATGGAAAACCATGGAACACTTATCACATCATGCAGTCAGTTCCAGATGTTGTTGTGTATCCCCAGTGAGTCATCATCACCGCCACCTCTTTCACATCATCTGCTGCTGTTGTTTTTTGTGGTCTGCATTTATTTTTTTCTGAAACAATTGTGTTGTTGGGTGTGCTGCTGCTCTCATGACTCTAAATGCACTTTGTTGATTGATGATGGCCGGTTCAGATCTCAAGAAGAGGTGGTTGCAGTTGTAAAGGCATGTGCGAGGTACAAGGTCTGTTTCTCTCACACATTATTGTACCTGATCTGCAGTTTTGCCTCATCTGTGATTCAGGACTCAGATTGTATTGAATTGCAGCATTGGGTTGTTCCAAATCAGAGATCCATCCAAACAGTTGTATGTGAGTAAGAATTGCACAAAATGCTAGTGGGTGAAATAGTCTTGGAGCACAGGGAACTTCTTCAATTCACACAAGTGTTTGATGGTAACCTTTTCCTTTGACTTGTTTTCAAACTTGAGAACTGTGTGCATAACTTGAATATGGCCAGGTTCCTGTGACACCGTATGCTGGTGCAACATCACTTGAAGGCCACACATTGACTCCATTCAGAGGTGTTAGCATCGATATGAATCAAATGAAAGTATGTGCAGCATTTGTCACAGATGAACACTCAAGGAACAACAACCCTTCAGATAGATTGCAGAAGAGAACAGATCCATGAAATACATAGCGTCTGCCTGATTGATTTCCAAGGTAATTGATGTGTTTACTCATCTATCAAAGATACATAAACCCTGGAACTTGTTTATTGATGCAGGGAATAAAGGAGCTTCATTTGGAGGACATGGATGTGGTGGTAGAGCCAGGTGTTGGCTGGATTGAACTGAACAAATACCTTAAACCTCATGGCCTTTTCTTCCCTCTCGACCCAGGTCCTGATTTCTTTGGATGTCTTGATATTGTTATGTCATGCTTGATGAGTGGTTTGGAAAATCAAATAGAAACAGATGTTGAAGATCATGTTATTCATGAACCGTCAGATGTTTCAAAACCTGCATGAGACTCGTATGTAGTATTTCTACCAAGTTTTGCCTGTCCTGCAAGAATGTTGTTTTCACAATTATTCTTTCACAATTGTGGTTGGATGCAGGTCCTGGTGCAACCATCGGGGGCATGTGTGCTACCCGGTGTTCTGGTTCCTTGGCTGTGCGGTGTGTCTCCTTAAAACACTACTTACTCAACTAAATGATGACTCACATCTTCAGTTCTTTCAAGTAAAAACAGGATCTTGTGAATTGCCATGTCAAGCTTTTCATCAAGATGCACAAGCCACAATTCATCAATAATTCCCTTGATGTCTCTCTTTCTGATGTTCTTGATGCTAGTTCTCTCTGAGTTTCTATTGAACTTGCAGGTATGGTACAATGCGAGACAATGTAATTTCACTGAAGGTAAATGCTTTAGATAACTTCCTGACCATAACATCCTTGCATCTTTCCCATCTACCATGCTTTTCTGTGATCATTGTGCTCTTTCCAGAGGGCTAGCATGCTGTGTTTTCTTTCCGCAGGAACATAAACCATGTTCTGCTTTTGGAAGAGCTGGGTGTCAGTATGTTGTGAATACAGTGATTGAACATGGTCTCCAAGCTCCAAATTGTTGTTGGTGGACTTGTTGTAACAGGCAGTTTTAGCTAATGGAGATGTGATCAAGACAGCAGCTCGAGCTCGCAAGAGTGCTGCTGGGTGGGTTCTTCAAATCTGAAGTTCCTCCTCAGCAACTTCAGCATGTACAACATGCAGTGATTTTCAGGCATGAGGCAACATGAGTGACTTTTTGATGGGGGAATGGGGAGGCAGGTATGACTTGACAAGATTACTTATTGGGAGTGAGGGTACACTTGGGATAATTACAGAAGTCACACTTCGGCTGCAGAAACTTCCAGAAGCTTCAACTGTAAGTTCATTTCCTTCTCTCACTGACAGAAACAATGACACCTTTGAAAGACCAGCAGTTTTGTTATCATACTCAAAATCATCAAAGTTTCTCGACATTTCAGATGACCAGGCCAATCACACAGCTTTTGTTCTCTTCAGGTGGCTATGTGCAACTTCAAAAATATCCGAGATGCAGCTGATGTTGCAATAGCAACTATGCATTCAGGCATCCAGGTGTGTGTCATCTGTTTCTGCTCTCTTTTTTCCTTCTTCCTCTTATATCACTCCCCAAACCTGTAACATGGTTATTACCCATCTACCTGCTCAAGTCTATTGTTTAATCACTTACAGAGCAAATGGTTGTAAGACTTGCAACCACAGGTGTGTCGAAGCTATTGTCAAAGAAGAACTCTCTGCAACAGTGCTAGTTAAGTTTGTTCAATTGATAACTCGTTGGCGGACCACTTTAGAAATTGGTGAGTCTTGAGGGTGTCAAGGAGTACAAGTGGGACGAGGATATGACATTTAGATGTGAACTAGGATTGAAGCTGTAGAAGGCCTTTGTTGAGATGGGACTAAAGAGCCTGAACCATCAGGTCCTAACAGCTCGAAGGATAACTTGGAGAACCACCTGTGCATTCATGACTCATGAAGGGATCAAAGACGACAAGTGGAGATGTGATATAGGGTCGAAGACTTTTTGAAGCCTTCTAGAAGGCTTTGATTGGGATGAAACTACTGGATATGGTGAGATGAAAGTGTCTGGAGTTGGGGTTTCCTAGCTGGCTGGTATGTTTTGCTATCCAGGCTTTAAACAAGAGGTGTAGGCAGGACTTAGCAGAGGCACATTGGGGCAGTGCAGGTGTCAAGAGTTGAATTGCTCGATGAGGTGATGATGAAGGCTATCAATCTGGCCAATGATAAAACATTCCCTGAGGAGATAACACTCATGTTTGAGTTCATTGGCACAGGTGCTAATTTTCTTCATTTTGCATGTTTTTTTCCATTCTGTAGCTTTGTCCATCTCAACTCTCTTTGCATAAGAATGCTTGCTGTCCAGAGTAATCAAGGCATAGGTCTTTAATCTAAGTCAGAATTTCCAAACATTAGGAAATGTCCCATTGAAGATTACTGTCAGTAACCAGGAAGAAGGAATACCCTATAGAAGCAAAGTGGTGTTGTCTTTCTCTATATGAAGTTAGAGAGGAAGAAGTTCACTCCCATGCTTGTCTAGTTGGTTCAGATGGTAAAGATGACGTTGGATTTGGTGTTTTCTTTATAAAGCACAGTGACAGAAATGTTGTCTCCTGTATGTATAGAAGCATCTGCACTGGAGCAAACGTTACGGGTACAGAAGATTGTGGAGGAGCACAATGGGTCAGATTTTGTGTTTGCTGATACACCCATTGAGAAGGAGGAGCTTTGGAAGGTATGAACCTGCAACTACTTCACAGGCAACCCACTTGGTATCAGTTTGACAAACTGTATGAGGAGGAGCTGAGTTTTGAGGATGTACTGTAACTGCATTGGAGTGCAGATAAGAAAAGAAGCTTTTTGGTCAGCTTCAATACTGAAGCCTGGAGCGGAGGCTGCAGTTACGGTAAGCATCTATTGCATTCTAGACAAATCTCATTTCTTTGCAAAATGAATGGCTAGAAACTACTCTGGTGCAATGCATACTACAGCGGTTTCACTTCCTCTACTATCAAAGCTGTCTGAACAATGATGCTTCATGCTCCTGTACATCACTCCAAGGTTCCCCCATCCATTACGAAGTGCCGTATGATCCAGTCTATGTATACATGGTGATGTTACCACTTTGAGATAAAGCAGAAGAATGAGTTTTTCTGTGAGCACCTTATTGTGGGTTTGGATCATCGATCAAGGCCTGGGGATTGCAGAAATGAAGCAACATATGTTATACAATGCCATAGGATTAAGTGAATTGTTCAAACTGATTTGCCACCTTCAAGAAACAGGGTTAGATGAGCTAAATTGGCAATAGTGCAATCACATTTGGGAAGCAAAACAGAATGGGATGGGAGTTGAGTTGGTTGGAGGCTCAAATGAAGCAGGGAGGATGGTGGGGTACAGGATGTATGTGTGCCTCTATCTAAGCTGGCTGAGTGTATTTCTTCATCGAAAACTCACCTTGATGCATCCCCTCTTCCAGCGTACGTTGCTCATTTTCTCATGCTTCATGACTTTCCATAGCCCCTGTGGATGTTGCACAAGCACTTCATTCTCATCTTTGTCTTGTGATCCAATCAACCAATAGCCCGTATGTCAGCATAGAAGGTTTTTCATTTGCTTCTTTTCTCCTTCATTGCTCCAATCCATCAGTGTGGATCATTCTGTAGAGCTTCTGTGCTTTCCTCGAGTGTTTCTTGAAGAGCGCTGTGTGACAAGCAGCTTGTGTTTCTTGCCCATTTACTTGTGTCAATTGGGATTTCCACTGAAGGTTTGTCACTCTCCAAAACATAGGTGATGCTGCAATACTGGAGAAAAACTCAATTTGTGCTAGAGCATTGGGTTTTGCAGGATGATTATATCACATGCTGGAGACGGAAATTTTCATGTGGTCATTTTGTTTGATCCATTGAATGATGAGGAATTGAGGGAAGTGAGAAACCTCACAGATGGTATGGTGAACACTGCCCTCTTGATGGAAGGTTAGCTGCTCTAAACATATATGTCCCCCCTTGTTTTCTCTCTCATGTTCTCCTCACACAGCCCTTCATGAATTCCTTTGTTCAATGATGGATTGTGTTGTAATGAACAGCCTAAACCAGACGAAAAAAAGAGTACTAGGAATTGTACATCTTTGTTTAGAGCAGAGGCATTGTACAATGTGTTATTGTACTTGGTATGATAGTGGCTTATCGACCTTCAAAATTACACTTGCAGGAACATGCACAGGAGAGCATGGTATAGGTGTTGGGAAAATGAAGGTAAACTTTCTGCTGCTGTCTACCAACTGCAACTCCAAATTGTCCCATCCACTGTCACTTACAAGCCAGAGAAGTATGCAATAGTTTGTAGAGTGTGGAATGGTTTGTACGTTTCTCCAATAGCACAAAAACTGCATTGCAGCATACTGCACAGATATGCCCATCTGTTACAGCAGCCTCCTTGCAAAATCTAGCAGGAAGCAGAAGCAAAAATATAGTTAATGCCACACTTGTGTACATTTTGGTGATGGTCTGGGTGATGTGTTCTGGAGTGTGCAGTACTTGGAAAAGGAGTTAGGGCGGGAAGCACTGATGACAATGGGGAGTATAAAGCGAGCGCTAGATCCAACCAACCTCATGAATCCAGGCAAAGTTGTGCCTAAAAAGTATTGCTACTAGCATGGTTTTTGTGTCCAGTTACACCACAATTCCTCCTCAGTTAAATAAACTACAGAGTTGCGTTTGTGACACACGTGCCATAGTTGAGACCATTTTTCAACAGTTTTAGTTGGTGATCTTTCTTGTTTCATCAAATACTTGGCCCATGAATCAGAATTCCAAAGAAGTGCTGCTTGAATGTAAAATGCCCATGTAAAGATATGGGCAAAGAAGAAATGGGTGGAGATATGGGCTTTGTGCATGGTTTTATGTTCCTTGAATGCTTGCTTGGGATGCAGAACCTGATTGTTGTATTACTTGGTATGATGATTCAACCAAAGAGATGAAACTGCTTGTTCTGCGAAAAATGGGACTGCAAGTTGCAGTTTGTGCTGAGACGACTCATTGCCTTCAGACCTGATGATTTTGTATAGATGAAGAAACCATTGAAACTGAGAAAACATGTTCATCCTATGAACACTGCTATAATCTCCACAATGACAGACTTGTGCAAAAAAACAAAAAGTAATAGCAAATCGAAACGAAGCGAAGTTTTCGGGATTGTAACCGACTCCGAGCTCGTGAAGCGAAGATTTCGTAGTAGAAACCAAACTGAACGCGCGAAGCGAATATTTCGTGGCAGCAACCGAACTGAACTCGAGACCAAATGATCGGCTGCGTGATTGGTAGAGAGCCTGGAGCAAGAGATTTGGTGTAAGGATTTTGGTGGTGGGGTCTAGGGTTTGAGGAGGCCGAGGGTTTAACTTCTTCGTCTTCTCGTCTCGTCTTCCTCCTTGGTTTTCGGTTGCAGTGAGGGAGTTTTGTGTGTTTTCTGGGGGAGGTTTCTCCTCGCGGTTTTTCCTCGCGCGCGCGCGTCGGAACGCCCTTTTTTTCTACTATACTTTCCGCCCTATCATTATCACCGCAAGAAGACTGCTGCAGGGATTATCAAGTCCTCTTCGACTCGTCGGGAGCATTTGTACAGGCGGAAGCTCTCCTACCAACGAGTTGGTGCGTCTTTTGTGGGTTTTTTCTTTGACCAGGTATTTGTTCCTCACCTTGGTTTCTTGGTATCTGAGTGTTGTACTTAGTTAGAGGACGAGGAGATCAAGAGGAAAAATAACTAGAAGTGAGGCTTATGAGACCGATGATGTTTGTGGCTGGGGGTAAGATAGATGCGCGAGCAAAGTTGTAGTAGTGGAGCTTGAGCGCCAGTGGCCATTGGACACTGTGATGATCGTCTTCTGGTCGATGTTCTGTCGCTGCTGCTCCTGTTGTTGTTGTTGCTTGCAGCTTTTTAGGTCTCGTCAGTGTAGTAGCATTTTGTTTTGTTCTCGAAGCACGGTCACGCTATCATGCTTTTTCTGTCTATGTGTTGTAATATATGTTTCCTCCCATCGTCTCTTTCAGCAGAGGTTACCAATATCTTTTTCCTTTGATACATGGAAAAAACGATAGGACTGGATGGAGGTGATGAATAGCTGGTTTGTTGAGGTGTTGGACATCTTGCTTGATCGCCTGACCTCACATGAAAGCCTTGTGATTGTTGCACAGTCTGGAGGATCCTTCCTGAAGAATATGGGTTGTGTGGGAATCCACCTCAAACTGAATGTTTTGTTCGCAAGTATCGGAAGCTATAGCATATTGTTATCTGATGCACAGGAATCTGGCAATGGTGAAAGTCCTTTAATGGTGATGATGATTGGAGTTACTTGTGTACATGTTGACTGCAATCATGATATCATTGAAGATTTTGTATTCTTGGCTACAGGCTTTAACCACAGGATGCACCTCTAACCCATTGGCTGTGCTGTATTGTAGCTCCAGATTTGGAGAGGACATCAGAATTATGGGGAATCAGTGCCTTGGCAGCAGCCATACAAGCAATGATAAGACAGAAACTCCTTTTCCTAATCCCCACAACCCCCACACTTCATCTGCTCCTGCTGTCCACAGCAACCACAACAGCAGCAGCAACACACAGAATGCTCATCACCCCCCTGTGGCATCACCCGTGCCTAGGCCTCGTGTGTCCCCAAATGTTGGGCATGTGCTTGGCCGACCTCTTGAAGATGTGAACCAGACTTACACGCTGGGGCGGGAGCTTGGTCGTGGTCAGTTTGGAATTACCTATCTGTGCACAGACAATAACACTGGAGCAGTTTTCGCCTGCAAGTCTATTGCCAAGAGAAAACTGACGACAAAGGAGGATTGCGAGGATGTGAAACGTGAAGTGCAGATTATGCATCACTTGTCAGGGCATGAGAATATTGTGGAGCTCAAGGGTGTGTATGAAGACAAGCATTTTGTGAATCTGGTGATGGAACTGTGTGCAGGAGGCGAGCTTTTTGACCGAATCATACAGCGGGGTCATTACAGTGAGAGAGCTGCAGCATCAGTGTGCAGGACAATAGTCAAAGTCGTGCAGATATGTCACTCATTGGGTGTGATGCACCGTGATTTGAAACCAGAGAACTTTTTGCTTGCTGACAAGTCTGAGAATTCTGCTCTGAAAGCTACTGATTTTGGACTCTCTGTGTTTTTCAAGCCTTCAGAAGTGTTTACAGACATTGTGGGAAGTGCATACTATGTTGCACCTGAGGTGCTGCGGCGCAAGTATGGGCCTGAGGCTGATGTGTGGAGTGCAGGTGTGATTCTCTATATCCTTCTGTGCGGGGTACCACCATTTTGGGCAGAGACAGAGCAAGGTATATTTGATGCTGTGCTACAAGGTGATATTGATTTCAGGAGTGATCCATGGCCTGAAATCTCTGTGGGAGCCAAGGACTTGGTTAAAAAGATGCTACGGCATGACCCAAAACATCGGCTGACAGCCCATGAGGTCTTGACCCATTCTTGGATCAAAGAGGATGGTGAGGCCCCAGACAAGCCACTGGATAGTGCTGTTCTGACTCGACTGAAGCAATTCTCAGCCATGAACAAGCTGAAGAAGCTTGCACTCAAGGTTATTGCTGAGAGTTTGTCAGAGGATGAGATCATGGGTTTGAAGGAGATGTTCAAATGCATGGACACTGACAACAGCGGAACCATTACGTTTGAGGAGCTGAAAGAAGGATTGCAAAAGCAGGGCTCTAAGTTGGCAGAGTCTGAAGTTCGGCAACTCATGCAAGCAGCTGATGTGGATGGAAATGGTACTATTGAGTTTAATGAGTTTATAACAGCAACAATGCATATGAACAAGATGGAGAAGGAGGAGCATCTATACATAGCATTCCAGCATTTTGACACAGATCACAGTGGTTACATCACTATTGATGAGTTGGAGCAAGCCATGACAAGAAATAACATGGGTGATGACGCTACCATCAAGGATATCATCAAGGAGGTGGACACAGACCATGATGGGCGCATCAACTATGATGAATTTGTTGCCATGATGCGCAAGGGTACGCCAGGTATGGATGTACAAAGGAAAAGCATGCGAGGCAATAGGACTAGGTGAAAAGTTCTACTTAATGCAAATGCTGCAGAAATCCTCTCAATGTATAAAGCCTAGTCCAAAACCATTGTACTAAGAGACAACTGTACAATTTTATAACAATCTCATGCAAAGCAGCTCAGGGAGACAATGAATCAGGGATTTATCATTGTGGCAGGTCAAGTATATTTGGATACAAGCAGAGAGAATGGTAGAGGACAGAATTTGTGACATAATGTTGTTCTTGTATCAGCTCATAAGCTGAGTGTTGTCTGTTATGTTGGAGGTAGCTGACTGCTGTAACATCTAATGATATTGTGGAAAAGAGTAGCACAAACAGTTGTCATCCTCTTCATGTAGGATTTTTAAGGGGAGTAATGGAAATGGCTGTGACAATCTTGAGTTTGATTGAGAAGTGGTAGGACAATAGAATGATGACAAAATGGTTACCTGTGTGCCCAAGCATCTTGGTCAATGATTTGATGTGGGCTCTAGAGTAAAAGAAGCCTAAAAGAACATGTACATTGAACCATTTTCATAAGGAACTAATTGCATGTATTAGCTGATGATTCTTGAGCCTATTAATGTCACCCTGGTTTCTACACTTCTGATTCTGTCTCTGCACCCATTCAGTTTGGCTATTCTTCTGTCAGTGTTTTTGTTTTAGTCCTATGCAGATGAGACTGCCGTTGTATGTCTAGATTATATTTGAATCCTCACCAAAGGATCATACTGCCAGTGGACCAGATTGTTAGTATCAAAGGAATCAATCACAGAAAACTAGTCCTGTACCTTTTACACTCATAATTTGGCAATAATCCCATTCAGTAACAATTTAATGTTTTTTCTGCAACACTCTTCCTCTGTAACTACATTATTCTGTACATAGTGTTCATGATACACCAAGATACCATGCAGAGAGTTGATCACACTTGGAATTCCTGTACACTCTAACAGTTTGGAGAAGGTAGAGGATCTTCTTTGCTACTGGTTAGGATCCAAGGGGTAACAGATCATTTTCAAATCAGGAAGTTGAGAAGACTGGGTGTCGATCTAACACCCTGCCCTGTTTCAACAGTGACCTTAGAATGACGTATGCCCTACTTGCTGCCCACGAGATAGAGAGAATAGTTACCAACCTCATTAATGAAGTTCATTTCAAGTGAAAACACAAGAAAATGTAATAACTGGAAACAGAGAGAGCAGCACAAGGGGAGCTTGCAGATTATGACAATAGCAACACAAGAGGAGACCCCGAAAATCATTTGACCAGGCCTTGAAAATGAAACCTGAAATGGAACTCTCCACTCATCTTTAAATTTCTATGGTGGAGAGCAAAAAAGGGCTCTTTCCAAAGACAAGCTCTAACTTAACTGAAAGAACACAACCACCACCATCACAAGTCACTTTTTTCTACTCTATCTCATCATCTCTCCTCTGCAACTTTTCTACACTCTTCATGAGTTTGATGCACAATGCCGTGCTGCATTAAACATCTGGAAAGTTCTTTGTTCCCAGATGTTTTCGGAGGACCAATCTTTTTCTTTCTCAAAATCAATTCAATTGAATGCCATATTTCATGGCCTTTGCTGTACTGGAGCCCCTCTTGGAAAAGGGTGACTGCCCACTTTCAAAATGAAAGGCAGACCAACTGCAGTAGAAGTTTGACTCCATGTATGCTCTCAGTTGCTTGAACACATTAGAGCTGGATAAACATTAGGTACCTGAGCTGGACTGTCCTGTTGCAATGGTGCTCCATGGGTCCAAAAAGCTCTGAACTAGCCTGATTACCAACACAGATTTGTTACCCATAGTACAGAGGGTGCCATCTCATCAGACACAGCCTGGACACCAACTTCAATGACACTGCTTCAAGCAGGCAATCTGCCTTCTGTTAGAAGCGGAAATCAGGCTCCACTTCCATAGCCCATGCAAATTTTGCTAACAATGACTTGTTGAAAATCTGTAAAAACATGAACAATTCAGGTGTCAGGAATTTTCCAACAATTTGGGAACTTTGATGGCTTACAAGTGGCTTTGTGTTACTCAATTTATCACCAGCTACCCAACTATTCCACAATTCTAGTAATATGAAATCATCCTAAGGCAAAAGACACAACTATAAACAAGGATGAGGACAACCTTCTCAATTGGCACCTCATGAAGTTTGCACCAAGCAACTGTGATACGCGGGTCCATGTAATTGATCTTAGAGGTCCCCAATGCCACTGTCTTAAGATCATCCTTAATTCTCATGTCAAGCCTCATCTTTTCTACCTTTTGCCTGGTTGCAGCAATCTTCTTCTCCAACCTGTGACATCCATCATGTCCAACTATTTTCTTCAACATAGAAAAAATAACCCCTCAAACTAAAACCTGCTGACGACTTTTTCAGGCTCTTTATAACATTACAGAAATGGTAATTCTTTCCCAAGACTTCCTAGAAATCACAAAGGCTTTCACATCGGGACTTTTGGCTCCATTAAGACAGTCCTTACAGCAAAAAGACCTGTCCTTGCACTTCCAAAACCATACCTGCTCCTACAGACCCATTCCTTACCACTTATTTGCCCTGCAAGCAACTTACTCTACCAGCCTAAGGATTGCACAATAAACATCCTGTTACCACAATATACATGAATAATACACACACACATATATACACCTTCATCAGTACTGAGAAGTTCTCAATAGTTACCTGAAGTACACCTGAATTTTTTAAAGAGATGACCTAACAACGAGGTTATGGATATTTCAGATCCAAAAGTATAACAGCAATCAATCAGCAAGCATGATCAAAAGAGAAAATCCCAACCCAAAAGAAAGCATAAAAAAAGACCACAGCATAAAATTGAGGAACAGTTTCAACAACAGTGACATCTGAGTGGCAGCCCCCTAATCCACAATATTGTAAAAAAACAATGGCAACACCGAACACAAATGTAGTTGTCAATAGTCAGTAAGCCTACATATGGTGTTCCTACCAGATCTAACCAGAAGCAAAAATTTCTGTAAAGTTGGTCAGCAGGATGGCAAGAGGGACTTACGCCTCAGGATTTTGATTCTTCTTAACCTTTCCATCTGAATCTTTTAATGGAGGCTTGCCTTTTATTGCTCGATCCAGATCTACCTCTAGCTCCTCCAACAATGCCTGCAGCCAGCAAGAATTCATAACATTTTAAGTCCTTTCCACTTTTCAGGTAGCCTAATGTTGTCAACTGCATGGCCAAGCAAAGAGATTTAGATCATTTGATAGCTGATCTCGATAGCAGCTACAGCTGTTCATATGTGAAAAGCACAGTACCAGAATGAACTAGAATACAAATCTAAACAAGTTCCTCATAGATCCAACACAAAGTGTTTTACAAGCCTCCTCTTAGAATGGTGTTTTCTGTGCAAGGAGACAAACCTCCATCTCTGTCATCTTGCCTTCCAGCCTTTCCATTTGGGCACCATGTCCCTTTGATATTGACCGTTGATGATTACACAAAATCGCCACCTGCAACAAAGATATGGGTGATCAATTTAGAAACATGCACCTACAAAATACAGCTGAAAGAGACACAAACTTTACTTCATAGACACAAAGTTCTTTAAAACCAACAAAGTTCTTTGTTATATGTCAAGATAATGTTACTGACCTCCTTGTTTGCACGTTGGTAATCAGCAATCTTCTCAATTGTAGTGTCCCCACTGGTATCTTGCAGCTGCCAATGGAGAACAGCTAACTTGGTCATATTGAATAGAAATCTTAACAGAACTCTAAAGAACCCCACCCAACAATTCTGACCAGGTGTCTTCACAGAAAACTGTCAGACCTTGGTGATTTTCATCAGTAAATCCTTAACAAACTTTTCTATCCAAAGAACCAAAATTGTCTTTGTCACAGTACAAGCATTGAGACTAGAAAAGAACAGGCTGTCCAGAATTGCTCCCACAACAAACCATTATATAACCGGTACAGCTGTAGGCATCATTGAACAAACAAAAGCCCGCTAATAATACCAGATCAGATTGGTCATAATACCAGTTTGTCAAGGGTGATTGAGGCATTGTAGGTACGAAAGACTTTAGCAGTTAGGCCTGGCATAATAGCTTTCAGGTGGAGATTGAGCTTGGTTGTGTCCAGCTTGTCAAAAAGGTCCTTCCCCTCTGGCTTACCTGCACAATCCACCATAATCAGCACTGACTTCCCTAACATATCAAAATGCCCTTCTGAAGACAGTGATGCAAACCAATGCTATAGACTACATAGCTAATTTAGTGTTTGGTTGAAGGCATCTACTAGAAACCTTCTACTGTATTCCATGCCTCTTCTGCAATTGCTTCTCCAGGAAAGTCAAAATATTGTGGAACAGAGTTCAGAAGCAGATCCACATATACCTTTTTTGAATTGACCAATGGCTTTGTAGACCTTTTCCTCAACCTCCACAGTGTTGAAGTACCTAATAGAGTCCTTTCCGAGAAAATCAAACTGTCATATAGATAGCCACATTGAGTAAGAAAGTTAGAAACAACAATCCAAATGCCCTTGAGCGAAATCATCCAACTAGTCAAAATCCAAGGTAAGGCAGTGCTGGACTTAGAGCAGATGATTGGACTAGACATAGACATTGAGGATACGGGATGGGACATGGAACTGGGACACGAAGAATGAAGGTTTTCAGTAGATAGAGTATGTGCCAGAAAAGCAAAAGGCACCTGGAGGGAATTAGGAGCAATAAGAGTAACATGCTCCACTTTAAGAGAGCAACAACCAACTGTATCAGCTTCATCCTCATCCTGTCACAGAGAAAAAGAGACCACTGTCTTGATGTGAAATCACTCATAATTGCTGTTTACAGGTATATATATTGCAGTTATAGGAAGTCTCTCAAGGCACAACCTGTTAAGGGTAACCTTTCTTTGTCACAACCAATAAAAGTTATTTGATGTGAAGGAAAACAGGAGGGCTGCCAAAGAGGGAGGGACATGGAGGCTAATGCATATGCTAGGCTATAACTGGTTTAACCCCACTAATCTGTCGACATTTTCTTGAAGGACATGCTTGAGTTATTCTAATAGTCTATAACAATTCACATCTGCATACAAGCTTTTTATCTTATCCAGACTTAGTCTGGGACATCCACGATGTAATCTTGATTTTCAATCATATATGCTTGATACTCAACTTTCTTCCTCTATGTGGTCTTTAACTACAAAAAATGCGACCTTGCTCTGAAAATAGACATTTCTGAACACTGATTTTAGGGCATTTTGTGATCAAATGAAACCTGGGATATCAACTTACGCTAAAGAGACCATGGCACAAAGATTCTGAGATTCACCTTTTCATTCCCAGCACGAAGAGCCAGGCGATCAATGAGATAAGTGGCAACAGCAATTTGCTTTCTGGTGGGATCTGATGATGAGAAATCCATTGTGTATGTCTTCCGGATGTCAGCTATATAATCCTGCAAAGTCACATTCCCACTAGTGTTAATATCAATAGAGCTTATCTCCCCAGCTGCATCCAGAGCTCAAGGATAAGAATTTCAAAAATGCTGTGTCCAAACAGGATGCAAGGCACGCTATCCAATTTAGTGTCCAATACATTCACACAATTGTGATGTAAATGGACACCATTCTCTAGGTTGGTGAAAATGTAGCAGCTCTCGGGATGTGGCTAAAGTAAAAAAGCTACTTGTCACAGAGGTGTGGCTGCAAAGCCAAGATTTGTAGTGGCATGGGATGAAATATGTATTGAGAGGAGATGTTACATTTTGGGGGAATTTCTGATGCCACATAATATCTTCATAAGTACTGAAAACTTCTACATACTGACAAATTAAGTCCACCTGAATAGAATTGAGATATGATCACACCAGGCATCTATGTGTATGCCATGTCCAGTAAAGAACACAGTCTCTCACTATCAAGATGAAAGATAATAAATGGGCACAGAACAAACTGCTCCATCATGCCCAAGACATCTGACATTAGTCACCCTGCATGGATAAGGATGAGGAGAATACCTTCAGGACTCGTGCCTTATCATATTTCTGCATGTCACTTTGGCCCTTGAGGTTGCTGCTGGGTGCCAAAAACACATACTTGAATTCCTTATTGTTTATGGGGTCATTCCAGAATGCTAGCCATGTAACAGTATTATCGTGCCTTATCTCTTTCCACCTGTATTACACCAAGTCACCAATCAAGATAATCACCTCTAGATACAGAATGCATCTTTTGATAGTCCACGGATACTCAAAAGACAAAAAAGTGGCTATCTACAAGAATGAAGGTCTAGTGAAGAAAGCCCACCTACAACCAGGTATTGGGCATTCGGGAATAGGAGCATCTTTGCCAATGTTAATAACAATATCCTCTGGCATTATCCTGGTCTTCAATTTCCCCATCTACAAAAATATCAACACATGCATGTTTAACTCATGAGAACAGGCAAACAAAAACTCAAAACCAAGCTCAACTATTTTACAAACCAGTTCAAACTTTCTCATCTTTTGACATCAACTTTCAAGAACCAGAGTGGATCAACTTGGCTAACTTGCATATTGTCTTAAAACTAATGACATAATCTGGTTTTTCTTCCCAAACATGAACTCTACTGGCTTGATACCAAGCAGTTATCAGCAGCAAATTCTGTAGATTGACATACACAAGCTTTGAAGGGCCTGAAACCCTAACCTATCACCTATCAAATATACTTAAGGTATCTCCAACAGAGCAGTATGATGTATTCAACAACTTCATATGCAACAAGCATAAAGGATTGCTTCTGTACAATTTAGAACTGCAGAGCCAATATCAATACAATTACAACTGGTATTTAGGGGAAGGATCTAGTACCATTTATTATTCCCTAGAACACCATTGCAAGGGCACAGCATAACTTGGGATTGGATCTATAAGTAGAGGGGATATCAGACCTTGGGATGATCACCACGGCCCCGAAAGAGACCTGGAGGCTCCACCCTAAAATTGCCAACCTGTTTTTCCACCAAAACAACGTCATTATTAAGGAATGTCACCTTACTGCATGAGACCTAATCAACAGTCAGAGAGGTCATAAAAGAAATAAACAACAATTAGGCAGTTACTTTTCCTTTCACTGCTATTCCACAGAAGTAGCTATTCAGAATGTAACCCAGAGATTTATGCTTAACAGATCAAACCATCCTGCTGAATTGGTCAAGGATAATCAAATCATCTCAGTTCCATAAAACTGCACATCTCCCAAGTATAACACCACAGATATAGAACACACGCACTAGCATCATAGATCAGAAAGGTCAGCACAACAAACAGAAATACACTTTTGTCTACCTTTTCCTTCACACCATCAACAAGTGCCCACATGTACTTCTCTTCAGCTTTTAGTTTCTCCTCTTTAGCCCTTTTCTTTTCCTGAAACACTCACAGACAACGTAACATTAGCAAAAATATATAGCCACCTTGTGTTTCTTGTCTTTTAGACCTCTGTTTTCCTGCATAATGCTACAAGCTGTCATTTACTGATAATTAGGTAGGAATGCTACAGAAATGAAGGCTAGGTCTACACCTCTGCAGACATGCTCTTCTTTCTCTCCTTCTCTGCTTGGGCCCAATCATAAATGGGAGTGAAGTCACAAAGCTCAAACTTCTTGATCACATGGCCCTTCCCAAGGATTGCTTTCCAATCTTCCCAAAAGTTCTTGAGAAATTTTGGCTTTGTAGCATAATCTGAGTCCTTCATAACTGCGAACATAGTTGCTACCTGTTGAATCCAAGAGCATTTACTCATAAAAAATAAGTCAGGATTAAATAGAATTCCACAAGTCAATCTCAATCAATTTGGCTGCATATATAAGACATTATACTCATACAGAATGCATGCTGCAGCTCATCCTTCAGCATCCTCTGTCACAATGGTCATTTACTCGGACTCCAATGTAGGCAATACTGTGTTCAATCGCATTTACCAAAGTCTATTCAGTTTACTAGAACTCTCAAGAACTTAGGGAGAATTATATGAAGCTCACCTCTTCCTGCTCATTTGTGAGATCAACTGGTTTCCCATCATAGAGCATCTTCACACCATGACTTTCATAGGGAGGGGGGAAGATGACACCATTATGTTCCAAAGTTTGCCACTTTTGGCCTTCCCCACTTCCAGGCTCCTTCTTGGTCTTTGTTATTGTTACCTTGACCACCTTTTTCTTTTTCAAAAGCTTCTGAGCTTTCGCCTTTTCTAGAAACTTCTTGGCAGCATTCGCACTGCATCCAGAGCTTGACGATGCTTTTGTTTTCTGTTGCACTAATACAGTTTTTTTTATGGAACTGATGGAGGGTTTACGCTGGGCAATAGGCACATCATCTTCGTCATCATCATCATCATCTGACAACTCCTCCTTTACTCGAGACTTGCCAACAAAGGATGGCGAGACCTTCAGGCACATCCACACAGTGAGAAAAACTCCTATGCATGTCCAGCTTAGAAGTGCACACAATGGCTGTACAACTTCTTAGAAAGCTTTCTGCTGCAATTCCAACTTACCTTAATCTTTTTCTCAGGAACCAAGCTAGGTTTAGCCTGAGCTGGCCGTTTTGTGCTTCCAGTCTCTATTGTCATCACCTTGACCAGAGACTTCTTTACCACATTTGCATTGGATGTAGAGCTTGGCAATGGCTTTGATTTCGGTGGTGTTGCCAGAGTTGTTTTAACAGAAGTGATGGAGGGCTTCCGCTGTGCAAGAGGCACATCATCTTCGTCATCGTCATCATTGTCTGACAATGGCTCCTTCTTTGGCTCAGACTCAACAACTGGAGAAGGCAAGGCCTTCAACCACATCCATAAGGTCAGACAAAACCTCCAAGCACATTCAGACCCACAAAAATGCTCCTCACATTTACAAACTTCTTAAGAGAGCAATTTGCTGCAAGTTTGACAAAAATAAATCCTTATTACCTTAAGCTTTTTCTCAGGGGGTGCACTAGCTTGAGCCTGAGCTGCTCGTTTTGGGCTTGCAGTATCTGCCATCAAGGCATTCTTCTTCAACGAATCCTTCCGGACATATGTTTTAAATGGTTTCCGGTCAACAAGAGGCTTATCATCATCAGAATCATCATCCATTGGCTTCACTGCAGCATGTACCTCCATCTCTTTTTTCACAGGAACTCGCCGTGCCAACAAAGGTTTATCATCATCAGAGTCACTACTAGTATCCATTTTTTTACCTAGAGATTACCACAAACATGGCATCATTCTTTGGAACACAATAGTGGGCTGAATGTGCATCATTCACATCTCTCTCTATCTCTCTCTCTCTCTCTTGCGTGGCTGCATTTCCACCTGAAAGACAAGTATTGACATGACTTCTCTGCGGCCAATAGGAGCTGACTTCCATTCATTAAAAGGTTTATATATAAACCTCTTGAAGACAAAGCCCTTTTGTTACTCCAAAAAATAAGCTAATCAGTTTGTACCGAACCCCGACGAAACTTTGAAAAATGTGAAGAAACTAGAAACGAAACCTCGCCACGAATGCAAAGCTTTGATTGCAAAAAGAGAGCCAAAAAAACCACGTCCTCTGACAAGGAGAGAGAACGGATTCATAAAGAAAGGATAAACCCGCTGAGAAAAAAAGGGATACACCAAAAATTAAAAAACAAACAAAATAGAGAAAGAAAGGAAGGAGCTAATAGTGGAGGTGAGAGAATAAGAGAAGATGAAGAGCAGAGTTGTTAGAGTGATGTGGGGTGGTGGGTAAGGAGAAAGAGTTACCAATATAAGATGATGGCTTTGCCGATAAAATCAACAA
>Ga0116229_10000900_pt1 | contig 43955 bp, 40 predicted proteins | sample S1TSphgellanicum_3_FD_87313 | JGI IMG/M metagenome (GOLD analysis project Ga0116229, IMG submission 87313) | Host-associated microbial communities from peat moss isolated from Minnesota, USA - S1T2_Fc - Sphagnum magellanicum MG | ecosystem: Host-associated > Plants > Peat moss > Unclassified...
GGGGGTTTTTTTTTTTTTTTCCTTTTTTTTTGCTTTTTTGTTTTGTTTTTTTGTGTGTTGTGGGTTTTTTTTTTTTTTTGGGTTTTAAAATTTATTTTTTTTTTTTTTTTTTTTTTTTTTTTTGGAAAAAATTACCCCCCCACCCTAAAAAAATTAAAAAAAAAAAAAAAAAAAAGCTTCACACTAACTTTAATTCTTATATTTCTTTTCAATTTAAAATGTACAATTTTTTTGGAGGCATTGCTCCTCATTCACCTTTACCTCTTTTTTCATCATCTTTTTCCTTCATTGACTTTTTTATTCATTTTTTTGGGGAGAAATGAAAACCCCTTTGCATTGACTTTCTTTTCTTTTTTCCTTTTTTTAAAAAACTTTTCATTTGAGGGAAAAATAAAAATAAAAATCCTTTCATCCACTCCTTGAAAATCAGTGATTTTTCCCCCCCACAAATTTAGGGTTTAGGGTTTTATACATTTTTTGTTAAAAAAAATTGGGATATTTCTGAGAATTTTTTTGTTTTTCTAGCTCAAATCAACCAATTGTGCTAATATTTGGAAGAATTCACCAAATTCTCAATATCACAAAATCGAAAAAAAAAAAAAAACCCAGTCCAACCTCTTTTTTAAAAATCAATTCCTTTTTAAGAATAGAAAAAAAGTCCCTTTTTTAAATAAGAAAAAAGATTTAAAAAAAAAACTTCATCCACACATACATGTCAAGGTATAGGTAGATACAGTGTAGCTACTGTGCTACATGTAGATGTATACGTACATACATATATACTCTACAGTAGGTATATGCTTTATGGTATGTACGCAGCAACGGTCCATTGTTTCCTGTCTTTTGACTGCAATTGCTTCCCTTTTTTCTAGGAAGCTTCCTCTCGACACGATCGTGACCGTCGTCCACCGACCAGATTTGGACAGCGGAGAGCAATACACATCAACCGGATAGCCGCCCCACTTACAGAAGACTTGTCCAGTTCTGACCCCACTTAAGACGACGGGTCCAGTTCTCGGGTCCGCCTCTCTCCCAATAGAAGCCTAGTCCAATTCTGGTCCGTTAAAATGAATTTAAGACCTTTTAAAATTATAATTGGCGAGACTTCGCCAAAAATCGAAATTGAAAACTGAAAAATTTGAAAATGAAGTGATTTCGGAGGTTTTCAATCGCCAGAAGTGAGGGGGGCAAAAAAAAAAAAAACATTGCCAACTTTCTTTATTTGTTTTTGAGTGTGTAGTCAAAGGTTTAGAGGGATAATTATAAACTTTTTTTTGGCTGGTTTGATAGCCATATTTGGCTAAATCTTCCTCTGGATGATCACCACCTTTTCTACATCTTTGTGCGGGGCAATCGTCACTTTGGATGAAAAACCATTTCTTAAAAAAAAAATCGTCCATAACCAGTGATTTTTTGGTGGGGAATTTTCGCCACTTTTAGAAAAATATTTAGAAAACAAATAAAATCTGTCACAAGGCCCCTATTTTGAAAATAAATAAATCGCCAAAAAGACTAATAAATTAATTTCTATTTTGCCAAAAATCCCCATAATTGCCTACAATCTGAGAGGGTGCTTCAAGTTTTATACTTTCATATTTTGAACATCGCCAGATTTGGCTAAATAAACTTATGGACTATTGCCACTTGAGCAACATCATGAAATTAAAAAAAAAAAAAAAACACACTTGACTGTCCGTTTCTCTCTAAGTTATTAGAAAATTAAAGTTTTATACTTTCATATTCTGAATATCGCCAAATTTGGCTAATTGACTGGGCACGGTACCGGGTAGCCGCGGCGACCGAAGGTCTGGGTTCCGGTTGAGTCTTCTACGGCATCGCGACGGCGGCGTGGCGACAGCTGCAAGCGGTCTCGCGCGGCGTGCATCGGTTGTCGTGCGCGGCGGTTGTGCTCGCGCAGCGCAGCAACTGCGGAGAAGGGAGGCGCTCGCTCCCACGGCGGCAACTTCCTCTCCCCCCTTCTTGTGGTTACAGACTCCGTAGTAGGAAAGCAGAGAGGACCGAAGGACTACAGGGAAAGAGGAGCACTTGTCCAGGTTGAGTCCAACGTTTTGCGTGAAAGAAACCGCACATGTTTTGTTCTCCTCTTCTCTTCTGACGGTTTTGCAGTTTCCGTTTTCACAATCCCGTCCTCTTTCTCGCCTTCGTCTTCTTCTTCTTCTTCTTCTTCCTGTCTTCATCATCATCATTTTCATCGCCATCCTCCGCTTTGTTTGTAGTCTCCGGTGCTCAGAAAACCTAGAATCGTAAAGGCAAGCAGACTTGAAGAAGTCTTATTACTATTGTGACGCTTTTGTTTTCTGACTAAGGTTCTGGAAGCAGAAGTGGATCCGGTTTTGAATTTCGACGTCTGTGCGGGCAGGGAATAAATCATTCGAGCCCGGCGGCGATTCTTTCTATTCTCTCCGGAGGTTTTGTTTTGTGCTTTATTGTTTTGGTTTTCTTCGGTTTTCTCTGTTTCCTGAGTCCTTGAGATTATTAAGGGTTCTGAAGGAGGAGGAGGAAGAGGGATGAGCCGATGGGCGTGATATTTCCCTGCCATGTGCAAAGTATTGGATTATTGTTAGCGAGTGTTGTGGCGGCGGCGGGGGATTTCTTGTTGCAGGGGAGAAGGAATCGGGAGATTGATTTGGAGTCTTCGGGCTCATAGTTACCTCTCTGAAGACAAGGAGGAGCAGAAGAAGCAGAAGGGGACAAGGAGCGAGGGAAGGGAGCGAGTTAGGTTGTGAGATAGGGTGATTTCTCTCTTTTTAGGGTTTGAGGCTCGAATTCTGTTTTTGTGCTTGTGGCAGTATGACTGGAGGTGGAATCCATGAGGATGTTTTTCCAGCATGGTCCAATTCTGTGGAGAAGTGCGTGGAACACTTTGAAGTGGATGTGAGTACAGGTTTGAATAGCAGCAGTGTTGAAAAGCGGCAGAAACTCTATGGATGGAATGAGTTGGAGAGGGAACCAGGGAAGCCGATGTGGAGGCTGGTGCTGGAGCAGTTTGATGACATGCTGGTGAAGATACTCCTTGCAGCCGCGCTTGTGTCTCTGGTCCTGGCCTACATAGATGGCCATGTTAGTGGTGAGAATGGTTTGACGGCGTATGTGGAGCCAATTGTGATTGTCCTTATTCTCATACTGAATGCAATTGTCGGTGTTTGGCAAGAAAGCAACGCTGAGCGTGCTTTGGAGGCTCTCAAGGAGATGCAATCTGAGCATGCAAAGGTGATCCGGGATGGCAACTTCATCTCTGATTTACCTGCACGAGAACTTGTACCTGGTGATATTGTAGAGCTTAGAGTGGGTGACAAAGTTCCGGCTGACATGCGGATTGTTTCGCTCAAAACCTCATATGTATCCATTGAGCAAAGCTCACTCACAGGTGAGAGTATGGCGGTGATGAAATCAACTCATGCTGTGAAGGAAGATATCGAGCTGCAAGGAAAGGTATGCATGGTGTTTGCAGGCACGAGTGTAGTGAGTGGTATGTTCCTCTCAGTGGTTGTCAACACTGGCATGACAACAGAGATTGGTAAGATTCAGTCCCAGATACATGAAGCATCTCTAGAGGAGGTGGACACACCACTGAAGAAGAAACTTGATGAATTTGGTGAAAGACTCACAACTGTGATCGGTGTGATCTGCCTTCTGGTCTGGATCATCAACTACAAGTACTTCTTGACCTGGGACGTGACTGCCAACAATGGACTGACAAATTTCCGCTTCTCTTTTGAGAAATGCACCTATTACTTCAAGATTGCTGTGGCTTTGGCAGTTGCAGCAATTCCAGAGGGATTGCCAGCAGTTATCACTACATGTTTGGCATTGGGGACCCGGAAGATGGCAGCGAAGAATGCCATTGTCCGCAAGTTACCTAGCGTTGAGACCTTGGGGTGCACCACTGTGATTTGCTCTGATAAGACGGGCACTTTGACAACCAATCAGATGGCGGTTGCAGAGCTTGTTCTTAATGGTCCTACTGCAGGCATCACCCGGGATTTTCAAGTTGAAGGCACAACATATAGTCCTTTGGATGGTGTAATTGTGGGCTTGCAGGCTGGAGTTTTGGATAAAAATCTTCAGAGCTGTGCAGAAATTGCTGCACTTTGCAATGATGCTGGACTTATGTACAAAGGTCATCAATTCCGTGCTGCTGGTTTGCCAACCGAGGCAGCACTCAAGGTTTCCTTTCTTCTTTGCATTTCTGATGTGGTCTATGACGCCCTGACTGTTTATGTCACAGCTGTATCTAGTGGTATGCATCAGGGCATGAGTGGAACTAACATTGCTGTATGGATTGGTTTTGACTTAGGAATTTTGTTTTTGTTTTTCTTGTGAATTTGAAGGTCTTTGTGGAGAAGATGGGAGTGCCAGATGATCAGGCACAACAGGTCATAGTTTCACAGCATGCTTCCACCAATGTTTCAGTAGACCAGCCAACGGTGAATTTGGGTAAGTGTGTGTGTGTGCTTTGGAAGGTGGACATTTTCTTTTAACCATTTTGGGATACTTTACCAACCTTTGAATTTTGTGTAGATTCATGCTGGGGCATGAACAGAAATTTTGCTACCTTTTATGTCGCCAGCATCATGTATGTTTGCATGAAAAAACTGTAGCTGTATACATTGAATGCATAAATGTCCAACTCCCTTTAAGCACCTTAATTTGAGCAACTGGTCTCTTTGTTTTCTTTGGGGGTTCATGACCTTCTTGCTTCTCAGGTGGGGCAACTCTTCGCATACTGAAGTCCCTGTTTTCTGTGCTATAGCCATCCTATTTTGAGTTCTCCACTATCTCATAGATATGAAGTTCCTATTTTCAGGTTTAGTCCAAACTTGAAACAAAGTTTAAGTGTTTAAACAACAAGACATATGATGGGTCCTGTGGGTTGGATCCATTGCATGAGCATCTTGGAAGCTGCTTTGGTGGAAACTTTGTCTCTCTTTCTCTGTGTTAGATGTCATGTCTAAAGAGTTTCAGAGGGATTAATCCTGCTTAATCAATATCCTCTACCTCTGGCAGAGTTTTACTTTGTTCTGGTTTCCAGCCCGATAGAATCAGAAGCTGATGGTTGGATGCTTGCTTTATTCTTTCAGGTTGCTGTGAATGGTGGAATAAGAAAGAACCTCGGGTGGCCCTCCTTGAGTTTGATCGCGGCCGGAAGTCTATGAGTTGCCTTGTCCGTACTGAAAATGGGAAAAACAGGTTACTTGTGAAGGTAATCAGCTTAACAAAACATTTGTTTTGGTGGCAAGGCATGGTGTTCATCTGGATACTGATGAGGATGAGGAGGGTTTGTCAATGGGTGTAATCAGGGGGCCGTAGAGAATGTGCTAGAGCGAAGCTCGCATTTGCAGTTACCAGATGGGACTGTGGTCAAGATGACAGACTTTGCCCGAGAAGCCCTGCTGTCCAAACTGTACAGCATGACTTCCAAAACCTTGCGGTGCTTAGCCCTAGCTTTCAAGGAAGAGTTGGGAGAGCTTTCAGATTATGATGGTGATACGCATCCTGGCCACCAGATTCTGTTGGGATCTACCAACTATGAGCTGATTGAAACTGGTCTAATTTTTGTCGGCATGGTTGGATTAAGAGTAAGTCATCTTCATTAACAGGATTTGGCACGTGTGGAGTTGTTTAGACTCAGCTGTTTCTTTTGTCTGTACTTAGCTTAGTGTCTTCTGGATATCACAAATGCTGGATTTAATATGAGTGAGCATCCTAGAATCATGTGCTTTTTTAGCATCCATTTCAGCTCTAATCATGCAACCTTGTTTGTGAATATGTTGTTGTGCAGGATCCTCCAAGAGAGGAAGTGAGCAAAGCGATAGATGATTGCAGGGAAGCTGGAATTCGTGTGATGGTCATTACCGGAGACAACAAGAACACTGCTGAAGCTATCTGCCGAGAGATTGGTGTATTTTCGGAGGGTGAAGATCTCAGAGAAAAGAGTTTCACTGGCCGTGATTTCCTTGCACTCCCTCCACAGCAACGCCGCAGGATTCTGTCAGGCACTGGTGGGCGTGTGTTTTCACGTGCAGAGCCCAGGCACAAACATGACATTGTGCGCCTCCTTAAGGATGCAGGGGAGGTTGTTGCTATGACAGGAGATGGTGTGAATGATGCCCCTGCTTTGAAGCTAGCAGACATTGGTGTGGCCATGGGCATCTCTGGTACTGATGTAAGAATCTGCCACCATGTACTGCAGAGCAAGATGATGAACTTCTTAAAGCTCTTTGGAAGTCTGCCATGATCATTGTATGAAACATCTGGATGTGGAAAGCATAATCTGGGGTTTTTTGTATGGCAAGTGCTTGAATCTTCCATCTTCAGTTTTGTTTACAGTAATGAGCTCAGCAAATTGAAAGTGTGTTGCTGATTGCAGGTTGCAAAGGAAGCAGCAGATATGGTGCTTGCAGATGATAACTTCAGCACAATTGTATCTGCTGTTGCTGAAGGTCGCTCTATTTACAACAACATGAAGGCCTTTATCCGGTATGTACTTTGCACCAAAGGCTTGCAATAGGTGAAGCTACTTATTGCAGGGTTTATATCTCCCCATCCAAAGTTCTAACATGAGAGTATGAAACCTCCAGGTACATGATCTCATCAAACATTGGAGAGGTGGCATCAATATTTTTGACAGCAGCACTAGGCATGCCAGAAGGCTTGATCCCTGTTCAACTTCTCTGGGTGAATTTGGTGACTGATGGTCCACCTGCTACTGCATTAGGCTTCAATCCCCCGGATCTGGACATCATGAAGAAGCCCCCACGAAAGAGTGATGATGTTCTCATTACTGCATGGGTGTTCTTTCGCTACATGGTTCAGTTCCCAACCTTTGCAAATCTGTATTTTACTTGTAAATAGTTGCTTTCTGAAAATCCTTGGGACTGTGCATCCCAGTGGTGAGAGGTTCTGCATGCTCACTGCTTGGTAAGGCTTGATTAACCATTAAAATTGGTAGTTGAGTAATGAGACTGAAGGATTTGTATTTTGCTTGGGCAGGTGATAGGTTCATATGTTGGAATTGCTACAGTTGGAGCATTTGCAGTGTGGTACACACACTCATCCTTTCTTGGTATCGACCTGTCAGCAGATGGACACACACAAGTGAGCTTTTCACAGTTGACTAATTGGGGTGAGTGCCCAACATGGAAGGACTTCAAGGTATCACCATTTACTGCAGGCTCTGAGACACTTAGGTTTGACAACAATCCGTGCGACTATTTCACAACAGGGAAAGTGAAAGCAACTACTCTCTCCTTGTCAGTATTGGTAGCCATTGAAATGTTCAACTCATTGAACGCACTTTCTGAAGATGGGAGCTTGTTGACAATGCCTCCATGGGTCAACCCATGGCTACTCCTGGCCATGTCACTATCATTTGCCCTCCATTTCCTGATTCTCTACATACCCTTCTTAGCCAGCATTTTTGGCATTGTGCCTCTCAGCTTGAATGAGTGGCTGTTAGTCTTGGTCGTGTCACTCCCTGTGATAGCTATTGATGAGGTACTTAAGCACATTGGTAGGAAAATGACAGAACGGGAGAGACAGTCTAGGAAGCTAAAGGGAGCATAGTTTTCTGTTAGACAGGAAGGAAAAGTTACATCTCTGAGCCCTTGCTCTCCATTTGTTACTCAAATCACAATTCAGAAACTTATAGGCAGGTTGCATTATCAACATAGACAAACGGTCAGTGATGCATGAAGGATCCTTTTTAGCTCAAATTTGAGCAAATGTAGAAGAGTTGTCACACTGACTGTATGACAGGCAAATTGATCCACCCGAGACTTGGTTTGTGCAAACGCCACAATTCAGGTACACAGCAGCTTCACAGCCCCAGCATGTTCTCTTTGACTGTCTTTTTCTCCACTACATTATAGTGGTGCTCATATCTTCCATGTCTGCTTGCAGACCATATATGTATTCGGTTGGTGGCATGTCCTCAAAAAATTAGCTCAGGAGCTGTGTGGCCTAGTTATCAGAGGTGGGTGTAGGGCAGGGGTCTGTTGGTTTACATTTGTTTGGGCTTTCCTGCCCTGTAGGATTTGAAAGGAATAATATGATTGTTGTCAGGGCTCTTTTCATTGTATTCATGGAAGGTAAAACTACCTTACATTAATTTATCCCATTAATTCCTCCCATCATCTCTCTGTCTCTCATATTGTTGTTCCTTTTTGCAACACGCCCTGGCAGAGTGTTTTCTTCAAGTCTTTATCTCCCCGTCATTAATAGCTTTGTGATTTCATATATGTAAACCTATCAACATTTGCTATTGCATGTTGTGTTTTCTGAACTAGTCTTTGCTGTTGTCCATAGCTCTTGAACTCACATCATAGTTTTGTGAGAGCAAATACTATTGGAACGTGGACATTTTTGAATGCAAATACAAGAGAGTCAATGTGCTTGAAGCTGAATGTTGTGTTATTTTATGCACATGCATGCCTCTCTTTGGTTTCATGAACATCAAACTAATTTTCCAAATGGTTGGCATTTGCACTTTGCTCAAGTAAATCCGTTTTGGTTTCAATTCAGCACAAATCCATGTCAAGTTGGAGTAAAGGGTTATCCATAGTTGAAAAACCATGCCAATACTTTAGGCGTCAAAAAAGTGACTGAAAATTGGTTCATCTGATTGACCTTATCATGCATGATACATGAAAAAATTGAGCAAATCTGCAAGCAAGCAATCAAGCAAAAGCCCCACCCAATGTGACTGGGTGACTTCAATTTGATCCTAACCCTTAGGGTTTGCCAAATTGGATTAAATGATAAATTTTCCAACAAGTTGATAAACTTCAAACTCCTTAGAATTGTAATTCAAGTATCAAGGAGCTTGAAAAACAGATATGTCAATAGCATATGATTTCATTAGTGTAAAGCACACTTATAAATCCTTCTCCCATACATGCATCCAAACCTTCAATCCCCCCCAACCTACAACAAACAAGAACACAATTGAGCAAAGTTAAGCCTGACCCATAAGCATGGTTGGTCATTGATTTTGCATCATCGACCATCCGTTATTGTATGAAACACCATTTTTTCACATGTAAAAACACATTGCAATTTTCCATTGTTTGTTGTGCAGTTATGAATTATGTATGAACCTGAAGAACCACCCTGATACCTGGTGGGGTTTGGTGGCGTTTCTAGGAAATAAGGTGACTTTCCCACCCAGAGCTATTTTGGGTAGCCAGAGTTGGGGGAGCAGTTTTAGGTTTAGGGTTTGAAGCTCTGCCATGACGTTACTGATTTAGGAGTAGGGTTAGGTTTAGGGTTAGGGTTTGAAGCTCTCTGGCATGCTCGCTCGCTCGCTTGCTGCGTGTTTGTGGAATTTCTCGCGAGTCTGTCTCTCACTCTCCGCTGTTTATGTCCTGGCTCTGTGCTTTGTAAAATGAGTTAAGGATGTGAGATTGGAGCTTCTTGACGAGTGGTTTTTTGGAGTTGAGAAAGGAGCTGCTTGAGAGAGAGAGAAGCCTGATTTTTTTGCCTTTGTTATTGTTTTTGGGCGGTGGTGGAGTTGGAGCTCCTCCAAAATCCCACAATCTTAGGAGAGGCTGGCTAGCTATCATCATGGCAGGCGGAAGGACGCAGAAGAATAAGGCTCATAAGACCAGGTTCGCATCGAAGTCTTCGCGAAATGCTCACAAAGTTTCTGGTGACTCTCTCTCTCTCTCTCTCTCTCTCTCTCTCTACCTCAAGCTCTCCCCACTCGGCTTTTTGTTGTCTTGCCAATTTTTTATCTTGGTTCGATCGACCCTACTGGGGCTTTTGAAGGAATGAAGGATCCTCTCGAGTTTATAGATTTCTCTCTCTGATATTGTATATGATTCGGAGAGATTTGCAGGAGAGAAGTCCAGTGGCAAGGGCGCTGGCAAAGGACCTGCGAGACGCGCAATTCCCACCGGTCAGACTGTTCGAGATCTTCGACTCCAGCGCAACAAAAATGTAACAGACTTGGACCCCCTCTTTGGTACTTGGGTGTCTGAGGCAGGGTTTAAGGTTTAGGTGCACAACAAAAATGTAAGAGAGTTGGGCCCCCCTCTTCTTGGTACGTGGGTGTCTGTGAGGCAGGGTTCAGGGTTTAGGGTTTAGGTGTGCAACAAAAATGAAAGAGAGACTTGGACTCCCTTGGTGCTTTGTGTGTCTGTCTGGCAGGGTTTAGGGTTTAAGGACAGTGAGTAAGGTTCAGGGGTTGCTTATATTGGGGGTGGTATAAGTGCTAGGGTTTAGGGTTTAGGGTAACTACTGTGTAGTGTGCAAAGGCTCAGAAGTTAGAGTTTAGAGTTTTGAGGGTTTTGGGTGTTTTTTGCCTTTTCCTGAAAGACTGATGCCCATTTGGGTTTGAAATTTCTGAAATTTTCTGATTCCAATTGCAGGTAAATACTTCGGTGTTTGTTCTGGTCCCCGCAGATTGATTAATCACTTTTGTTCGGTTTTTTCTTGGACGCTGTCTCATGCAGACTTGTGAAGTTTGGTGTTTTTCATGTAGGTACCTGTGTGCCTTATTCCTGTGTGAATTGTGGCAGATTCGAGATCAAAAGAGAGCAGGTGTGTTGGCAGAGAAGCGGGCTAGTAGCAGTTCCACCAGTGCCCCTCGAATTTTGGTCAGTTCCGTTTGTGCTCCCCTTTGTTTGTCTGTGTTCTCTCTCTGGACAGTGGTAACCCTTGCAAGAACCCTCTTTATGTCTTTGTAGAAATCTCCCAGCAGGTGAATGGTGAGTGAGCTTCCATGGTTGTTTGTTTCCTCATGGATGTGAGACAGTTGGGGGGGTGCAGGCACTGGTGCCATTGTCCTCAATGGTGAATGTGGAGTCCTTGAAAGTCCGTCTTTTGACAGCATGCAACACTGCTGAGGCAGTGGGCCAAAGTGTGGAGGCAGTGGACACAGATGCATCTGTTTTTGTAGAAAACAAAGATCTGAGCCTGTCAACAGTATCTGTGCTCCGCTTAAAGCTTCGCCTAACTGTGAGTGAAATTACACAGACTTGCAATTTCACAGATTCCAACACAAAAGTGTGGGGTTCCTGATCTGCATTTTTGTGTTGGCTCTTTCTTAGGATATTTCTTTCTTTCTTTTTTTCCTTTTCAAATTTTACATTCCGTACATCCCTAGACAAGAGAGAATTCTTTCCCCTCATGATTTTATCACTGGATTCTATCATTCAACCACATGCTATTTTGCATAGAACTTTTTGGTTAAAGTGATGAGAAAAAGTAGTCGGTTTTTTTAATAATAAAACCTGGTTTTTCTATGACATTGAACCCCACCCATTGCTAAGAGCTGATGTATTTCCTCTTAGTTCGAAACCATGCTGCAGTTGCTCCTCTTCCATTTGTCTAGTTTTCAATTTTGACTGTGGGCTTCAATCTTTGTTTTGAAGGTCATTGAGGCTCCCCATGATGATCTTCAAGCATGTCTTGAAGTTGCAAAGGTGTGTACTTTATTGGCACCTACTCTTCAAACCCACCCCCCTTCTTCAGCTTTTCAAACCCTGAGGAGTTGGAAACTTGCTTGTCCATGGTTGCTTGATTTATCAAGCCTATTCAAAGTCTGCTCTCCCCCTGAGCTCAAAATACAATGTGCAGGTTGCAGATATTGTTGCCTTTGTAGTAGGACCTGCATTGGTGGCAGGGGGGGACAATGGGTTCATTGACCAAGCTGGAAAGAGATGTTTGTCAATGTTAAGAGCGCAAGGGCTTCCAGTTACCACAGGACTTCTGTTGGTAATGCTTAGTATAACCACCACCACCACCACCACCACCATTTCCTTTTACATTTTCCAGTGGTGAACACAGACAGGGATTATCCTCATTTCTCCTTTCTAATAATGAAAACCCATGTTGTGCATCACTTGAGAAGACATAGAAAAGAGTAGACTCATGATAAGTCTAAAACCCACTGTTTTTCAAGAGCTCAATTGCTTCCCTGAAAGTCTGTTTTTCTTTCCCAGGGACTAGCAGATGTGCCAATGAAGAAGAGGTCGGATGCAAAGAAAAGTACCTTTGTGGCACTACAAGCTGAGCTTCCAGAAAATAGCAAAATTTACTCATCTGATACAATAGAGGAGTGCCAGCAGGTGAATTTACTTCATTCCTTTTTGTGTAAAATCCATGTACACAAAGATTCTGTGAAAAGAGGACTAGTGGGTTGATCAATAAAGAAAAAATTCAGAATGTTCTGAAATGATTTCTTTTGTACAGAGTCTTGTATGTGGAGAGCTTTTCGAAGACACGCTTGGGTCCTCATTGTATTTCCCTGTTGAATTTTTGTATCATGGCTAGGTTTATATCATTGTGCACTGCAGTTGGATCTAATTAATGCTTTATTCCCTGTGCCTAAATGTGGAATTACAGTTACTGAGGCACTTGGCAAACCAACGGTTAGCAACTCCATTGTGGCGCACACAGCGGCCTTTTATCTTAGCACAACAGGTTTCCTTTTAACCAACTGTATATATATTGCTCACACCTGAGAACTTTTTGTCTCCCACAAAGTGTCTTTTACTTGGCATGCATGAAGAGCTGTGTAAATGTTTTAATGTAAATACTGTCAAGTGCATTGCAGAAGCACACAAGCGCACACCCTACTGTTGTGATCTCTATGGGAGAGTATTTTGTTCAGGGTGCAGTTCTCACACAGTCTGTGTTTGCAAATGACAGTATTCGCTAACTTGCTTGTTGAAGGGAGATTGACAATTTTGTGGGTGGTTGATTTGAAGCTTGAGTATGAGGTAGATCCACTTTCACCAGAAGTGGGTACATTGCGTCTCTCTGGCTATGTGCGGGTCCGTGCCCTGTCTGTCAATCAGCTGGTAATATGAACCCCCTTTTTGTCTCATATTGTGTGTGTGCAAACACTCCAGATTCATAATAATACCATGTGCACTTGAGCATTTTCTGAGAAAGGTGTCATACAGGCACCTCATATTCACTTGTTTGTTACTTGCTTTTCCTTCACCATTTTCATGTTTGTCAGCACATCTGAAAAACATTTCTTTTAAGAAAAACAACCTCACATCCTTGATGACCTTCAAGCAGTTTCATCTCACATTTTTGGGTGTTGGATCAGGGTTTAGGTTTTTACTTACCCATAAAGGAAACCTTTCTTTAAAGTTGTTTCCATGTGATGATGCAGGTCCATGTGGCAGGGGTGGGAGATTTTCAGCTCAGTCAAGTTGACACACTGGAGGATCCTTGCCCAATTCACCAGCAACAAAAACAATCCAGTGCCGTTAAAGGCGATAATATGCTCATTGAAGAAGAAAACTCCTCCTCTGTTCACACAAAAGTAAGGCAATAGCTTTAAATAGTAGATTTGTAATTTTTTTCTGAATTTCTTGTCAGTAGAATTCTTTTTCTCAGGATAATTGTCATGCAGCACCAGGTGTCTAAAGAAGAACCTTAAACCCTAAGCCCTAAATTGAACATGGTCGTGTGGGATTGTGGACTCAGGGGTGCATTGCTGTAGCAGTTCCTAATGTAGCTGTTCAGGAGTCTGTCATCGTGGAGAACACGCCTGATGCCTTAGCAGGCGAGCAGGTACCTGAACACATCCTCGGGCATGAAAACTCTTCTGGTTTTGAATGGCTGAAGTTATCCAGATCATTTTTTGGAAAACCTGTGGGTTGATTTGATTGTAGAGAAATTCCAAAAAACTGGATATTGGGTGTACGGTGCACATCTGATGTTTTCATTGGTGAAGATCTTTTGGGATTCAACTGAGATTTGGTTTGTATTTCTAAGGTTTTGCACTTTTTTTTTCTCATGGATGAATTCCTTTTAATCCTACAGACATGGCCCACTGAAGAAGAGCTAATGGAGGCAAGCAATGATGAGAAAACCCGCCTTTCCAAGAAGAAGAAGAAGCTGTTAGTACCACGTGGCACATCTGACTACCAGGTTCTAAACCCACCATCACCAATTGCCTGTTTTTCTTTTTTTCCATTGTGTATCTCGTTTATGTTCTGTGATTGAAGCTACCACGTTGCATGTCTAACTACCAGGTTCTAAACCCACCATAACCAATTTGCTTTCTTCGTTTGGCCATTGTGTATTCCTTTGTGTTTTGTGATCGACTTGGTACCTTGATACATGATTTGGCTTACAGGGTTGTTGTAATCACAACAGTGTTAAAAGTCTTGTCTGATTGAGAAACTTTGTGTTTTCTGAATCAGATTTGAGATTTTCCTAAAATTCATCTAAAAAGTATCAGTGCATATGCAGGCTGCATGGATTGTGGATGATGAATATGAGGAGAAAGGAGAGACAGCAGAGGATGAGGATGAGGAAGAAGCCATGGAGGGTGGTGTGAGCTTGGATGAAGAAGCTATGGAAGCAGAATCAGAGGATGATGACGATGACACTGATAAGGAAGGCAGTGTCATCTCAGAACAGGGCAATGGCAGGCTGGGGTTATCCTCACGAGCCACTTCTGTGTGGGAGGGGGAGATTGATGACCGCAGTGAGATCATGGTGAGAGATCCAATCCAAGCATACATATAGCTGTGCTTCATCAGGGTATTGCAAAGCAGTTTTTTTTTACTGGATAATGAACGAGTATGAGTCAACGTTGCTCTTCAATGGGTTGAACAGTTTTCTTGATAGGAAGGATCCTGTAGTGATACCCTAATGAAATCACTCATGTTTTTAAGGTCCTCCTTTCTGAGCAGGAGGATGATGATGACTTAACACCTGCACAAAGAAAGGAAGAAATTGGGCGGTTGAAGGCAGCAGCTCATGCAGCAGATGAAGGCAAGTTCTTATTATTTTTCCATTTTGGTGCAATTTCTCTCTTTATAAGCCAACCTCTAGGTCACAAGGTGAAACAATGTTCTTGACACATTTCTTGATGTGGTTGTGTTTTTTGCTATTGAATTCCAATTGTGGGAAAGTGCAGAATTCCCAGATGAAGTGGACACACCCACCGATGTTCCTGCTCGTCAGCGATTTGCCAAATATCGTGGATTAAAATCCCTCCGCACTTCTCCTTGGGACCCCAAGGTTGATTTTTTTCCCTCTTAAAAAATCAACCCTTACAGGCTTTTCCCACATCCAGGAATTGATAGGGTTATCCATATTGTGTGCCTCTTCTGGAGAATTGTTTTTTTGGGGTAAGAATCTGTTCTCACAGACTGCTTGCTTGCTGTGATCTATTTTCCTTTTATGTGATTTGGCTTTCCATTGTTGTGATTGGGGAACAGGAGTCATTGCCGTGGGAGTATGCCAGGATATTTGCCTTTGAGAATTTTGTTCGTACTCAAAAGAATGTATTGGCAAGAGCAAAACAAAATGATACAGGTGTCCAAGAAGGCTGCATGAACACAGGACTCTTTGTTCGGTTGCATGTCAAGAATGTGCCTGCAGCTGCAGCTGCAAGGCTTTTGGGTTCTTACAACAAGATTCCAGTCGTAGCTTGTGGTCTTTTACAGCATGAATCTAAAATGTCGGTTTTACATTTCAGGTGAGGCAAATCTTGTGAGAAGCAGATTAAGTAGTTCTTTCTTGGTATCTTTTGTTTGTGTTTTTGCTATCTGAATTTGCTGAGTGGACATCAAGTGTGAGATTTCATCAGAGTAGTAATCCCAAGGCCTTTTTTTAAGCCAGCAACAGAAACATGTGAACTTCTGTATCTAAGAAGATATGCTTTGCGTTTGTGGCAGTGTGAGGAAGAATGAGGGTTACATGGAGCCCATCAAATCAAAGGATGACCTCATTTTCCATACTGGATTCCGACGATACCACACAAGGTCAATGCCTTCCCTCCATGCCTCAACCCTGAGTGTAAGCCATGTTTGAACATAGGAGGAGCTTTTTAGGTTTGGGGTTTAGGGTTTAGGTTCTGGTGATTTTGTAGATAGTTTTTCTTCATTTCTCTGAATAATTGACCCAGGAAATGTTTTCATCATATCTTTCACAGCCTAAATGCTGGTAAACAGCCTCTTCTTCTGTTGTGAAATTTTTGGAGACCCATTCCTGAATTTAGCCCATATAAGTCCTGAAAGAATTCTGCATCTTGTTAGGGGCCATGAGTGTAATTCTGCATTGGGTGTAATAATTACTTTGAAATGCTTTTTGGGTTCTTCCCAGGCCCATCTTCTCCACTGATGACCTCAACATGGACAAGCATAAGTTTGAACGATTTCTTCATCCAGGGCGTTTTGTCGTAGCCTCCATTTTTGCACCGATTTCATTCCCACCTCTCCCCCTGCTTGTATTTAAAGAAGCGACTCCTGCTGGTGTTGCCACTCTGGTTGCTTCTGGCTCCCTGCGCAGTGTTGACCCTGACAGAATTGTTTTGAAGAAGATCACACTTTCTGGGTATTTATTTATTCAGCTCTCCCCAACTTCTCGCAAGTCGCACCAAATTGAGGAAATTTTCATAAGAGTATTATTAGGAGTCTTATTGATATTCATTGTATGTTATTTTCTTTGGAGACTGAAAATTAGGGTTTAGGTTTAGGGTTTAGGAAACACAAAAAGGGTTATTTGCAGATTGATATATATGCTGATGAAAATTGAGACAGTTTGCGGTTTTCTTTTTCTCTGTTTTATTGTGCACTGAATCACTGCCACTGCTTGGGTTAAAAGTATTTGTGTGCCCTTCCAGTTACTGAAGGATTTAACGATAGTAATACTTAGGGCAATCAATGTGCTAGCTAGTTCACTTGGGTGAACTGAGATAGTTGTGGATTCCCTTCAAATTTTCAAAGTTTAGGGTTTAGGGTTTAGGGTTTTAACTTTGAGGTCATGAACTGGGGACGGCAATTGAAACCAAGATTGCTTATACTGGTAACAAAAAATTGCAGGTACCCACACAGGGTGTCAAAACGCAAGGCAGTGGTGCGATTCATGTTCCATAACCCTGAAGATGTGCGTTGGTTCAAGGTAAAAGCCCTAAAGCCTTCATCCCAGTAAACCCATTTCTTACCATAATAAGTCACTTCACAAAATTTACCTGCCTGTCTTGTCTACTTGAAGATATTCTCTTCCTGGTTCTGTTTTACAGCCATCAACCGTTACAGTCTCAGGCACTAAATTGTGCAGTAGACTTTAGATGGTTTCAATTTGTTCATTGCAGTTTCATTAATGTTGGGTGGCAGATTACTTCATTTTCTTGCCCACATTATATGGCATAATCTTCCAGTGTGACCAAAATGTGTCTGTTGAACATGATTTCTTTTTTTTTAATTTTTGAATCTGCTATCCCAGACCTTAATGTTGTGGAATGACCTGACCTCACCCTAGCTTGCCTTAATGGGCTCACCTGGTCCCTTACCCAACATAATGGCCTGGGGCTTAACCGTTCCATAGTACATATACTGCTTACCCAAGTCAATTGGGAGGCCAGGTTTTTAAGGCAATTATGCACTGTGTATTTAGACAATACAAACATGTGAAATTTTGAAGCCTAGTAACTATGATGTCTGGCAAACAAGGTATTAATCATCTAAACCCTAAACTTTCAACCTTCAACCCTAAACCCTACAACTTATGCAGTAGTTAGTTATTGAGAATGTTGTGAATCTTTTTCAGAGCTTATTTGGAGCCCTGGTAGTCTCCTTATTTCACTCACTGGGGATTTCTTTAAACCTGACTTTTTGACATTGATCTTTTATATAGCCATTGGAACTTTGGACAAAATATGGACGTCGTGGTCGGATCAGAGAGCCTGTCGGTACTCATGGTATGTTAGTTTTTCCCACACCATTTTCCTTATCAGATTGCTCCATGAAGATAAAATTACTCATAAGAGAGACATACTCATTTTAGAATGAGTTAATTATACTCTGAGTTCAGATGCTGCATAGCCAGTTATCAAATTTTTTTCAAAACCCAAATACTCCAGCTCATATGTTCAAAAGTTCATACCCCACCTCATATGGTCAAAAGTTCATACCCAACCAACATTGTCCCTTTGTAATGTCTCAAGTACTTGTTTGTTGAGATTTGAGAATGGCTAGTTCAGGATTAAGCTATTTTACAAAGGATTGATCTTTTCTACATTTTAACTGTGCAGTTTACTAAGCTCTGATGTTTGGGGAGTCTTCTTTTCAGGTTCAATGAAGTGCATATTTGATGGAGTGGTGCAGCAGCGGGACGCCGTATGTGTGAGTCTCTTCAAACGTGTTTACCCAAAATGGCCCCAGCATTTACTTGCCAAACAGTACTCTTAGGGTTTAGGGTTTAGTGTTTAGTGTTCTGTATCACCACTACTACTACTGCATACTAGGATCTCTAATTCCTACCATTGTTTCCAATGGTAAAAACTAGAGATGTGCGCATATGGTCATGCAAAGCCCTAGTTTGCCCTTGTTCTAATTCTACCAAAGTTTCAAACAGTAAATCCAAATTTTCTCCGAACATTTTTTTTGAGAACTTGAGAATTTTTTTAATTTAAAGAAAAACTATTAGATCTTTTGCACCCATAAGCACGTTGTCCATGTAACTGAATTTGGACATGACTAAAATATTTAATTAAAATAGATGGGGTAAATGGGGTCCATATGTTTATATGCATAAGAAACTGCATAAATATTGAACGTTTTAAAAATCATCCCAATTAAGTATTACTACTATTTACAATTGCCACTAATTATGTCTTATGATCAATATAAAAACCATCAATTATCTTTGATTATGTTATTTGCTTTTGGTTTCATTCAATAATAAAATATTATGGAGATGTTAATAGTAGTAAACATGGTTAATGTGCTTAAATTTTTAGTTTGGGGGAAGAATGAAATAACCGAATTAGTAAAGCAATGGCATTTTGGGATGGAGGCAATTGTTTCAAATAGATTAAAGCTTTACTTGGAATCAATGTATGAAAGAATATTTGATTTGGGTTCCTTGAAATAACTTTAATAAGAAAATAAAAATAAATGTGTTTAATTAAGACCTTTTGGATGGTGTTTTTTCTTTTGTTCTAAATAAGCAAAAAGGTTAGAATGTGTGTGTATTGGTTGGAGAAGGTGTATTCATTGTCTATGTTAAGTATTATAATCAAAGCTTCGTAAATTTAAATCATTTTGAAATGTTAAATGATTCGAGCAGGTTTTGAAACCTTTTTCATATTATGGTTGTAAGGTTATACTTAAGAAAAAAATGCATAGGAGTTTAACATTGGTTTTGTAAGGTTAATTTGAAATATGAAAATTTGGATAAAGAATTGTAAGGTCCAATAATGAATTAACAAACATATCAAAAGCTTTTGATGTGATCAAAATGTGCTTGAAAAACAATCATGCATGAAAGACATGAGGTTATCCTATAAGAAAAAGGTTTATTATCAAACCTTTTTTCTATGTAAAATGTTGTTGTGCCAATGACATTGTAGAGGGACAAAGTTGTAGTGATAGGGATAATGAAGAGGAACAAGTTGATGGGTGATTTTCACCAAGTTGTTTTAACAGGTTAGAGAATACTTTTTGAATTGTGTAAATTACTATTTTGAAAACATTATTTTGACATTAGTGAACAAGATTTCTTCAACCCAATGAAAGCCCAAAATATATAAAGGAAAAAATTGCACAATGTTTTATGCCTTTGGAAGTAATCAATTTTTGAATGTTGATTACCCCAATATTTTAGAATATGTTATAGTAATTTTGAAACTTCCATATTGCATAAGGTTTCACATAACAATGCTTATCAAATTACTAAAAATGATTTTTTTTATTAAATTAAAGCAAGGTTAAATGGTATAATCAAAAACATCACATTATTAATTTTTAAGATCATTTTTATTTCAAGATTCATTTTGATTAATTTTTGGATATTTTTATATGAAGCATATCATTTTATTTTTTATGGCCCATCTTAACCAAAAGTTCTACTTCGTTAAATATTATGTATCATTTCTTATATGAAGTTATAAGAATGGACATTAAAATTATTTTAAAAACGTTAATGACCTTGTCTATTTTAATTTCATGTTTAAAAAGATGCATATGACATATATGTTTAGGGAAACATTCAATAATGTGTATATTAGATTTTTGGATTATAATTGAACTTGAGGAGGAAAAACATTCTTTCAAAAGTCACATGAATAAAAATTCATTTCTTTCATTTCTTTCATTCATCTTTGATTCTTGTTTGTGGGACTTATGAAAGTAATACATGTTTCCAATGATTATTGATTTTAAAAAAGCCTTGGGTATTTTTTAAGTCCATGAAAAATATGACATTCAGTGAGTTTTTGACTTTCAAAAACATAATCACTTTGACCTGATTTTGCTTAAAATTTCAAAAGAGGATTTTACAATTATTATTATTATTTTATAAATAATCAAAACCTTTGATGAAATGGATATTACACTAAGAAAAAAAACTCAAAATCAATTTTCTTAGTGTGGATGAAAAAAATAAAAATAAAATTTAATAATATCCTCTTATTGTGTTTTCACCCTTTTTTTTTAATACAAATTTAACAAAATAAATGTATGTAGATTATTAAACATATTATTATTATCATACCATTATTATTTATCATAAGTAATCCATTGTTTTCAAAATATTAACACGATGTTCAATGCAATGTAAAGTTTTTAAATCATAAATTAATGGTTTTCTTCAAAAGCGATGACATTAATCAAAACAAACATATTTTTAATTGCCTACGGAAAAAAATGAAAAAATGTTATTTTAAAAAACATCTATGTTGCATGTAAATATATCAAAACTAATAAAATTTTTTTTTTTGAATAAATGGTTCAAGCAACGAAACATTATTGATTTTCATTTGTTGTTTTTCCTTTTTTTTATTTACAAGATCCCTATTTCAATGTCATTAACATTATAAATTTTAAAAAATTTGGTTTAAAATAATGATGTATGTTTTAATATGACTTTTAATAATTACCTTTATGAATGTATAATTATAAATAAAGGTTTTCTAAATTGTTCAAATATATAACAAAATGTGCAATTGTAATGGCCCAACTTTTGTTTTATCTATGTGAGTTATTTCATTTGTTATCACATGCATGAAAACTAGAAAAAAAATAAGAATTAAGCACAAGACACAATTAGGAAAACAAATCATAAGAAATATAAACCAAAGTTTAAATCAAGACTAGAAACATAGAAACACAAGGTATGCATATTCTATAAGTATGTGCAAATTTGGACGTTCTTAAAAAAACATAATAAAAACTTAAACATAAACAACAAATGAACTTAGATGGTTACAAATTATATTTGTATAATTATTTATTTTTCAATACGTTTATTTTATTTTTGTAATGCAACAACTTGTTTTCTCATTGTGTGCATATTTTTATTTACGTCATTGAACATTTCAAAATTAAATTTTCAAAGTTGAGAGCTTTGATTTTACATTTGCAAATGTTATTATCTTATATTTGAATATATGAAATTTCAATTAATAACCAAAGGTTAATCATATTTTATGTATGGTTTTTTAAATTACAAAGGATAATGACATATATTATAAAAATATAAAAAATAATAGGTGTATCATTTCAAATTTTATGGTTTTCCACCTAGTCATGAAACCTCTTTCTCCTCTTGTTTAATGTGATTTACAAACCTTTTGATCGATCCCGATCATGGTCTGTACAAATTAATTAGTGTTCATGAAATATCCACCCTCAATCTAAAAAATATATCATCTTGTAGTCGTCTTTTTGAAAATTTCAAAACTAACATTCTTATTTATAAAAAGAATAGGATTTAATCGCGATTTTTTTTTTAAAGTAATGTTTTGATTTTTTTCTTAATTTGTGAATTTTATGGCCTTCTAGACCTTTTGATGAATCTCGATCATGGTGTGTACAAGTCAATTAATATTCATGAAGTGTTCACCTTTAATGTTTAAAATCATATCATCATGTTACAACATTTTTTAAGTTTTCAAAATTAACATTCTTATTTATAAAAAGGATAAGGTTCCATCATGATCTTCCTCATACGGTAATGTTTTTTTTTTATTTTTAAAAAGTTCTAAGTTCATCAACTTTTAAAGAGTTTTATGGCCTTATAAACCTTTTGATGCATCTCGATCATGGTGTGTATGAATCAATTAACATTCATGAAATTAGGGTTCCATCATTATTTTCCTTTTGTAATAATCTTTTGATGGTTTTAAAAAGTGTGGGTTAATAATTTTTGGAAAAAAGTTTTATGGCCTTGTAAACTTTTTGATCGATTTCAACCATGGTCCATACAAGTCAATTACTGTTCACAAGCTGTCCACCTTCAATTTGAAAAATATATATTGGGAAAGGAATTGGGATAACGTTTAGTGTAACTAAGAAAAAATAGTACAAATAGAAAACATGCAATATGAATAAATTTTTGTCATTTAAATGTTTGACAAATAATCTTATTTTCTTTTTAAAGTTGAAAAATTCATTCTTTAGGTGAATAAAACTTACTTTCACACTGTTTCTATGATCCAATCATACCTTTCCATGTACACATGACCTTTAGATCAAATAATAAGCAAATGGACATTTTTTGTACATGAAAAAAATATATATATAACCTTTTTTTTTCATTATTAACCTATAACTAAACTTGCCACTATGTTTTTAAATTGAATAAAAAAATCCTTACATTCAATACCAACGAATTCATGTTTACTATGTTTTCATAATAAAAAATAAATGAAAGAAAAATCAACATTTTAGTGAAAATGATATTACAAATGTTAGTATATTAGAATTGAATAAATTTTAAAAAAATATATATGAATGCGAACTTATTATAAATCTACCTTTTATTGTTATTAATTCGTACACTTTTAGGGAAAAATAACAACATCGCTGACATTAAAACACTTAAAAATGAACGGGTATATCACTTTGAAACTTTCAAATTTTATAATAATTAACCTTTAATGCTCTTATCTATTCGCCCCCTAAAATTTCATACCACCTATATTTTGCGAATGGTGATAGATTAGAGAAATATTTTCACATCATTGGATTCATAACCCTCGAAAATGTGTAAGGTTGGTTGGTAATTTCAAAACGTACGAAAAAAACCTAAATTTGGGGGAACATCCATGTAACCTTAAATTTTAATTCAGCTAAAAAATAGTGTTCACGGGGCCTCCTCTAATAACCTCAAAAATTATACATGTAACCGAACTCCTCTGAAATCGATTTCTAAAATTATTCCTCCCAAAAAACATTATCTAACAAAATTAGCTAAAAAACACTATTCCGGGAGCTTCATTTCCCAACATAAAAAATCATATATGCGAGTGAATTCACATCAAAATAAATTTCTAAATTTATTTTTTACGATTGATAACCATTATCAATGCAAGTGTAATAGTCACAAACTACACCAACATGTGAAACATTTTCAAACATAAAAAAACTCATTAATTCATTTCCTCTAAATATGTTATTAAATAGACGATTCAATAGGCCTGCCTCAAGTTCACTAAAATTCAAGGAATCCATTTCACTTGAGCATCGATTCAGTGCGATTAAATTACATGCATTGAGGTCAGGAAAATAGAGCTCGCCAACAAGTTCGGTGACCAATCAGCTGACCGAATTATCGACGAACATCGAGTAAAACCCGACCTTCACAAACATTGCTTAACCAACCAGTTAAAAAATAATGTTCATGGGCCTCCTCTAATAACCTTAAAAAATTATGCATGTATTTAAGCTCCTGTTAAAACGAATTTGTAAAATTATTCATTATAAATTTTTCTTTCCAACAACCGTTATAACTAACCAGTAAATCCAATAACATAACTTTGAAATTAAGAACAAACCAAGAATCACATGCGCACGAGCATTCACGAGCATTTTCAATTATTTAAAAAGATTTCGTGAAAGGCATTCACATGGCATTTATAAGCATTTATGGGCATCAACTTGGATTGCAAAATCTTTTGCATGACTCCTGCATCCTATTCCTTTTGCCCCAACATAGAGCATGCCTATTTATGAGCAAATCCTAACAACATTTATGTTGGTATTTTTGGAAATAATCCAACGACCAAAAACGTTGAATATAAGATTTACATCGTGCTGGAGATAACATTGTAATCAAAATGAACGATCTCATGCAAAACATTTTCTACCAACCGAAGTTGGAAGAAAGTGTGCATGAGATTTTTTGCTTGTCCTTCATAATGACAAAATCTCATGTTAAAAGAGGTAAATAAGCTCTAAGAATCTTATGATCCCAAACATATCGTTACAAGTGGGGCAAAATTTTTTGCCTTAAATGAAACAGGCTTTAAGGTAACTCAATGCAATATAAAAGATTGCATATGGTGGTCGACTCATTGAATTATTCACGTAAAGGTTATTTTGACAAGTAGTTGATATATACTTGAATCACACAGCCCTTGTTCTCTTTGTGCACAATTCAGAACCTCGTTCATTTAGAAAGGTGCGTAAATGGTTTTTTTTGTTATCGTTAATCCTTTTGATGGCATTGCATTAATCATCGATTGTTGTTGGTTTTTATCGGCGTTTATGATCTTGCAAGAGGCATTAATTTTATGTCCATTTGTTTCAAAATATTTTTAGTCTCATAATCGTATTTTTTGTAGATGATAAAACCCGAAGTTACCAACGTGATGGACATGCCCTCGCATGTTCGATCTAACATCCTCAAGTTTTTATGGGCCGGGGAATACAATGCATGGGAATATAATGAGAATGGTCGCGTTTTAATCGTTGACTTGCATAAGTTGCTTGCCCCTGTCATTGATGCGGACGAAAAACAAATGACCGACATTCTGGCCCATGTTCACCTTAGGGTGATTGACCATCTCGTCATCCATGCATACTTAGAATCCTGCACAAGAGATCGCTATAGCGGACGTTCCATGACATTGTATCACCCCATAAACGTAGAATGGTTCCTAGAACTTGATAATTTGGTTCGCAATCCACCTCCGAACATGCTTGTGATTGTTAAAACGCATGGTGACGACATTGATGATGAGAACGAATAGATTTGTCGTCGTACTAGTAATTGTTCATTTTTGTCGGCATTGTGAAAAAAATGCTTTTGATAGTTTTAAATGCGATGTGAATACTTGATGTAAAAGCAATGAAAGCTCAAAAGATGCTAATTGTTCATTGTTGCAAGCAGCATGAAAAAAAATACTTCTGATGGCTTCAAAGTTAATGTTTTTTTTCCCCCTCCTTCATTTGACATGTGGAAGGGCTAACTTTTATAAATTATTTTTTAATGTTTAAGGGGGCAAGGTGACTTGTTTTAGGGGTTTAATTTGATTGTTCACGAAAAAGGGGTGCGCCTTTATTTATTTATTTTGATTTCTTTTACTGTTAAACAGGAGGGGTGAAGGTTAATGTTTTTCTTTCTCCTTCACTTGACATGTGCAAGGAGCAAGGAAGAGGGGAGGGGGTTTTTTAATTTTTTAAAAACTTTTTTTCCATTATTTGCCAATTTATTTATTTTTTTAACTTTTTTTTCATTGTTTAACTTCTATTTGTCAACCTTTTTTTTTTTAAAAAAACTTTTTTTTCATTGTTTAACTTCTGTTTGCCAACTTGTTTTTTGTCGACATTCTCACGTTTTTCGAATGCCATCTTGTGATCTTATGATCTCGAACGTATCGTTACATGTGGGACAAGATTTCTTGCCTTAAATGAAACAGGTTTCATGGTAACTCAATGTAATATAAAAGATTGCAAAGGGTGGTCGACTCATTGAATCATTCACGCAAAGGTTATTTTGGTAGGTAGTTGATATACTTGAATCGCATAGCCCTCGTTCCTTTTGTGCACAATTCACGAGCTTGTTTCTCTAGAAAGGTGTGTTATTGGTTTTTTGTTATCACTAATCCTTTTGATGGCAGTGCATTAATCATTGATTGTTGTTGGTTTCTATCAACGTTTATCTTGTAAGAGGCGTCGATTTTATGTTTATTTGTTTTGAAATATTCTAAGTCTCACAATCATATTTTTTATAGATGGGAAAATTCGAAATTACAAACTTGATGGACATGCCCTCACATGTTCAATTTCACATCCTTAGGATTTTAAGCTCTGGGGAAGACAAGGCATGGGAATATAACGAGAATAATCGCATTTTGATCATTGACTTACATAAGTTGCTTGCCCTTGTTAATTATGACGACGAAAAGCAAATGTTCGACATTCTCGCCATGTTCACTTGGGTGTGGTAGACATGTCGTCATCCATGCATACTTGGAATCCTACACAAAAGATCGCTATGACGAACGTTCCATGACATTGTATCACCCCATAAACGTAGAATGGTTCCCCGAACTTGATAGTCTGGTACGTAATCCACCTCCGAACATGCTCGTGACTGTGAAATCACATGGTGACGTTGACGACAACAACGAATAGATTTGTCATCGTAATGATAATTGTTTATTTTTGCCGACATTATGAAAAAAATGCTTGTGATAGTTTTGTAGTTAATATTTTTGCCCAGGATTAAGTGCGATGGAAATACTCGATCGCAAAACGATAACATTGAGCTTCAAAAGACAAAAAATTACAAATCTGCAAATGCAAATATAAACCCGTGTCAATATTTCGGCATCCCAGCTTACGAACCTGGCTAGTTTTCAAGATCTTAGGGTCATAATATGTTAAAACCATCCGTTGCAATTACGATGAACATGTCTTCTATTTGTGAATGTTAATGGCCTTTTTTTAAATCTTTTTGTCATGCATCAGAAATTACGAAAATAGTATTGTGCCCAACTCTGAAAGACTGTTTGAGGAACACTTTACCGAAAGGCCTACAAGCCAAATCCAAGAATCAATAATTTTTTCAATGCACAGTTATGAAATGTAAGCACATTTTGTTTCTCAGACAGAATTAAATGTAAAATATTTCAAATGACAACTATCTATGTACAACAAATGTCAAATGTCAAAAATATGTTTTCAAAAATTATTAAAAATTATTGATGAAAAAATCAAAAATAAAAAAACAAAAATATCCAAAAAATTAAAATTTTAATAATAGTAAAAAAAAGAATGGTGAATCTTTTGCTAGTTGTCATGATGATTGAATGAGAGATAAAACTTTAAAAATTCATTTCATTGTTTATGGCAACAAAAAAAATTTAAGAAAAAAGTTATAAATATTGTTGTAAAAATAATGACAAAGAAGAAAATAAATTGGGCATGGTTTCGTCATAAAATTAACACAAATAACAAGTTGAAAGGTCTTTTTGGATGGAAAAATGCACGATTTGGTTTAATTATAACCTAACCAATGTATACTTTGATATAAAAAGAAGTTATTTAAACAACTTTTTAAAAAAAATTCTCAACTTTATAGTACAAATGTAAACATTTTGTACCAACCCGTAAACAAATAACTATTGAAATATTTTGTACTTTGCTTATTCAATGCAGACAAATTACAAATTATAATGATATCAATTATATCATTGAACTTGTATTAAAAAAAAACCTTGAAATTATATTAAAGTACAAATTATAATTTTCATTTTAATTTTTAATTTTTTGCAATCATATTGATGTACACAAGTTGCAACTCCTAAATCTTTTAATTTTATCAAATCTCATATTACTAATCATGTGAAAACAAAAAAAAACATTTCGAAATTACAGTTTGTTGTTTTATTAGCAATGGTAACAAATCGTAAAAAATTGAAACATGGTTCAAGGGGTGAATTATGACATTTGATAACCAAAAGTAATTGCCCATAATAATAACAAATGCATATAATGGATATGTGGAATAATAAATGCCCTATTCAATGAAATTGATTTGGAGGATTTTTTTTCAAATTTAACATCTCAAAATGGGTCATTCTTGTGTATTTTAAATTTTTCACAAAATGGAAAATTTTCATTTGAAAGTAAATAAATTTGTGAAACGAATGTGATTTATTGAAAGTCTTTTTATTTTCATATGAAAAAAAAGGATGACAAATGGAAAACAACCTTTTGAACATGTTATAATTGGTTTGATTATAAATTAACGATTTTTGAAATTATAAGTGCATTAATTGTGTTGTAATTTTTAATGAGTAACACATTTCATGAACATATAAATGATTTTCTAGTTTCGGAAAATCAATATGTTGATTTTCGCAAAATAATTGAAAAATATGAAAATTATGTACAAATTAATTTGGGAGACCATTTGATTATGAATTATGTTTTATCGAAATTATCTATTAATTAATTTCATGAGGATGAAATGGAATAACACTACATCAATTCTATTCACAAAATTTATATGAACCTTAGTCAAGTTCAAATCATTATACATAGGTTAATCCAATAGTTCACTGAATACATTAAATGTTTTATTGTGTTAAATATTTTTTTAATTTAATGATTCATTAAACATTTGTCCAATTTCATGGTCCCTTTGATTAATTATATATTAATGAGCACTTGTGCCTTTGGTTCAAGTATGTCAAAAATGATATTATGAAAAGACAAATATGATGGTCAGTGGGAATATTCCCATGTGATATGAATTAATCACATTGGCATGTCAAAGGTTTTCATTCATAACCTTAGCAAAAGTATAGCAGTTTAATTCAAGATTTGATCATTGGATTAACAATATTCTTGTTTCGATTATTTTTATTATGTCACAAAACAATTGATTTCAAATTTCAAATTTCAAACACTCAACATTGGTAGGTCTCCAATAAAATATAATAATGTTTAAAAAATAAAAAATTGCATTTAAACAAAAACATGATTAGGTGATTCAAAAATGGCATTTGAAAAATCCAAATTTTATATTAGTTAAAAAGCTATCACACTGTGACATTTTAAAACCCGCTTTGTGATTGTTAATAAAAATTCAAAATTTCTTTAAATGATTAATTGATGTAAGAGTCATGAAAGATTATTGTCAAATAATATTGAATGAAACATTGTCTACAAAATATAATTGTTTAACTTATGATTACTAAGGAAAGTATAAAATTGATTAAATGATTGCTTGAAGGATTTGGTGTCAAACCTTGCTTGAACCTTAAACCCTAAAACCTAAACTCAATAACATAACTCAATGTTATTGAGTGTAACATTGTTTGTAATGCAATTCCTTCATTTGTGATTGTTGAAAAGAATGTAATATTATTTAATAAATTTGTTGTCAAAATTTGTTGTTTACAAAAAAGAATTGTTGAATGTTTCATAATGCAATTATTTGTGTTTTTGAAAAACATTCAAATTAATATTCATGTTTCATCGAGGTGCATGTTATTAGGTAGAAAAATGAGGTATTTATTACACAAAACCTTATAAAAAAGGTGGGTAGGTGAGAATGAGAAGGAAGGTTTGAAAAACATACATAAATTGGCAATGAATGCACATTTATGAAAATTCCGAATGAAAAACATTTACACAAATTTTGGATGAATATACATTTATGCGAATCTTGGATGAAATTTTTAAAATGTAATTTCTGGATGAATATACATTTATGTGAATTTTGGATGAAATGTTTTTAATGCAAATTCTAGATGAATATACATTTATGCAAATTTTGGATGAAATTTTTTTTAATGCAAATTCCAGACGAATATACATTTATGGAATTTTTGAACGAAAAACATCGACATAGAGATATTATGAATGTGGGCAAGGAGGAGGGAGAGACAACAATAAACAGATGAAATGCATCCCCACTAAGAGTATCCTCATCCACGAAGAAGTGAGTATTTCTCATCCACGAAGCAAACAGTAGTTTGGAACAATAAACGGACGAGACGCATCCACGAAGAGTAATTCTCATCCATGAAGGGAACAGTTTGGTATTCATAATCCGAAGAGCGTGGAGCTTTGTGTTTCTCGCTGCGGCGCTCCGTCGTTCTTCTCTCTCTTTTGCGCGCGCGCTCTCTCTCTTCCTCTTCTGTCTCCCTCTCCCTTCCTCTCGTGCTCTCTGTGTGCGCGAGCTCTCGCGTCGTCCGCGTTGTTTCATTTTCAAGGAACACACATCCACAATGTCTGGCGGTTTCTTCAGGGTTCGTGTGCTCTTCTTTTCTGTTGCAGTTATTTGTAATTTTTGGATGCCCGGTTGGAGAGAACGAGAGAAGAAAGAGAGAGAGAGATTAGGTCTGGAGCTTACGATTTTCATAGTGTTGTTTGTTGATGACTTTGTGTGTGTGTGTTCGTGTGTGAGCAGGGAACGTCGGCCGATCAAGATACCCGCTTCTCCAATAAGATGAAGAAGCTGCTCAAGAGCCAGAAGTTTGCCCCTGAGCTGGATGTGCTGGTGAGATTTGTGTGCCCCTGGTGATTTCGCATGTTTCCTTGCCATCTCGTCCTGTTTGCTGGTTCTGTTTTTCTTTTTCTTCTTCTTTTCCCGGTTTTTCTTAGAGCGATTCTTGCCGTAATATGGCAACCTACTTCATGGAAATTTTGCGGCTCAGGGAGGGGGATATATGCTCAAATCATGCTTGTCAGTCAGCAAACACTTTTCTCATTGATGTTGTTGTTATCGTTGTTTCTTCTTCCTTTCAGCAAGGATGACGAGAGGGGGAGGGTTTCTGTAAGAAAGGACTTGATTCACACAGTGTTTCTCTTTTGCAGGTGGATATGACGAAGGTAAAAGTCGATGTAATTCGGCCTTGGATAGCAACTAGGGTTACAGAGTTGCTGGGATTTGAAGATGAGGTTCTCATCAACTTCATATATGGCATGCTCGATGGGAAGGTATGGTGACAAAGGATGTAATGTGGTTGCAAATGTAATTGAAAAGATGTGATCATCTTTTCCAGTATGATGAACTTACCCATGTGTTTGTGGTTGTCTTTTCCAGGAGGTTGATGGCAAGCATGTCCAGATTCAGCTTACTGGATTCATGGAGAAGAACACTGGACGGTTTATGAAGGAGCTTTGGATCCTATTGACAAGTGCACAGAAGAACCTCAGTGGTATCCCTCAGGAGTTCTTGGATGTCAAGGCAGAGGAGCAGAGGCTTAAGAAGGTGACTGTTTTTGTCTGGATTTCCCATTTCTTTATTTTTTCTGTCTTCCTTTCTCTGTTAGCAAAGTTTTGTTGATGCAAATTTTGGATTCCTGGTGCAGTAGTGTTCTGATTACATTTTTTGGGCTGCTGCTATTGCAACAACCAATGCAGGCTGAGAATGATCGCATTGTGTTTGAGCTTCAGCGCAAGAGAGAGCAAGAAAAGGAGGCTGAGCAGGAACGGTTACGAGAACTGGCAAGTTCAAATTCTGCATCTGAGATCATACAGTGATTTCAGAATTGTATTGCCTAGGCCTTCATGATTAGCTGGATGTTATGGTAGCTGGTCACTATCATGCACATGTGTTTACGATCACTGAACATGTGTATGACTGTTGTTATTGTTCAAATGGCTCCTCAAAATTTCCTGCATTTTTTTAGGGTTTGGTCTACTCATTTTCCTGTTCACTGATATGTTGTAAGATATGATTGTCAATAATCCTATTATCAGGGTCATCTATCAAATCTATTCAGGTTGTTTTAAATTTTAAGTGTGGATAAGTTTTCAGATTAGCTGCAGGGTGGTGTGGCTGAAGAATTAGGTGTAAACCAGTAGGCCTGTATTGACCCAAACCTTTCAGACCTAAGCTGTTGATTTGATTGATCACAGGATGCAGCTAGAGAGTTAGAAAAAAGTGCTGGGGGAGGGAAGAACTCACCTACTGATGACATAGACATGAAGTCATCTGAAATTCGGAAAGCAGGTCACAATTCAGGGAGGGGTAGTAGGTATAAAACTTCTCTTTGTTCTTCCAGAGAGCTTTTGTTGAACCCTAATCATTGGATGTTCCAATGCCATGTGATGATCGCTAAATTTGGTTTAAATCTATTTGTGCATCATCTTTGTACTCTGTGTAGCCATTTTTGTGCCTTGAGGAGATTCCTGGAGTGCAGCTTGGTTCCACTTTGCTATTTGCTGTGCAGGATAATCTGTAATGCAGGACTTCTATCTGGAATGCCTTTCTGTTGAATTAGGTAGTTGTTTGGTCAATATAGCATGTGTGAACCATAATCTTTTGATGTTCTTGCAGTGGTTACAGAGAGAATGACAAGAGGAGTTACAGGGCAAGGTCACGGTCCCCAAATCGCAGTTGGTCCAGGTGTGTGTCTTTGCAATTCTCAAGTTGCTCTTCTTTGGATTTTCTTCCCTTATTACTGTAGGTTTTCAGAGCTCTTAAATCATGTACTCTGTGTTGGTTGTTGCCAGTGGTTTGTCAACATTCCTTGGTTGGAGCCTTTTCTTTGTTCCTTTTGGTGTTATCCCTTCCCATCTGCTGTTGGGAACCTTTTTGGATGGAGCATGATGCGATTTGCTGGTAGGTAGCTATCTGCAAAGAACTACATGTGTCATTTTAGCAAGCAGTGTGAAGTAAACCAATTTCAACTCTGACCTCCAATTTTCGGGTCTTACATGGCCACTTTACATTTGCTACATCTTCAAATTCTTTGACACAGGCATTTTGTGGGCGAGAAATATCCTCATGTAGGAGATTGGGATTCTCTGATCAAGGATATTACCCTGAATTGTCTTGGCCATTTAGGAATCAGAGTTTTGCAAATGTGAGAACTAGGTTTGAGCAGTTCTTGGAGCCATTCCTTAAGGGGAAAAAGTCTGGTTGAAAATTTCCAATTATAGCTCAATGCAAACTTGTGAATTGCACTAAATTTATATGTTACTATAGAGCCCGGTGTATGAAGCTATTTAAGTGATATTTTTTCTGAAGCTTCCTCCGAGTCTACTTCACTTCTTTCCATGAATATCATAGAACCAGGTCCCAATGCCATTTGCCTCTGGATTCTTCTAAGTTTTCAGCAGACATTTCGTTTACTACTTTACATCAACCCACAATCACTGGAGAGTAATGGCAGCTAGTTACTGCCATTTCTTATGAAGGTGATGGTCTGATACTTCGTAAGTGACACTGTCTAGGTTTTGATTGCACTTCTTATTGTTGCATCTGCTTGGATCTGGCCTGAACTGACACAACAAGTGTTTTTTGGAGTTTTCTCTGCAATTTCATGCACATTGTGCCTTGGATGTGGGAGCATTATTACATCACTCCAAGGGTGCTTGTAGGACATGTAAGGGGCCCTTCCTTGAAGGTGTCAGTGAAGTAGAATGAAGACAATCAACCTAAATCAGCCACTTTTTGTTCCTGTATATGGAGGTCAGTCAGTCATTTCTGTTGTCTGGGATCTGATATAGTTGGCTGAATAATACGTGGCTGCAGATCTCCTGTGAGGAGACGCCACCATTCTCGCAACAGGTCCCAATCACCACGTCGAAGTGGAAGGTCAAGATCTCCTGACAGGCATGGGCGATTGCCAAGGGCACCACATTCACCAGTGAGACGCCACCACTCACCCAACTATTCAAGGTCACCAGTGGGGCGAAGGCGGCACCACACACCAGACTATTCAAGGTCTCCAGTGGGTCGAAGAAGGTCACCTAAGGCACACAGATTATCACCACGTTTTCGCCCTGCTTCACGCTCTCCACGACCTCAAAGATCTCCAAGCTCTCCACAGCCTCGACGATCTCCAAGCTCTCCGCGTCCTCGAAGATCTCCAAGCCCTCCACGGCCTCGAAGATTTCCAAGTTCTCCACGGCCTCGACGATCTCCAAGTTCTCCAAGACATCATAGATCTCCAAGCTCTGCACGACGTCGAAGATCTCCAAGTCACTCACCCTCCCCACCAAGACAGGATTTTCACAGGTAATCTTGTGTGTGTAAATGGCTCTTTGGTTTTTGGGGACAGAAATGCCTGATAGCAGTCAAATTAGGTGAGGAGAATTGGGATGGAAAATTAGCAGTAGGGATTTTACAAAATGGGTTTGATTTTGCTGTTTTTTTATTGGGCATTTTTTGTGAAATTTTTTGTGGACCATACTTACAATATACTAGGTGCCTACTGCTTAATTTGAGGAGTGTAGGCGCATTGAAGAGGTCTTAAATGTTGTATCTGCAAGTACAGCAGGGGTTCTCATCGAAGGGAGAGGAGTTCCAGCAGAGAGCAACAGACCCATCAAAATGGAACCACTTTAAGCAAGGAAAGGAGTCCCAGCAGAGATCATCAGGCCCATCAAAATGGGACCAATTTGCGGAAGGAACAAGACCATCAAGGGCTGGAGAGGTAAGGCAAAGGGCATTGAGTTCCTTTCTGTTGTGGATAGTGTCCTTGTTGCTATTAGACTGCTCTCCATCTCCATCTAGTACTTAATTCTCCAGTTATGTTATGTTCCGTTGATAGAGAGTGCATTTGTTGTGTATTGTGCTAACTGCCCACTGCTGTTACAGAGCTGACCAAGGTGGAAAGGCAGAGAAAAATGTGCCTCTCTCTTCCAGTAGGTCTGGTGTGGACGTTCCTCTTACAATGCTGCCTTCTGCAAACCGAAGATCAGCAAGCTATGTAGCAGGAGAAAAACGCCCATACAGTGACCTGGAAGAGCAAGTTGAGCCAGATAAAGGGAGAAAAGAGCGGATTGTGCGGAGAAATAGAAGCCCACTTCAAGAACGAAATAAGTCTGAGCATTCCAGTGACATTGAGAGGGTTCAGAGCCCTGTTGGGATGATCTCATATGAGGATTCTATTCCCAAACTAGAGACAGTCTCAATGAAGGCGAGTTTGCAAGAGAATAAGGATGCGTTTGTGGCCAGATCTCATCATGCTGGAAGCTTGTCACCTAAGGTTAGTGGTAAAGCCACAGATGAAAAGATACGAAGAAAAGAAGAAAAGCGATTACGAAAAGAGGAGCACAGGAGGAGAAAGGAGGAGAAGCACAAGAGGAGAGCAGAGAAGCACGCTGCTAAGGCTGCATCTGCCATGGTTACAGATGCTGATGAAGTTGACAGACAGCTCCAAAGTCCCAATGTGTTCATTCCAAGTGATGAAGAGCGTACTGAAAATGAACAAAAGCTCCTGGAGGATGCCCTGCGACGGAAAGCTCTGGAGTCATTACGTGCAAAGAGGGCGATCTCTCAATGAGTTCTTGGATAACATATGTTTTTCTGGGGGAATTCCCTTTTATTGAAAGGACTGGGTGTAAACTTGTTGACTTGTGCAGTTGCCTCAAGAGGCAGTCTGGATGTCATAGATTCTCATAGATTGGCTGGGCAGTTAAGGAAAGAACTTTCTCATTGTTGGTGTGTTTCTTACTATATGTCCATGCTGGGCGGCAGGACTCTGAGGAGTTTGGAACCTGATCAATCTCGAGGGCAATAATGGGGCTTGTTGGAGGTTTTTAAGAGGCTTCCTTACTGGTAATGTTTGCTGGCTTTTGCATGCAGCTTTGCATATTATGAGGTGGTTTATTCGCAATATATCATCACAGTGGTCAGTGAGTCCCTGATTGTGTGTGCCTTCACATGTACTCAGAGGAGGCTTTTGACGTCTTAGGGGCAGCAAGATGTGAAGTTGCTCAGTTGCAGCTTGGATTTGGGCAACAGCAAAGAACTCTTCATTGGGGCTGCTAGTCAGCCCTCAAAACATGTCTAGGTTTCTCCCCCTTACCTTGTTTTGTTTGCTTCTGGCTTCCAGCTTAGTCAGAATCAGGAACAAAGTCACCGCAGCTGGCATTGACAGGTAGAGGGTTGGCACGGCTTTTTCACACTGGTCTTATCTGGGACCGACTTACAAAAGGACAAAAGTAGAAATGCCTTTCTGACTGTAATGTGGATTTATATTCAGGATAGTAAAGAAATCAGTGCAGTGAAGAAGCAAGCTCGTGAGAAACTTCTGGATTTGAGAAAGGACTTCCTCTTATGGGGTTGTTTGTCAGCTTGGTCTCACTATTATAGAACTGGGAGTCCAGTGTCTAGATGTAGTTTCACTTCTGGTGGGACACCATCCTTTGCCTTTCAGGTGGGGATCTTTTCAATTTCCTTCTGTGTTCTTTTGTGTGAAAGAGCTGATGCTGATTGGGATTATAGGTGTGAGATGGATGTCTCTATTGGCTGTTGGCAAACATAACTGCAAATTGGGATATATAGTTTAATTTGAAGCTGACGATTTTGGTTAGTCTTTTGGGCACAGACTCTGCAGGGGTTCTTGAAGGATTGGAAGGTTGCTCACCAGTTTTAAGTTTCCATTTTGGCCTGGACAGGAAGTACTCAAACATCTCTATTACATTTGTATTTTGTCTCATCTAGTCTTGTGGTAGCTCAAGGATTTGTTCATACGAGTGTTATAGTTTTGTACTGACAGGTTCTAACTCTGACTTATTTAGAGTAGGTACACCGACAGTAGTACATGGGCTTGAACTTTAGGCTTTAAAATGGTGCAAAATGGCTTGTAACTTGGATTAGTAACTTGGTTGAAGTTCAACAAGCTTTCAATAATGTGAAATGGCCTGTAAATAGTAAAGTATGCCCGCTTGCATTTGCTGTTTCATGCACCCACTCGGAGCATAGATGATCAAGGTAGCAAAGCTAGCACATCTGTCTGCCGTGCAATGAGCTAGAGCTGGCTTGCCCTGAGCAATTGAAACCAAGAATTTGATCACCATCTCTCAGCAATAACGATTCTCTCTGACAATGACCAGATAGCCAGAGTTGACAAGCTTTTAATAAAATGCACATGCTCAAAAGCTTTTAAGAAAATGCACATGTGGCCAACAGGGCAAAAAAGAGGAGGGAAAAAAAAAACACTTTCAATTTAAAAATCAATTTGATATAAGTATATATCATTGAAGTCTTGGGAATACCCTTCACCCAAATACAAAGGGCAGCCCAAGTTTGTTACTGCCAAAAAGACTACCCTAAGTTACAAATATACGAAATCATAACAAAAAACCAAAGTGGATGTCATCTGTAGCCTACAAATTGATTGGATATCATCCAGATATTCCAATAAATTGGATGTCATCCATAATCTCAAAACCAGGTCACAGTATTTAAATTGGGTCACATTGGCACTGACCATTGACATTACAATAGAAGCTATCTCCTATGCCAAGTGATTTCATTGGATTTTGAGTGAATTCACCATTCTAATGAAGAGGGACTAATGAACTGCACCCCCATTTTATAATAGTGTGGGTTGATCCCAAGTATAGTGGTATTATATTATTATTATTATTATTATCACTGAAAATATTCAATTTTGGCAGTTTTGAATTGCAAAAGTTGAGGTTTTCCTAGTTGCACCAAAGTGACGACAACATGAGAAACATTGTCTAACCCTAAATTTCGTAGTTTAGGTGTGATTGCCAGTCGCCATACTTTCTCTGTGTCAGGCAGGTCCACACCAAAGAGAAAGCCAGAGTTGCTAAGCTTGCCAAAGTATTGGGGACAAGAAATGGTGGTATTTTCATTCGCAGTTGGGAAGAAAAGAAAGGCATTGAGGAGAAACCTATCACTGCCAATGTTGAGACCTCCAATCACTAAAACCTCTTCACCCCATGAATTGTTGTTGCTTTTGGCAGGTCTTCTTACACGGAATGAGATGGTGGAATTTGCAAAGGTAGTGTTGTGGGTGGTGTTTAAGGGAGGGGTGTTGAGGATCAGTTTGTTGATTTCCAAATTTGAAGCAGGGTAACAAGAGGGGAAAGCTGCATCAGAGCCTTCTTGAAGCCATGCATTGCTGACATTTTCATAATTGTACCTAAACAAAGCAACACAAAGCCCACCAAACAATATATATTTAGTTGCATTCTATAAGAAGGTTGATACAATTGAGTTATCCGAAAAGTAACCTAGTCTTCACCCTGTCTTTGGGCCTCCTTTCACCCCCCTATCCCCTCTTTCAGTGGTATCCGCAAAGTAAAGACATTTTAATAAATCTCAGTATGAAATGCTGATACTCAGGAAGCATTTAATGCACAAGGTTTGAGACTAATTATAGTAGTTGTACACTTAGGAGCAGTGAAAATATATGTATCATCAGTGGAGGCACTCAGGAAAAAGGAAAGACATGATGAAACTCAGTTTACCACCAAAAAAGTGATGGTTTTCTGAGTTTCATCCCCGGTTGAATGCTAATATACTTTTTTGCAGGTTTTTCTTTGAATCTCACCCTACAAGCTCAGGGTCCTGGTGCTGTGTTTTTCTTACTTTATACTGATAACTCTAATGTGAAGGCCAAAGAAATTGCAGCACCAAAAGGAAATTCCAAAAATCTTCTTGAGCTTTATGGTGTAAATCTAGTAAGACTGTAAAAGTTCATGAGATTGTCAAGAGTTTAGATCAGGTCAAGGTACTTGGTGTATTCGTAGTAGTAGGAGTGCAGGGAGCTTCAAGCTTCTTCATGAGATGAGATGAGATGGGATTTATGAGATGAGAAGAGAACAAACAAATGAATAAATTAGTACCTCAAGGTGTTGCCGATGTCAAGAGCTTGAGCGATCTTGACTTTCACCAAATCGCCATTCTCGTCATAAAACAGGAACTCAGTATTGAGGTAGTCAGGATCCGTAATGTCGTTCCTGTAGTCTCCAGGCAACGATTTCCAAACATCCCACAAGCGATCGACGTTACTGTGATGGGCATAGAAGACGGGATCGTAAGCGGCGAAGCGGAAAATCCCCATATCGGAAGTGGGGATTCTGGCACTGGGATCACCAGTCCAATCGTGCACAGAACCATGAGGGAAAGCTTCGATGGTTCCAGCTCCTAATCCAGGCCAACTTTCTAGTCTATAAGCTTCCCCGAAGAACAAACGGTTCACTGGAGCTCCTGTTACCATCTGGTTGTACATCAGGCGGTTGTTGCCCCCGCGTATTGCCGCTTGCAATCCTGGGGTTTGAGTCACACACTCAGTAACCAGTTGAAGATCCATGATGTTAGGTGGATACGCACATGGGTTTCTGTTCACGTCATACAAGGAGGATTCCTTGTAGTTGTAAGTGGGATTCACGTAGGCTTCCGGGAGACTATTGGCAAGAGGTGGTTCTAGGGTTTGGTTATCCCATTCCCAGAAGGGAAGTGCGAATGTGTCGTCGTTCAGAAGCTTTGCGAGGATTCGCTCGTGAAAGTAGAGGAAGAAACGGTGCCATGGAAAGAAATCCCAACTGTAATGTACCTGGAATCTGCCTATGGCATTCGGGAAGAAGAAAGCTGTGTCGCAATACGCGCAGTGTAGCTTCGCTTGATTCTTCCATGATCGTCCGTCTGAGTCCGGTAACGCTCGTAGCAGTTCGTATGCCTTCTGGTACTTGGCAATGTAAGCGTCGTCCAAGAGATGAGCAGGTCTTCTCGTTCGCATTGGGAGCTTTGTGTCGAACTTGTAGAAATGCTTGAAAGTCTGGTTGTAAGGTGGTGGACAACAGCCTTCGAAGTTGTTGCAATTATTGAAACTGGGTATCGGAAACGGTAATCCTTGCACTGTGCTTGATCTAGAACTCATGAAACTAATTACCAACACCAAACTCAAAACTAGCGTATTTATGAGCGTCGCCATGCTCCTCATGATGAATGATGATGTTACCAATACCCAATGAATTCTCCCTGAATTCTCCCTGATGATCCTGCTAGCTAGCAAAACTACATCAAGCTCCAAAACCACATGACGTCAGTACACACAACCACAACAATCTGAGTGTAATTATAAAGGAATTGATCACTCTAGAGCCTGTTCTAGTGTGTGCAGTTAATCGGATCAGCTCTTGAATCGTTTCCAAATCTCTGCAGGCGGAGGAGGAGCTGCTGCTGCTGAAGAAAACCAAGAATCTTAAGCTGCAACAGGTACTAGCTTATAGATCTCAATTAGCTGATCACACTTCCGGAACACACCAAAAAAAAAAAAAAACTATCAACCTGATGAAATTAGTTCATTGCAAAAAACTACTAATAAGAATCCCAGCTGTTTTTAATAATAATGATTCAAGAGCAGCAAGCTAGTAATTGATCACGACATTGCTTGAGAAAACCAAGAATCTTAAGCTGCAACAGGTACTAAGCTTATAGATCTCAATTAGCTGATCACATTTCCGGAACACAAAAAAAAAAACAAACTATGAACCTGATGAAATTAGTTCATTGCAAAAAACTACTAATAAGAATCCCAGCTTTTTTTAAAAATTAATGATTCAAGAGCAGCAACCCTAGTAAATTGATCATGACATTGCTTGGAGCATGATCGATTCACGATCATCTGCAATCAAATCATGTGCAGCAGCAAACAAATTGTATTAATGTAAACAAGCGGAATCAAATTTTGTTCATGTACTCAAATGATGATGATGAGCTTGCAACAACACTCTTGCTTGGTGTTTTATAGCGAAGGGAGCTAGCTAGAGGAGAATGAACCGTGAAGAAGGCGGCATCAGCAGCAGCAACAGCAGAAGCAGCAACATCTACAGGAGCCTGTAGCGTGGACCCGACAATAGCGTTGAGATTCTGGAGATTCTTGTGTAAAGTGGGACAAAAGGGAGTCAGTCCAACAACAGTGCTTGTTTAGTGGTGTATTTAGCGTCTTTGGTTTAGGGTTTAGGGTTTAGGGTTTAGCGCACCCTAAAACCCTGACCCAGATAGTGCTCACCCTCTAAACTGTGACCCAGATAGTGCTTCCTTTTAAGGGCTTTAATGTCTTTCTTTCATTAAATTTCACCTCAGTTGTCGAAATGGTGCTGGTTGTTAAGGGGTCATTTAGCGTCTTTCGTTGGCTACCACTTAGTGTCTGGTATTGAGCACAACCTGAGCCGGATAGTGTTCATTCCGGGGTATGTTTAGCGTCTTTAGTTGGCTACTGCTTTAGTCGGACACTGCTCGTTAAACGGTGTTTAGTGTGTTTCATTCACTACGACTTCAAGCGAAATGGTGCTCATTAAAAGTATTTTAGTGTGTAATATTATTTACTGCAACTTGAGCCGAATAGTGCTCATTCAGGGGTGTTTAGGTTTAGGGTTTAGGGTTAGGGTTTAGGGTTTAGGGTTTAGTGTAGTCTTTAGTTTGCTACCACTTGAGTGAGAGAGTGTTCGTTATGAAGGGGTGTTTAGCATTGTCTTTAGTTGGCTACCACTTGAGTTGGACATTGCTCACTATGGGGTGTTTAGCATCTATTGTTGGCTTTACCACTTGAGCCGAATAAATTCTCATTAAGGGTGTTGTGTGTGTAGTGGCCATTGTTGGTTAGGGGGGGTGTTTAGTGTCTTGTGGTTGTATATATATATATCACTTGAGTCCAATTGTGTTCATTTAAAGGGTATTTAGCGTCCGTTGTTAGCTTACCACTTGAGCTCAATAGGGTTCATTAAGGGTGTGTGTAGTAGTGTCTTTTGTTGGTTAGGGGGTATTTAGTGTCTTTTGGTTGTATATATCGCTTGAGTCATATAGTGCTCGTTTAAAGGGTTTTTAGCGTTTATTGTTGGGTTTAGGGTTTTGGGCTCAAACCCTAAACCCGAGCCGGATAGCGCGGCTCATTAAGGGTATTTAGGGTCTTTGGTTGGCTATGAGGTGAGTACACACCAAAGGTAGAGGGGTTTACTTTCTTCAACTTTTTCCTCCAAGTTTCAAAGTCTTCCTTCCTCCTCAAGTACTCCAAAGTAAGAAACCTCCAAAACCCAAAAGTCCAAGCATCCCAATGTCAACCAGGCTAATGCCCAAGCAAAGCCCACCCTTTTTCTCCACCCATGAGGCTTGAGCTGCCTCAAGCCACCTCCTTCACCCCCCCCAACCAAGTGTCAGCACCTTTTCCTTAGTGACAAAAAGTCTCCAGATTTTTTCCCAAATTTGGGTCTAGCTACCACTACCTAGACTAGAATTTTAGAATTTAAAAAAATTAAAAAATTAAAAATTAAAAGGATTTTTAAAGATAAAAAATTAGACACAAAGTTTTAAGACCCCACTAACTAGTCAACAAGAAATTATGAAAATTTGCATCAGTTTGCCCGGGGAAAAAACAAAGGGCTACCCAGCTAGCTACAAACAGTGGTTCCATTTTATTTTATTTTGGAAAATTTTCATTTATTTTTCGTTTTTCAATCCAATAAAATTGGGGGAAAAATTTTGGGTAATTTTTTATAATTTTTTTATTTGAGTAATATTTTTTTATTTCACAGAATTGGAAAAAAAAATTCACACAATTGGTGCGAGATTTAGGACCTAGGCTTCGAATTTGGATTTGGGCAGGTGCCTTTTCCTCCCTTTCATTTTGGGACGTTGCCACAGCTTTGAAGGTTGGTCCTCTCTTTTTGTTCCTCCCTTTCCTTTCCCTTCTAGTTTGGTGGCTTTTCTTAATAAAATTTGGCTTGATGTTAAATTTCCTCAATTTACTAGGGAGTCTTCTATTAAACAAGGGGTGTGTCACACAATGTGGCCTCGCCATTTGCATTAAAAAAGCATCTTTAAGGCAAAAGAAGAATTATGGAAACTCAAATATTTCACCATGCAAAAATATAATCTTCCAAAAATCCTCTAAAAGAAACCAAAATCCTTCAAGATATTCTTATAACGCTATTACTAATCTCAAGTTTCAACACAAGCCAAAATATCATGTTTCAAAATCCTCATATAAAAATGGACCTATTATTTATTACCTAGGGGCCAAAATCCCTTAAGCTACTATACTCTATAATGAATCTAAACACACTCTCCTTGCCTTGGTAGTAGGCAAGGCCAACAAACATGGCTCCAGGTTGATCTCCTCCCATGTGCTATGCTATTGAAGTTAGTAAGGGGGTGTTGATGAAAGAAAAAAAAATTCTAAGCAAAAAGGAGTGTTGCATTTCATAGGTGGGAGCATTAAACTTTGTGAAATATGAAATATATTTTATGTGCCTTTTTTAATAGGTTATTTCTTGTCTATGTGCAAGTATAATTATCTCTATTTTTGGTACTATTGTAGGGAAATTTTTTGGCAAGGAAATCGTTAATTTTTCTCACATTTTTTTCACCCTTCAATTTGCTAATGATTGGTGTCAAAAGGCTGACTTGAAGAAGTCCGTATTCTACATTTTTCTTTTTGGGTTTCCTTAGCAAAGCTCTTCCCACAATGTGCAATAGTAAACTACATTGGGATAAGCACTTGGGGCAAATTTGTCACATTAGGGGGGGGGGGAGAGAGAAGAGAAGAAACAACCACAAATGGAATGTGTGAGTAAAGTATCTCACAACTTGACTAGGACATTCCAAAAGAAGGGTCAAATGAATTAGCGTGGCTTTGTGAACTCCAAGTTGCACTTGTATGGAGAGGTCCTACATGACACGAGTTAGGGCATATGTTTTTGCTAGCCCGGTTGAGAAAAGGATTTCAATAAGTGAAGTGCGAAATTCTTTTGCTCTCAAAATGAAATTATGTGTTATCATTATTGATTTTTTAAAACAATCTTTTGATGTTGCGTTATTGGCTAGCATGTCAAGAAGGATTTAGCATTAAATGGTAACAAGACATGAAAAAAAACAAATGCATTTTGTAATCATGTTGCTATTTGGTGACTTGCATGTGCAAGCCTTCTAAATTTGACACCCATTCCTCAAAACCCTTGCTTTTTAGACAAAAAGTTCAAATTAAAGAAGAAAAAAAAAAAACCTTTGTAAGGATGCCAACCCACAATTTATTTTATTTTTTTCATTTTGGTGAAATTTCACCCCCAAAAAAAAATCCATGTTTATGGTTGTTTCAAGGAGGTTATTCTTTGCTTTTAATTTTTGATAAAGAGTCAAGGAACCAACAACCAAGGATAAGGAACCTAATTCAAAGTGAGTTTTAGATCCTTAAGTTTGCCATCATTTCCAAGCCAAGCTATTTGCTTTAATTTCAATATCACGTGATCTCCTAATTGTCAATCAAAATTTTAATTTTTTTTGTGTGAAATGAGTCAAGAAGCAAAAACCAAGGATTAGTGCCCTCGTGCAAAGTGAGTTACATCACTTGTAGTGACTTTCAAATGTAGTGTGATCTTGCAAATACCAATCATGTAAGATTTTTAAAATTTAGGGTTGACAACTTTTGATTGGAAACATGGAAGCTTCTTAATTTTCCAGAATTTTCAAGCTTCTTAATGAAACATTTCATTGACAATACA
>Ga0116229_10000901_pt1 | contig 43905 bp, 31 predicted proteins | sample S1TSphgellanicum_3_FD_87313 | JGI IMG/M metagenome (GOLD analysis project Ga0116229, IMG submission 87313) | Host-associated microbial communities from peat moss isolated from Minnesota, USA - S1T2_Fc - Sphagnum magellanicum MG | ecosystem: Host-associated > Plants > Peat moss > Unclassified...
CTATTTGGCGAATCTGCTCAGTGTTCTACGGCGCATAAAACCGGAGCCCATCCATGAAACGCTCAGCGATCACCCTATGCCTCCTCATGGCGATCGTCGGCGACGCCTTTGGAGCGGACCTCAAGGACTACAGCCAAGATGGCCTTAACCGGCAGTTGGACAGGGCGGCGACCTCTCGCCTCGGCGTCAGGGTGCCAATGCGAGACGGCGTAGGCCTCTCCACCGATATCTACACACCGCGTACGACCACGGGACCATGGCCGACGATCCTTTGGAAAACGCCTTATAACGAGCACAAGCTACGCGGCGGAACCTTGCGCTATGCGGTGGAGGCCACCCAGCGCGGCTACGTCTTCATCGTCCAGAACGAGCGCGGCCGCTATTTCTCAGAGGGAAAATTCGAGATCTTGGGCAAGCCCCAGACCGATGGCTATGACGCCCTGACCTGGATCGCCCACCAGAGCTGGTCAAACGGAAAGGTGGGCACCCTCGGCTGTTCCTCTTCGGCCGAATGGCAGCTCGCTCTGGCGGCGCAGCACCATCCTGCCCACGCCGCCATGGTGCCCATGTCGGCCGGAGCAGGCATAGGCAAAGTCGGCCGCTTCCAGGAGCAGGGCAACTGGTATACGGGCGGCGTCCCCCGGAATCTGTTCTTCGTCTGGCTCTATGGGGTCGATAATCCCCTGCGCGCCGAGCTTCCAGTCGGCCTCGATGAAGCGACGCTGGCTCACATCGAGCAGTACAACGACCTGGACGCCGCCAAACCCAAGGTGGACTGGAACAAGCAGATCAAGCACTTGCCGGTGGACACCATGCTGAGCGACCTCGGCGAGCCGCCAGCTACGTTCGAACAGTTCATTCATCGCACGCCCGCTGATCCAGGCTGGCGCAAGGGCGGCCTCTATCACGACGACATGCCCTGGGGCGTGCCGGCGCTGTGGTTCGACGCGTGGTATGACGTCTCCATCGGACCAAACCTTGAACTGTTCAATCACGCCCAAAAGGCCGCGACCAACAAGGAGGTGGCGTCCAATCAGTACGCCGTGATCGCGCCGACCCCTCACTGTTCCTACGACCGGCTTGGTCCAGATTTGGTCGTCGGCGAACGCAGCATGGGCGACGCCAGCTTTGACGTCGATGGGACGATCTTCGCCTGGTTCGACCGCTGGCTGAAGCAAGACCCGGTCGCCTTCCCAGCCAACACCCCTCACGTCCGCTATTTCGTCATGGGGGAAAACGCCTGGAAGTCGGACAGCCAGTGGCCGCCCAGCGGCGTCTCGCTCGTAAGGTTCTACCTGCGCAGCGATGGGCACGCGAACAGCCTTTACGGAGACGGCCGGCTCGACATGACTGCACCTTCATCCAACGAACCTCAGGATACCTTCCGCTACGACCCGATGAACCCAGTGCAAACGATCGGCGGCGGCGACTGCTGCAACGGCGGGATCGTCGTTCCGGGCGCGTTCGATCAGCGGCCTGTCGAGGCGCGCCACGACGTCCTTGTCTATACCAGCGCGCCCCTTACGGCGCCGATCGAAGTGAGCGGGTTTATCAATGCTGTCCTGAAGGTGTCGTCCAGCGCCCCGGACACGGATTTCGCCGTTAAACTGGTCGATGTCGCGCCTGACGGCGTGGCCTGGATCATCGGCGACACCATCTTTCGCGCGCGTTATCGCGACGGTTATGATCACCCTGAGCTGATGCACCCAGGGCAGGTTTATACCCTCAAGCCGACGCCGATCACGACAAGCATCGCGTTCGGCGTCGGTCACAGGATCCGCATCGAGGTTACATCCTCGGATTTCCCCAAGTTCGAGCGCAACCTCAATACCGGCGGCCCGAATGAATCTGAGAGCAAGGGCGTGGTCGCAGACAATACGATTCACCATTCCGGCGCAGACGCCTCGTACATCGAGCTGCCGGTCGTCTCCCACAAGACGACGGCGACCAACTAAGCCACCGCCTCGCAAACCGGCTCTCCTATGATGTCAAAACGGCCCCTTGTGTTCGTGATGCTGCTGGCGGCGACCGCCTTCGCGCCAGCCCTGCAGGCGAAGGCGCAACCGGCGTCTAGCTTGATGTGCGCGAAGGGCGACGCGCCGCCGCCGAGACCCTCGCCCGCCATTGCGGTCCTGATCGGACAATATGGCGAAGCGTCGGCGATCTGGGACCTGTCTGAGGACTGCGGCTCTCTGATCCTCAACGGACCCGGTCTGGCGGCGGCCACGCTTCAGCCTCTGGGAATGGGCAGATACAGCGCCAAGGATGCGGCTGGGCGCACGGTCTTCGTAACCCTTAAGGACGGCGCCCTCATCGTTGACGAAAAGCGACTGGCGAAGCACGATTTTGGTGCAGAGGTTCAGGACCGGATCCGGACCGATGTCCACGGCGACGCTGTCACGCTGAGGGCCGCCGCGCTAGCGGCCTCTGCGCCGACCGAGCCTCCGCCACAGCGCCCCTCCGATCTAGTTTCCCTGCCGGCGCTCGATCCGACCATCCACCTGCATACGCTCTATGCAGGCCGCGACAACTTCATGGGCGTGCGCATCTATGAGCGCCCCGGGGCGTACCTGCAGCGACCGGCCGCCGAGGCGCTTGTGCGCGTGTCGAGGGCCTTGAAGCGCAGGGGGCTCGGCCTCCTCGTCACCGACGCCTATCGTCCCTGGTTCGCCACCAAGATGTTCTGGGACGCCACGCCGCCGGCCGATCATAACTTCGTCGCGGATCCGGCCCAAGGCTCACGGCACAATCGGGGCTGCGCCGTCGACTTGACTGTCTATGATCTGAAGACCGGCCGCCCGGTGGAAATGACCGGTCGCATCGATGAGATGTCGACGCGTAGCGCGGCCGATTTCAAAGGGGGGACGAGCCGCCAGCGATGGTACCGCGACCTCCTGCGCTCGGCGATGCAGCAGGAGGGCTTTACCGTCTATCCCGACGAGTGGTGGCATTTCGACTACAAGGACTGGGCCGACTACGCGATCGGTACGGCGACCTATACCGAGCTTGCGGCCCGCATGACGCGATAGGCGCGGGGGCTGCAGCGTGCGTGCAAACCGTACGAGGCGTCTCAGTGCGGCGGCGAGCCGCCATGGCCCTCAAGCGTTTGCATTGCGTGCGAACGGCGAAGATCAAGGCCTGGCTCCGCCGCGCTTGGCGAGCAGGATGTGCAGAACGTTCGCCACAGCGCCGGCCTGCTGCTCGTCCAGACCCGCCAACATGTGCTTCAAGAGCGGTTGGCGCTGTAAGAGCTCAGGATGCGCCTTCATCAGCCGGCGTAATCTATCCATGATGCGCCGCTTTAGGACAAAAGCCTTCCCAAACTGCTAGCAACTTGACGATTGAATCGGTGGCGCTTTTCTTATTGATGTTCCCAGTCACGACCGAGCGGGCCTTTGGCCGCACCAAGGTCCATATGCTTCTCGATTTCGGCGTTTAGTTCGGCGCCGAATAACACGACGATGATCGAGAGCCAGATCCACGTCATGAAGCCGACGACGGCGCCGAGGGAGCCATAGGTCCTATCGTAGCTCCCAAAGTTGGCGGCGTACCAGGAGAAGAGCACCGACATGCAGATCCACGCGATCGCCGACACGGCGCCGCCTGGGCTGATCCAGCGCCACTTCGCGTGCGCCCGACTTGGGCCATAGCGGTAGAGCAGCGACAACAGTCCGGTCACGACGAGGAGGAGGACCGGCCAGCGCAGAACGCTGAGGCTCGCCAAGGATCCGTAACCCAACGCCGTCAGGATCGAGGGCGCGGAGGCTATTGAGGCTACGGCCAACAGCATGAAGATCGTCACGCCGATGGTGAAGGCGAGGGAGGTCAGGTTCAATACGAGGAAGTTTCGCGTTTCCCGCTCTTTATAGGCGACATTCAATCCGAAAATCAGAGCCTTAATCCCCGCATTTGAGCTCCAGAGCGATAGCGCCAGGCTCACCGCGAAGGCCGCGCCGAGATGCGCATGGTTCATCTGCGTCAGACGGGCGAGCTGCTCTGTCAGGATCGAAACCGCACCCCCAGGAAGAAGACCAGCGAGACCGTCGACCTGCTGGCGCGCCGTCTGCACCTTGGCGATGAGGCCATAGAGGGACACGAAGGCGCTAAGCGCCGGGAAAAGCGCAAGCAGCCCAAAGAAGGTGACGCCCCCTGCCACGCTGGTAATCTGGTCGCGGCTGAAGTCGGTCCAGCTTTGGACCAGGATGTGGATCCAGGTCGAAGACGTCATGGCCTCAGGTCCTGCTGGCTCCGGGGGATGCACCGGCGCCAGGATCGCGCGCGGCTGCGCCTTTATGCGGTCCGCAAACGCCATGGTGAGACCCATCGCACAACCCAACGCTAAGGCTGCAGCCCATTCTCGGCGTCGAGCCCCACGCCCTCGGCGCGGGCACACGCCGCGCGGGCTGGGCGGCGAGGCGGCTTCGAGCCTCTTCCTGGAGGGGATGCTTCCGGTACGCCTCGCCGACATAGTGCGCCCCCAAAATCGCCGCCTATTGTCTGCAACGTCCCTTTGGCCTTGGAGGTTCACAGCTCAAGAAACAGCGATTTTGCCCGGAACTCGCGCGGTAGGCGCGGGTTAGCTCATCAACGCTCTCCTGGACCATGAGGTTTGCGCTGTGCGAGCACGCACGTTAAAGTTGGGGTGACGCGTCTTGACGCCCCATAGCGATGAGAAAGAGCCGTCTCACGCCAGGATCACGCGCGGAGGCCGGCCATGGCGCAGCACCTTCTTATGGTGGATGCTCGGCGCGGCGATCCTTGCCGGTGCGGCCACCGTAGGCGTGGTCTTCAAGCCGCCGGAGAATCAAAAGCCGCATGCGGTGCGGCTTCCCTAGCCTCAGTCGATGGTCGCCCTGGCGGCGGCATTGACGCTGGCTGAAGGGGCGGCTGCGTTGCGGCCGAGGTATTCGAGCGCACCTTGCTCGGCGCACCAGGCATGTAAAAATACACACCTTGCGCTCCTCTGGCTTAGCGACCGTGGGAGAATCGCGTTCATTAAAAGAGGTCCCCCCGCGCCCCATGTCGCTCAATCGTGCAGGCCGTGTTTATGCTGAATGACTGTTTCGGGGCTGTCAGAGACCATATTGGCCCCGTCAGCGTCTGGTGATGAGGCGCCAGATCACGCCGTCGTCAGCCTCCAAGTTGGTGGAGATGGGGCTTGCCCACCATCAGGCGGGGCGGCGAAGCGAGGCCGAGGCCTGCTACCGCGACGCGGTCGCCGCCTCGCCCTTGGAACCCAGGGCGCTTCTTTTGCTCGGTTTGACGCGCTTCGACGCGGGCGATCCCGAAGAGGCTTTGCGGCATATCGAGGCCGCAGTCGCCCTCCAGCCTCAAGACATTCAATTCCGGCTGACCCAGGCTCAGGTGTTGCATTGGAGCGGCAACCCATCCGGCGCGGCGGTGGCCTATGGCGCAGCGGCCGCGCTTGACCCGAACCTTGCTCAAGCCCATCTCGGCCTCGCCCTGGCGCGCCTCCAGCTCAGCGATCCCAAGGCGGCGGAGGCAAGCGCAGAACGCGCGGCGGCTCTTGATCCCTCACTTGCCCTTGCCTCGTCAGTCTTGGGGGCCGCGCTCCGCGCTCAGTCCCGCTTCGCAGCGGCGGCCGTGGCGCTCGAGCGGGCGATTGCTCTTGGTGACAACCAAGCCTCGACCCACGTCAGCCTCGGCGTAGTCCAGCTGGAACTCGAGCGTTTCGATGCGGCGGAAGAGAGCCTGCGGCGGGCGCTCGAGGGCGATAGGGCGGACAAGGAGGCGCATGCGGCGCTCAGCACGCTGTGTTACCGGATGGATCGTTTTGAGGAGGCGCGGGCGCATGCAGAGGCGGCGCTGGCTCAGGATCCTAAAATGATTATGGCGCATCGTAATCTTGCCGGTATCCATGCCCGTGAGGGAAGGCCGGACGAGGCGCGACGCCACCGCGACCTCGCCTATGGTGTCCAGAACCTTTTTATCCTGGCCGCGGCCGAGGCGAAGCTGCGGGTTTTGGCGCTGACCACGACGGATAACGGCAACATGCCGGACCGGTATCTGTTGCCAGCGGACCGTTACACGCGGATCTACTGGTTTATCGAGTATGCTGAGGCGCACCAGATCGACGCCCTGCCGCCCTATGATGTTGTGGTCAATCTGATCGCGGACGAGGACGCCGCTGAGCGCTCAAGCGCGTCTGTGGAGAGGTTTCTTGAGCGCTGCACACGCCCGGTTGTGAACCGACCGGAAGCGATCGCGGGGACACGGCGGGACCTCGCGCCGTTCCTGTTCGCAGGCATCGCTGGGCTCGTCATCCCCAAGGTGGCGCGTATCGATGGAGAGACCCTGGGGAGATTGGGGCCGTTGCAGGCCGCGGCCGCTTGCGGGTTAGAGGCGCCTGTGTTGCTGCGGCCCATCGGCTCACACGGCGGCCATCGGCTGACCTTGCTCACCGGTTCTGAGCTCCGATCCTTTGTGGAAGAGGCGGATCCAGAGGCCGCCCCGCCGCTGGATCACTATATCACCGCCTTCCATGATTTTCGTTCAAGCGACGGGCTTTATCGCAAGTACCGAATGATCTTCGTCGATCGCCGGCCCTATCCCTACCACCTTGCAATCAGCCCTGACTGGATCGTGCACTATGTGACCTCGGGCACGGCGGACCATGCTGATCGGGTCAGAGAGGAACGCTGTTTTCTCGAGGATCCTGAAGCGACCCTCGGACAGACGGCGATGGATGCGATCCGGGCCGTCGGGAAACGACTTGATCTCGACTTCTGCGGCGCGGATTTCACCATCCTCGATGATGGACAGGTGCTGCTTTTCGAAGCCAATGCGACCATGCTGGTTCACCCGGAAGCCGAGGATGGGCCGCTCGGGCACAAGAACCCTTATGTGGACCGCATCCTCAACGCCTTCCAGGCGATGCTTGAGCGGCGCGAGGTCTATCCAGCGCCCGCCGCCGCCTTGCGCACCTCACGGGAACGATCAAACGCGAGGGACACGCCGACGACCCCGCAGGCGTAGAGGGCGGGTTTCGGCGGCGGGGTGGTCGTCTGATCGCACAGACAGACGCTCGATAGGTTTTGGCGCTGAGCGGACGGAGAAAGCGCCAGGACCAAGATCGCTGACACCGATAGGCGTCCCCATCCAAACGGGGCCTGAACGCGTTCCACGACGGTCCCGATCACGTGTTATCCCCGGGAAGCGCACCCTTGGCGCTCGTGGTGATCGCTCGCCGTTCGGCTCTTCGGCTCCGCCTTAGCGGGGGAGATGGGATGGCCGAAGGCCATGGGCCGAGCGATAAACGAGCGCAGGCGACGACGGCGCCTCAGTCCGCACCCAAGGATCAGCCTGCCTGGCCCTGTTCGTATGTGTCAGCCTTCATTGGCGGTATCTGGCTTGGTAAAGGCGATCTGAACTGCCAATCCTGTGGGGTCGAACGCGATATGGGCCGCTCCGCCAAGGGAGTCGACAGTCTCCTGTTCGACGAGTTTCAAGCCGAATCCGCGGGTCCGTGGACCTGAGACCTCAGGCCCATTTCGCTCGATCCAGTCCAAGGTCACTTCCGTGCCCGATGCGGAGCTACGCTCTTGCCAGCGCACGTCAACCTGACCCTCCTCAACACTGAGGGCGCCATGCTTGCCGGCGTTGGTGGCGAGTTCGTGCACGATCATCCCGATGGAGAGGGCATGGCGCGGCTTCAGCCGCAGGGCAGGCCCCTTCAGATGGACACGTTCAGCGCCGAAGGGCTCTAGCTCAGGACGGATCAGTTCCTCGATTGAGGCATCAGTCCAGCTCTCGCGCGACAGCAGCTCGTGGGCGCGGGCCATGGCCTGCACCCGGGCGATGAAGCGCACCTTGAAATCATCAGGATCGTTCGCCATCCGATAGGTCTGTTCAGCCACGCTGATAATGACGATCAGCATGCTCATCACACGGGTGTTAAGCTCAGCGATCAGCACCTTTTTGTGCGCTTCAGCCTGGGTCAGGGTGGTGATGTCGACAAAGGTGAGCACCACACCTTCGATCCTGCGATCGCTCTCGCGGTAGGGGACCAACCGGAGAAGATAGTGAGCGCTGCCGCGATCGTGCGCTATGGTGCGTTCCAGCGTCTTTCCGCTTGTGAATACCGCGCGTACGTCCTCAGCGAGCGTGGGAAGAGCGACCCGGCTGACCAGGTCGGTCAAGGGCCGGCCGCGATCGCCGGGCAGGATATTGAAGATGTTGGAAGCTGCTGGGGTAAAGTTCCGGATGATGAGGTTGTGGTCAAGAAATACGGTCGCCACCCGCGTGCTATCGAACAAATTTGTCAGATCGGCATTGGCGCGGTCGAGCTGCTCAACCTTGCCGCTGAGTTCCGCGTTCACGGTATGAAGCTCTTCATTGAGCGACTGCAGCTCTTCCTTGGAGGCCTCCATTTCCTCATTCGTGGACTGGAGTTCTTCGTTGACCGAGACCAGTTCCTCGTTGGATGACTTCAGTTCTTCCAACGCCGTCTCATATTCCTCGATCAGAGACTGCAGACGTTCGCGTGTGTCGCGCAGCTCTCGTTCGAGCTGCAGCGTTGATTCATCGAGGGCCTCTGTGACGGCGCCAGGATCCTTCTTATTAAGAAGAGGGCCCGCGTCGTTGAAAACGATGAGAAACAGCCGCTCTTCTGCTGTGGTGTCAGGAAGAGGCTCGACGATCAGGTTGACACGCTGGATCCGGCCCTCCTCGGTTTCGACAGCAACACCGTCGCGCGCCGCCGCACGGTCGGTCTCGATCGCCTGGCGCAGGACGGTTCTGAGGTCGAGCCGAAGCCCCTTTCGGGCCATGGTCAGGAGCTGGCGCGTCGGCGCCCCCGCCGTCGCCTCGAGATATTTTCCGGTCCGCGCAGAGTAGTAGACCACATCGCCGTCTCGGTTCACGACCACGTGCGACGGCGCGAAGCGCTCCAGCACATGGGTTTCGACCGACTGGCGTAGCGCGAGGCCTGCCAGCGACCGTGATCCTGAGCGCCCTGCGGGAAAAGGGGCGGGGCTAAGCCCCGAAACGACCAGGGGAACCCGCACGGTTGTCGCAGCGTCGTCCCGGCTACGGAACACCCGGTGTTTCTTATCGATCGGTGTGAAAAGATCGCCGAACTGGGTTACATTTTCCGATGACCCCAAGAACAGATAGCCGCCGGGCTTCAGGGCATAGTGGAAGGTCGGAATCACCTGACTCTGAACGTCGGGCCCGAAATAGATCAGCAAATTTCGGCAGGAAACGAGATCCAGGCGTGAAAAAGGCGGGTCGCGGATCACGCTATGGGGGGAGAATATGCAAAGATCCCGGACGTCCTTGTTGAGCAGATAGCTGCCGTTTTCGTGGAAGAAAAAGCGCTTGCGACGCGGTTCCGAGACGCTGTCGAGCAAGGCTTCCGGGTAGCGTCCGGCGCGCGCGACCGCCAGAGCCTGGTCGTCGATATCGGTCGCGAAGATTTGCACCCGCGGAACTGCGGACAAGGCGCTCATGTATTCGCGCATCAGGATCCCGATTGAGAACACCTCTTCGCCAGTTGCGCAGCCGGGCACCCAGACCCTCACCGTGTCATTTGCTCCGCGGCCGGCGAACAACTTGGGGATTACCTGCTTTTCGAGCACCCTAAAGGCATCGGCGTCGCGGAAAAAATTGGTGACGTTGATCAGGAGATCTCGGAATAAAGCGGTCACCTCCTTGGGGTCCTGGCGCAGACGTTCGATGTAGGCGTCGATCAGGTCGAGCTGATTGAGCTGCATGCGGCGCTGGACGCGGCGCAGAAACGTCTTGTCCTTATATCCTGAAAAGTCGTGGCCGATTTGGTTACGAAGGATGCCGCAGATATCTTCACGCGCTTGTTTTGCAGGCCGCCTCCGCTCGCCGCTTTCAGCTTCCTGAATGATCGGGTGCACGCGGTTAAGGCTGCGCGCGAACTCGGCCAGGCGTGCGCCCATCTCCTGCGCTGGAACTGCAAGGTCGACCATGCCCGAGGCGATGGCGCTATTGGGCATGGAGGAGTACTGGGGCGCGGCGCCGTCGCCGACCTGAGCCAAGGTCAGGCCGCCCCGTTCTTTGATCGCTTTGATACCGAGGGTTCCGTCCCCGTCGCCGCCGGAGAGAATGACGCCAGCGGCGCACTCCGCCTGGTCGAGAGCCAGGGCGCTGAAGAAGATGTCGATCGGTTTACGTTCCCGGCGACCTTCGGTGAGTTCGCGCAATCTCAGGCGACCGCCATAAATATCGAGGAGGGCGTCAGCTGGCATGACGTGGACGTTGTTGGGCTTCAGTTCTGCACCGTCTACGGCGACGTGAACCGTCATGCGCGTGAACCTTGCGACGATCTCCGGGAGCAGGCTGCGCCGCTCGGGACTGAGGTGAGTGACGATGACGAAGGCGCAGCCGGTATCCGCCGGCATCGATCCAAAAAGACGCTCCAGAGCTTCGACACCTCCGGCCGAGGCGCCGACCCCAACTATCGGAAAAGTCCCCCTTTTGGACGTCACGGAAAATTCCTTGCCCCTTACGGCCCGGATCCGTCGACCGGTGCAGCCTGTAATAACCCTCGCGGCGAGAAAAAGATCGTTGAAAGTCGCGGAAACATCGAGGGAGGGCGATGCCGACCCGGGCAGGGGACGATCAACCGCGACCCGGGTTTTACCGCGGGGCCATTTGGATCAGGGTCAGCGCAATCTCCGCCAAGATCAGGCCCACGACGATGACGTCAAGACGAAGCGCGCGGTTCGTATCGATCAGATCCGTCAGGACGGTCACGGTCTCGCCAATGAGGTCAAGCTTATGGGTCAAGGTTTCGGCGCGCTCGACAAGTTCGTATTCATCTTCAAGCCGAGCGTAGAGGCGTTCCAGGTCGGGCCGCTCCCAAAGGATGTCCGGCTTCTCCCGAACGGCGACGCGTTCGGCAAGACGATGTTGGACGAGCAAGGCAGACCCGATCAGTCGCAGCATGTCCCCGCGACCGCCTCGACTGCGGCCGGTATCGGCCAACTGGCGCGCCCAGGGCTCGACGGTGTCGAAGACGTTTGCGACCTGCCGCTGGTCCTGGGCAAGGGCAGCGCTCTTGGCCAGGGCGTCCGCCACGACCAGCAGCTTATCTGGCGCGAGAGCGCCGATCCTCACCACGCCGTCGGCGCCGACGCCCTCGTCCTGGTCGTCCCGCAAGGCCAGCTGGATCTGTTCCTCCTCCTGTTCTGACAGGCGTCCTTGTACACTCGGAAGAATCCGCTTCAGCGCCGCGTCTTCTGCGTCTGGGCTGAGGCCAATCAGCACGACGACGCCGTAGCGAAAAACCACGACCAGACCATCGCCGGCCGGAAATGAGAGGGGCGCGGAGGAAATCGCGTCACTGCGTTCGAGCCCGGCCGTATCGATACGCTCCCCCAACACCAGAGCTTTCGCCGATAGGGTGGGCGCCCTCGCTTTGTTGGGATCCGCCGAAGGAATTGTTTTCATCGGCGAACATCAGCACGTTTTGGTCTGCGATCAACCACGCGGTGGAAACATCAACGTCACGCGCGGCTCTACGCGTGCAATGCCTGGGCCGCCGGCCCTCACGTCCTGCGCTGATGATCAGAGAGCTTCCGGCTGCGAGCCTTCGCCCTTTGGCGAGGTTTCTCGGCCAGGCGCGCAAACCCCTAGCGGCCGGGACCCTTCAGGGTGGCCTTGGCTGTCTCAAGCGACTGGCGCGCTTCTTGGAAGCCGATCGTCAGATGCGTTTTCAGCTCGCCAGCGCGTGTGACGCCCGCATTCAGCCGATCGCGCAGGTCCTTCATCGGCGATGGCGCGCCCAGAACCCCGGCCTTCATGACTTCGCTGAACGGAAGCTCGAGCAGGAACTTGCCTTGCTCATCCCAAAGCTCGAAGCGATCGCGTGTGGCGTCTCGGTGTTGGCGCAGAGCGTCCACGCTCATTTCTACAGCGGCCTTCCAAAGGTCGAGATAGGCGTGCTCAAGCGTCTCGAACTCGACACCCTCCTCGTCCCGATTAAAGCCGTTCGGACCGCAAAGATGAAAATAGAAACGCCGCATCATCGCCCTCCCATGCCGACGCGGGCGCCGAGATAGCCTGCATCAAAGTTGGCGGCTTCGACCAGGCGGCTGCGGTCCAGTATCTTCAGCCGTCCCTGCCTCAAATGGATCAGATGATCGCCACGGAGCTGTTGCAAGGTTCGGTTGACGTGAACCACAGAAAGGCCAAGGGCGTCGGCGAGATCAACCTGACTGAGGGGAAAGGCGCATATCTCATCATTGGAAAGGTCTGCGCCCTGCATGCGCGCCGAGATCTCGCATAGGAGATGCGCCAGCTGCTGGTAGGCCGTGCGTCGCCCCATGCCGATCGCCCACTCCTCAAGGACAGCAGTGTCAGACGCGATCACAGCCAGCAGCCATCGCGCGTAAGACGGGTGCGCGTCGATCAGTTCGTCCAGGCGATGGCGCGGTATGTGCGCAACCCGAATAGGCGTGGCCGCGCGAATCGAAACGCTGGAGCGATCAAGCACAAGGCCTTTAGCGTCCAGGATATCGCCGGGGACGTAAAGGGCGATGGTCTGCTGCGCCCCGCCCGGCAAGGCGCGGCAGGCTTGCGCCACTCCATCGATCAGAATCGAGAGCGCGGCGACGGCGGCGCCTTCGCGAAGAAGGTAATCGCCCTTGGGCCAAAGCTTTAGGGGAGAGGCAACGCTCGCCAGTTGGTCGGCTTGGCTCGGCGGCGCAAACCGTCGCAAGAGGCGAGATAGCTCCATCTGTCGTCCCCTCAGCACCACTTCGGCTAACGCATGCATCCCGCGCTGGTTTCCGCTTGCGGCGTCGAGCCATGGGCGCCGGGGCTAAGTCTACACCCTCAGGGCACGCTCTTGAATGCCGTTCGATGAGGCGGGCGCCTATACTCCGCGCTCGCGGAGCGCCGTCAGGGCGTCGACCAAGCGCGCGAATACACCGCTCCAGTCGTTGAAGACTTCTGCGGCGAACACCCTGGTGTTCGGGAACCAGGGGTGGCGATCGGTTCCGAGGCGCGGCCAGGAGGCCGCACGCGGGGCGATGAACCAGGTAGGCACGCCGACGGCTGCGGCAAGGTTGGTGGAGGCGTTGCCAACGCCGATCACCAGGTCGACCGCTGCGCTGAGCGCCGCAGCGCCGTCGATGTCTTGGGTCAGGTCAAGCCCCGACCCGTTCCAAATCTCCGTCCCCCAGGCGCGGGCTCTCTCGAGTTCGAACGCGCAGTCGCCGTACTGGAGGTTGATGAAGCTCACGCCCTGCAACTGAAGCAGGGGCGCGAAGGCTTCGAACGGCGGGTATTGCTTCAGGCGATGCCCTTGGGTCTTCTGGCTCTTCCAGGTCAGTCCAACCGTGGGGCGGTCTGTTCCATCGCCGAGGGCCGCCCTCCATCGCGCAAGACGCTGCGGATCAGGGGTCAGGATCGGGCCGCCAGGATCAGCCAGGGTCTCTGGGGCGCGCGCAAATCGCTCCGCCAGAGCTCCGATCGGCGCCCATACGTCGACGTCGCCGAGGTCAGCGGGCGAGGAAATCTGGGGGCGCCCGTTGATCTGATCGACTTGGTAGGCGCGAATGTCTGCGCCCGGGAAGGATCGAGCGAACAGCGAGACCAGCCGCGGCGACGTTGCGACGGCAAGACGACCCTCGTCTCCGAGCGCAACCAAGACCCGCGGGATCATGTTGGCGAACATGATCTCGTCTCCAAGGCCCTGTTCTCCAATCACCAGAAGCCGTCGGCCATGGAGATCGTCTGAAGGGCGCCAGCGTTGGCCCTGGCAGATGAAGGTGGGCGACTTGGGATAGTCGGCATGGAGGCGTGCGCCGTAATCGGCCCATCCGCCGGGAAGATCACCCCCGGCGAGCTTCGCCTGGGCGCGGACGAAGGTCACCAGGGGCCTTTGGTCCGGTCGGACCCGAGAGAGCGCAAAATTGCAGTCGTCTTGCGCCGCCTGAAAATCCCCGAGCTCGAGTTTGGCGATGGCGCGGTTGTAAACGGGCTCTGGCCAGTCCGGCGCCAAAGCTGCGGCCTGTTCCAAAAAGATCAGCGCCGTGTCGGTTTGCCCCTGCTCGGTCAATACCGAGCCAAGGGCGTTCCACAGCAGGGCGCTCTCGGGGTCGGCCTGAATCGCCGCGCGCAGGACGGCGATAGCTGTATCGTACTCATGACTACCGCTGAGGGATGCTGAAAGCTGGCTCGCCAGGTGTGCGGAGCCCGCATCAAGAACAAGCGCTTGGGCAAAGATTTCCGCGGCGACCTTAGGCAGGTCCAGGGTCATCGCCAGCCTGCCGAGATCGGACAACAGATCTTGGTCGTCGCACGTCAGGGCCAGGGCGGCTTGATAGGCTTCAAGCGCCTTGATCGAGTCGCCGCGTCCCTCCCAGCACAGGCCGATCAAACGCAAGGCCAAGGCGCATCCAGGGTCTTGTGTCAGAGCCGCGCTGGCGTTTTGGATCCCGGCTGCAAAGTCCGCCGAAGCCAGAGCGGCGAGGGAAGACATAAGACTCGGATACGCGGGGTGTCCCCGATAGCGCCCGACCCGGGTCTGCAGGCGTTCGGCGTGGCCAGCCCAACCGGCGCCGTGTGCAGGCCCTTGCTCAGCCTTTGCCCCGTGATCGGGGGCAGACGAGGTCGTGCCAGGCATCTGTGCGCCTTACTCCCAGCGAATCGCCACGTGTCGCGTCTGCCTTGAGCATAGGCCTTGGGCTGGTCAGCGCCACCGCCCCACAGAGCGCCGTCTTTAAACGCCGTCCAGGGCGGCTTTGGCCACGGCCGAGAGTAGGGCGCCTGAGTCTGCGCCAAGTTTGGCGCCGCCATCGCAGTTGATCAGGACGGCGTAGCTTACGCCCTCGTCGGGGAAGGTCTGAAGCATTGAGGAAAACCCATTGATGCCGCCGGCGTGGCCCAAGGCGCGGCGGCCTTCCACGGTCGAGGTCTGCAGGCCAAAGCCATATTCGATCGGTTTGGATTCGCCCTTACCCTCGGGTCCTTGAGCCGTTTTGGGCAGAGCGCCGTCCTTCAAGCGATGGGGCGTTGTCATCAACTTGAGGCTGGCAGGATTGACCACTTTGCCGCCAAAAAGGGCGGTGTGCCAGCGGCATAGATCCTCGCTGGTCGAGCGCAGGAAACCAGCGCCCCCCGGAATAGTCATGGAAATAAACGAGGCGTTGTCGAATAAAGCTGAACCTGCGCCGTGATGCGGCGTGTACCCGGACACCCGTCCAGCCACCACGTCCGCCGCGTCGTCGACAGCGGTGTCGGCCAGCCCGGCGCGATCAAACAGGCGACGCCGGTAAAGGCTCGCATAGGGTTCGTCTCCCACCTTTTGCGCGACCATACCCAGAAGAACATAGGCCGTGTTGCTATAGTCCCACACTGTCCCTGGTTCGTGGGCATAGAGGGGCTTTGTCCCCAGCATGAGCCGGTAGAGGGCCTCATTGTCGTAGTCTAGCCGAGCCTCCTGGATAAATGCGTCGCGGGGCGCCGTATTGGTGTAGTTTCCGAGCCCTGAGGTATGGGTCAGCATTTGGCGAAGGGTAATCTCGCCGGCGCGCGGGAAGCTCGGATAAAAACGCGCCAGAGGGTCGTCGACCGTCAGCTTTCCTTCTTCGGAAAGCTGCATCAGGATGGCGGCGGTGAACTGTTTGGTGATCGAGCCGATCTTAAAGGCCGAGGTCGGTTTGGGCGGCGTCAGGGTCTCAAGGTTGGCGAAGCCAAAGCCCTTGGAATAGGTCAGCCGTCCGTGTTTCGTCACGGTGATCGATACGCCAGGGGAGGCTTCATCGGCGATCAGAGTCTGCGCCGCTGCGTCGAGCGCAGCGAACGGAGACGCCGCGTCCGCACCCCTCGCCGCTGTCGCCCACATCCCGCCGAGGGCGAGGCCCAATGATCCGCGCCGTGTCATCGCGTGGGTGTTCATGGGTTTGTCCCTCATCAGTGCTGTCGGCTACGCTATGGATGCAGGGGGCGCCGCGTCAACGCTGTTGCAAAGCGCGGGCGGAAATTGCGCGCTTCAGACGGCGTCATGGCGCAGGCAAACGTCGCGTGACGATGCGGACGCTGATCAGACTCTGAAAGCGACGCGCGTCTTTCGCTCTCCGCCAAGCGGGGTCATGTAAACGGCAAACGGGCGGCTTTGGAGGTCAGGGCCGCGGCATTGGACCAGGTCGCCCACGCTCTCGTCCCTTTCAGCGTGAGGCTTCCTGTCTGCTGAGCCGAGGCTCGAAGGGGATTGGCGCCTTATTCACAGCTCACAGCGTTCCATGCACGACGATGGCCGAGGATTGCCGCTGGAGCGGATCTGGGTCACTGTTTTAGTATGGCTGACGCTGAGATCATCCTTCGTCCCAATTCGCTCGCCCGCAGGATTGGTCCTCGGGCGCGCGTCTTTACCGCCGGCCTTATTCAGCGCGCAGAACAGGCGCTTGCGAAGGTCTCGACCCTATTTGTCGACTGGCTTCAGGAGGACATCAGCCGGGCGGAGAAGGCGATTGCTGGCCTGGACGCGGGCGGCGCGCTAGGGGAGCTCGCGATACAGTGCGCGCGCCAGCTGCAAAGCTCTGGCGCAGCGTTCGGCTACCCGATCATCGCGCGCATCGCTGGATCGCTCTGCGCTCTATTGGAGGCCGGGGGAGCCCCGCCGCTCAAATTGGCGAGCGCTCACATCGAGGCGATTAAGGTCGTGGCGCGTAGCGCGCATCGAACGAAGAGCGATCCTATAACCAACGCCACCTGCGCCGAACTTGAGGCGCAGACTAAGGCCCACATCGCCGCCCAGACTGCCTAAGGCGAAACAGCGGCGCGGCGCCTGCATCGCTTTTGGCGCCGGTTGACGTGGCCGCCCCCGATACTCCAGGGAAGCCCTCCAGGAAGACCCTAAGGAAGCGCGATCATGGACCGGGTAGCTATTGGACGCCGAGGCCTTCTAGGGGGTGCAGGGCTGCTGATCGCCCCTAAGGCGCGGGCCGGCGCCGCGTCAAAGCCGAAGGTGGTGATCCAGACCGGACGCGGCATGATTGTCGTCGAGCTGGAGGCGCAGAAAGCACCGATCACCTCGGCGAATTTCCTGCGTTATGTCGACGCCAACCGATACGACGGCGGGACGATCTACCGCGCGTCTCGTGATGTCGGCGCTCCCAGCCACGGCACGATCGAGGGGGGGCCGTCGGACTTTGTTCGCCGTTTTCCACCCATCCCCCATGAAAGCACCCGCATGACTGGATTGCGTCACAGGACAGGGACCATCTCGCTCGCGCGAAACGCCCCTGGAACCGCGACGGGCGATTTCTTTATCTGCGCGAGCCCAGAGCCCTTCCTTGACGCCCACCCGGGCGCTCCTGGGGATAATCTTGGCTTCGCCGCCTTTGGTCAGGTGGTCCAAGGGATGGAGATTGTACGGACCATCCTCGCCCTGCCGACGCACGGCAAGGCGTTGACCCCCATGATGAAGGGCCAGATGTTGAGCCCGCCCGTCCCCATCATCAGCATGAAGCGGGCTTAGTGCGAACCTCGGCGCGAGGGGTCAATGCGGGGGGGACAGGTGCTCGAGGATCGGCGCCAGGGTCAGGGCCGGGAAGTAGATCAGCGCGCCCATGATCATGATGACGCCGATCAGAAGGCCAACGAAGAGGCCATTATCCGTAGGCATGGTGCCAGAGGAGGGCGGCATGCGCGGTTTTGACGACAGGCGGCCAGCCAGGGCAAGCACCGGGACGATCATTCCAAACCGGCCGATCATCATCGCTATTGCTAAGGTGGTGTTGTAAAAGGGGGTGTTGGCGTTCAGCCCCGCAAACGCGCTCCCGTTGGTCGCTGCCGCAGAGGTATAGGCGTAGAGGATCTCCGAAAGGCCGTGCGCGCCGTCAGCCTGACGTCCGACGAGCCCGATGTCAGCAACGGCGGCGATGGCGGCGAGGCCCAAGGTGGCCAAGGGAGCCACCAGGGTGGCGAGCACGACCAGCTTCATCTCTCGCGCCTCGATCTTCTTGCCGAGGTATTCTGGCGTGCGACCGACCATGAGCCCGGCGGTAAAGACGGCGAGAATGGCGAAAAGCATCATGCTGAACAGCCCCGAGCCCGGCGCTCCGATGATGACCTCGCCCATTTTCATGTTCGCCATTAAGACCGCGCCACTCAGGGGCATGAAGCTATCGTGCATGGCGTCCACGGCGCCGTCGGCCGAGGCGGTCGAGGCCTCGGCGAACAGGCTGGAGCCCGGCGCCCCGAAACGCAGTTCCTTGCCCTCAAGGTTGGCCCCGCTCACCATGGCGGGGTAGGCGGGACTGCGGCTCGCCTCGTTTGCGTAGATGACCCCTGCGCCTGCGGTGAATAGGATGGCCATGGCGCCAAAAAGGACCCAGCCTTGGCGCTGTGTCCCGATCATACGCCCGAAGGTGTTGGTCAGCGCAGCCCCGACCATAAGGATCAGCACCATCTCGACCAGGTTGCTGAGCGGGGTGGGGTTCTCGAACGGATGGGCGGAATTGGCGTTGAAGAAGCCGCCGCCGTCGCCACTCAAAAGCTTTATGGCTTCCTGCGAGGCCACCGGTCCAAGGGCGATCACCTGGTGCGCGCCTTCGAGGGTCAGCGCGGGGATGCGGGCGCCCAGGGTCTGCGGAACGCCCATGAACGCCAAGAGTAGGGCGCTGAACAGGGAAAGCGGTAAGAGGACATAGAGCACTGATCGGGTCAGATCGACCCAGAAACAGCCGATGGTATCGCAGGTCGAGCGTCTGAAGGCGCGGATCAGGGCGATAGCCACTGCGACGCCAGCGCCCCCGGACAGGAAGGAGGCCGCGGTGATCCCGGCCATCTGCGAGAGGTGACTGAGGGCGGTCTCGCCCGCGTAAGACTGCCAACTCGTGTTGGTGACAAAGCTGATCGCGGTATTGAACGCCAGGTCCGGCGACATCACGGGGGCGCCCTCCGGATTGAGCGGAAGGAGGGTCTGCAGGCGCAAGAGGGCGTAAAGGGCCGCGGACCCGATCAGGTGTACGGCGAGGACATCGACGGTATAGGCGAACCAGCCCTGCTCATGTTCAGGATCGACGCCCGATAGGCGGTAGATCAATCGCTCAACCGGGCCCAGCACCGGCTTCAGCAGCGAGGGCCCCCCTGAGAACACGTCGGCCATATACCGCCCAAGGGGCATGATCACCGCGACGATGAGGCCGGAAAGAAGGCCGATCTGCGCCCAGCCTGGGATCGTCAATGGCGCGCTCCCCTGGGCCGCTCAGGCGGCTTGAAAGCGGCGGGGTCATGGGGACATCGTCGATCAAGCATATGGGATCCTCGCCGATCTCGATGTGAGCGATCCATAGGGAGTTTGGCTCAGGTCTCGCCGTATCCCTGGGCGCCCGTCAGAGCTGCTCACGGCGGCGGGCATATCCATCAGGCCGCCCTCGATTCAAGGGGGTCTATCCGACGCTGAAGGGACCCCAGCCGAGGGTCGGTCCTCTTGCGCAGCTGGATTTTGATCTTTGAAGAAGAGGTGTCGGGAAGATCGAGGCGCCCGGTTCTGATCCGGAGGTTCGTGAGCATTTAGATGAGTCTAGGGTTGATCCCATCCGGCGCTGCCGTTAGCGGCGCCGTTTGTGCCGCACCTGTGTCGCTTGCGGCCATGAGGCCAATGCCGACACCAAAGCGGCGATCAACATTTTACGGCGCGCGGACGGCGCGTTGAAGCCTGTGGAGGGGCGCCGCGCTCAGCGGCCCGGCGAAGCAGGAACCATCCGCAGGGCGGCCTAATGCCGAATTCCCCCGGAACCTTTGGCCTTCAGGCCCGAGAGGATGTCAGGCGGCCTGAGAACAGGACCTAAGCCTCCAGCAGCGCCTGGCCAATATAGCGGCCGGGCGCGGCGCCCCCGGGGATGGCGAAAAGGCCGCCGCCGGTGTGGGTGACAAACTGGTTCATCATGTCGAACTTTGACATGCGCTCGAACAGTTTGACGAACCCCGTCCTCGGATCGCGCTGAAAGCAGATGAACAAGAGACCCGCGTCGAACTCCATCCCCTGCCGCCAGGGCGGCCAACGCTCGGCCACATAACTGACGCCGTTGTCGTAGGTGTATGAGCGACGCAGGATCTGCGCGCCGTCGTTGGTTTCGGGGGCGGCGAGCCGGACGTGGGCGTTCTCGGCGATGAGCCCATTGCCATCCTTGTCCTTCGCCTCCAGGTCCAAGGGGGCGAATTCGTCCTTGGCTCCGATCGGCGCGCCGGAGGCCTTATGCCGGCCGATGGTCTGCTCCTGGAAGGCGAGCTTCATCCGATCCCAGTGCTCAAGGGCGATCCGGATCGGACGCACCACCATGTACGTCCCGTTGCGCATCCAAGGTCCGCCTTCTTCGCCCACCCAGACGAACCGGTCCATCGCCTTGGAATCTCCGGCGGCGAGGTTGAGGGTGCCATCCTTAAAGCCCATCAGATTGCGGGGCGTGATTTTGGCGTCATAGCTGGGCGTAAAGCCCGACTGCACCCAGCGAATGACTGCGACGCCCTCAGCGAGGCGGGCAAGCTGCCTTACCGCGTGGAAGGCGGCTTGCGGATCGTCGCTCTGCGCCTGGACGCAAAGGTCTCCTCCGGTGCGCTGGGGCACAAGCTGATCGCCGACGAACTTCGGTAGGTCGATAAAGGCCTCTGGACGGCGGGCGGCGAGGCCATAGCGGTCGTGCTCATCTTTGATGAAGAGGGTCGGCCCGAAGCCGAAGGTCACCGTGAGCCGGTTGGCTGGAAGCTCGGCCGCTTCGCCGGAATCGGGCTCCGACGCTTTTGGACTGACGAAGCCATGATCGAGGGGAAGCCCGGCGGTCAGCCGTTCGGCTGCGGCCGTCCAGACCGCCATGAGCGCGGCTACGTCCGCGCGGGCCTCGCTGATAAGGTCGAAGGCGGCAAAATACGTGTGCGCCTGGACGGGGCAGGCGACGCCGTTCTGAAATCGGCCGCGAAAGGCAAGGCGGACCCTGTCCTTACCCGTGGCGCCGTCCAGCGCGCCTGGGGCCGTGCGGGCAGACGCCTCTGCGGCGACCCCGACTGCGCCTGCGACGCCGGCGGCGGCGCTGAGGAATCCGCGCCGGGTGGTGCGGGCCGTGCGGGCCCTATCGTCTGATGCGCTCACGGGCTCGCCCTCATCAATGCGTTCACATCGTCCTCGACATAGTAGAAGCCGGTCCCGTCCGGGGTCAGGGCGATGCCGAAAAGGTCGCCATTGCCCGGCGGAGACTGGGCCTGATCATTGTCGATCCACTGGGCGTAGATCTGCTTGCCGGCTATGGGATCGACCTCGACCACCCTTCCGTCCTTGCCATTGCAGGCCAGAAGTCGCCCCGAGGGGGTCATGACCATGGCGAGGGGCCAGGACAGGAGGCCGCCCTTGGTCACGAGCCTTCCGGTTCCGGCGCTGTCGGTCCGGTCTAGGGCGTTCGGAATCGCGGTGATCAGATTGTCGAGCCCGTCAGTGACGTAGAGCGTGCCGTCCGGCGCAAGAGCTTCGCCGGTTGGTCCGAGCAGGAAATTGTCGAGATCGGCGCGCTGAGAGAAGCCGTCGCCCACGACGGTCTCGTCAATGATCTCTGGGGGTTTGCCGTTGGGGACCCTGAGGCGAACCCGAAGGATGGTGGCCTTGTTCATCACCACCGGAAGGCCGGTCTTAGGATCTATGACCTTGGGGCTTGGCAGGCCTTCGCCCGCCATGCTGATGAAGAGGGTGGCGTGGTCGCCGTCGTCCTTCACCGCCATATTGCCCCAGGGGTCGATGATGTGGGCGCCCGACCAGGCGACCACCGGCTGGCCCTCGGGATCGATTACGATCAGGCAGCCGTCGCCCTTTGTCGCCGTCGTGCCGTCCCGACTCGGCGTCGAGCCGACGATCACCCAACCGGCCTTCAGCATGGTCATGGAGGTGGTCAAGCCGACCCCGCCCGGACATTGCGGCAGGGTTTGCGGGAGCTTGGCGAACAGGAGGGTTTGTTTGGTCGAGGGCCGGTACAGCACGATGGTCGTCCCCGTGCCCTGCAGGTTCGATATATTGTTGAAATTGTCGACGAGCACATCGTCCTTCTGGATCTTCCCCGCAGAGACAGGGGCCACGACCACAGCATAGGGGTTCAGATCTCCGTTGTCGGTCACACTCGAGGTCAGGGTGACGTGCTTGTGGATGGTTTCCAAAAAGCCGGCGGGCGCCGCGTCCGCGGCGCCGGGCGCAAGCAAAAGGCCTGCGAGCATGCCGGCTAAGCCTCTTCGCAAGGCAAAGGCCAAGGGTTGTTGTGCGCTCAAGCGGTCAGAACAGGACATTGGTCCGCACTCCGAAGACGACTTCGTTTTTGATCCTCTGGCTCGGATCCACGGGATTGGCGACGCCTCCGCCGGGGCTGAAGACGTACTGGACGTCGGGCTGGACCTGCCACCACGGCCGCAGCTGATACTGGTAGGTGGCCTCCAGATAGGTCTCACTGCGGCGGATCGGGCTATAGGTCCCGGGCGCGGCCTGCGCCGCGATCAGCGCCGCGTCCATGTCCGCTGCGGTCACCTGCGGGCTGACCTTAGCGTAGCCCATGCCAATCGCCAGAGTGTCGTCGGGCCGGTTCGCCAGGGGGTCGTGATAGGTGAGGCCGAGGTTCAGGCTAAAGGTCAGGAAGTTGCGGTCGGGCTGGGGCGCGCCCATCGCCCGGCCGAAGGCGCTGAGCGAACGGTTCGGGTTCTGCGCGTCGCGCCATAGCATCTGATCGGCCACCGCATAAACCGAATAGTCGCCGCGGTGATTGCGGGGAACGCCTGAGCTGAGCGGCGAGGCCAAGGGGACGCCGGCCCCATCGAACCGCTGATCGGCGAAGGTCTCGCTGTCGTACCAGACGCCGAGTTTGTAGGTATGCCCAAGGGGTGCGCCGGCTCCCGGATAGACCATGCTGCCGATCGCTGGATAGGTCCATTGCAGCTCGATGAAACTTAAGGTTCCGCCGTGGGTGGGGAAGCTGGTCCCGCTGGAGTTCAGCTGCTGGGGGTCGCCGTTGTTCGAAGGCGCCGGGCTGCCGTTATACACCCCGACCAGGATGTTGAGGGGGTCGATCGGACGATAGCGGAGCCTGACGCCCAGGGCCGAAAGCGGGTAGGCGGGGCCGCCCCCCGGAAGATCATAGGACGGCAGAGCCGGCCAGCCGAACATGGTGTTGACGAAATAGCTGGCGTTCTGGCTGACGATAAACTCCTGGTCGACGCTCTGCAGCCCGAGCTTGATGTCGGCGCGGTCCTCGAGAAGGAACTTCTGATCATACCAGGCTTCCCATAGGCGGGTCGCGCGGTCGGCTTCAATGCCGCTGGCGGTCTGGATGCTGGCGAGATTGTCGGCGCTAAGGTTGCGGCCATGGATCTGCAGGGCGCTGATGTTGAAAAGACCGCCGTACCAACCGAACGCGTGCTGGGTGTTGAGCTGCAGGATCGCCTGGGTCAGACCGTCATAGTCTGCGCCCGTACGCACCCCGCCGGTGGCGTTGCCCAGCACCTCGCTGGTCTCCTGGACGGCGATAGAGACGCCGTATCGGCTGAGGGCCGTACGCAGGCCGAATAGGTCGCCGAGCAAGAAGTTGCTGCGTTGAAGACTGTCGAGAAATCCCGAGAAGCCCTGCTGGGAGCCTGCACCAGTCTGATCGACACTGATCGGCGTCGAGAGGGGCGGGGGCGCTGCATGGGCCAGAGGGGCAAGCGCGCCTGTAGCGATAAGGGTCGCGGCGAGCCCGCCGCCTATCGTCCGTCGGAGTGTCGTTCTGGCTCGCACCGGCCCCTCGCCCTCATCAGGGTCTCTTCGCTAATGAGACTGACTCTCATAGTCAATGAGAATGCGAGCAATTATCAACTTCAATCTGGGGGGCCGGTGCCAGGCTGGGGTAGGGATCATTTGGAGCCGGCGTCGTTGGGCTCAGCCCTCGCGAAGGGCGACGTAGGTGAGCAGATAGGTCACCAGACCCTTGGCCGTCTCTTCATCCAGAGGGGCGCCGAACAGGGTGCGCATGTAGATAGGGGCCAGGAGGTGGTCGGTCACCTCGAACAGGTAAGGTGTCTTCTCGCCGCGCACGCGGGCGCGCTCGAGCATGGCGCTGATCTGTTCGATCCGGCGCATCACCGCTGTCCTTCTGCCTGAACTGTCTTCACCGGGCGCGGGGGCGGTAGCGATGTAAACACGGAAGAACACCGAGCTTTGTGGGTGGGCCAGGCTTGCGGCGACGCGCGCCGTCCATTGGCGCAGGTCGCCTTCGAGAGACCCAGTGTCGGGCAAAGGCCAGTCTTGCATAAGTCGCTCGACGGCCACCTCCATCAGCAGGGTCCGCACCTGACCCCAGCGCCGATAAAGGCTGGTCGCCGCCACGCCGGCGCACGCTGCGATCTCACCAAAGGTTAGGGCGGCCGGATCCTTGTCCGCGAGGAGCTGCTCCACAGCGGCGAAAACTGCCGCGCGGGTCTGCGCTGTCCTTCCACCGGGCCGGGACTTTCGCACTTGCTGAACTCCTAATGCAAAAAATATTGCATTAACATAAGGCTCATGCAAGGCTTCGCCCGGGACTGGGCCTGAGGAGGGCTTGATGAACCGACGAGAGGTTTTCGCATTAGGAGCGCCGCTCTCGGCGGCCTTGGGCGCCGCTCTGGCGTCCTCGGCCGGCGCCTCCGAACCCCGCTCGCCTGGCGACGCATCTGACGGGAAAACCCCGTTGTTTCCCGAGGACGCGCAGTTCTGGTTCGAAACCTTGCGTATGTTCGGCGCCGACGAATATGGCGCCGCGTCATTCGGCGAGGTCCTTGCGACCTCGGCGCAGATTAAGGCGGGAGATTACGACAGCTGGTACGACGCTTGGAACGCCACCGCGGACCGTATCGCCGACGAGGGCGCGCGTCAGCTCGCGAGGGGGCGGCGCATCAGCGCCCGCGACAGCTATTTGCGTGCGTCTAACTATTACCGCGCTTCGGAATTCTTCCTCCACGCCAACCCCAAGGACCCACGCGTCGCACGCGCCTATCGATGCTCAGTCGATTGCTACAAGGCCTGCGCCAAGCTTTATGATCCACCGATCGAACCTTTAGAGATCCCCTACGAGCACACCACCCTGCCGGGCTATCTGCACACGGTGGATCGGACCTCGCGGCGGCGCCCGCTGCTGATCATGCACACGGGCTTCGATGGTTCAGCCGAGGAGATGCACTATAACGGAGCCCGCGCCGCAGTGGAGCGGGGCTATAACGTGCTGGCGTTTGATGGTCCTGGCCAATTCGGACCTCTGCACCGCGAGGGTCTGCCGTTCCGCCCGGACTGGGAAAATGTGATCGGCCCGGTGATCGATTTCGCCGTGAAACAGAGAGGTGTCGATACCCGGCGGATCGCGCTTATGGGTGCGAGCTTGGGCGGCGAACTCGCCCCGCGCGCCGCCGCTTTCGAGCCGAGGCTGGCTGCATGCATCGCCAACGACGGGCTTTTCGACTACGCTGCTCCATATCTGGCCGCCGTGCCCGAGGCCGCGCGTAGCGCGTTCCTGGCGATGATTAAGGCTGACGCCTCTCCGGCGCTCGACCACATCCTGACCGGGATGATGAAGGCCTCGCCGACAGCGCGCTGGTCATTCATCCATGGCATGTACAGCTTCGGGGTCTCAAGCCCGCGCGCCTACTTGGCCGCTGTCCTCGCGTACAATTTGAAGGATGGAATCGCGGAAAAGATCCGTTGCCCGACCCTGGTGTGCGATGCGCAAGGCGACCTCTTCTTCAAGGGCCAGCCGCAAGCCCTCTATGATCACCTGACCTGCCCCAAGACGCTCATGAAATTCACCGCCGCCGAAGGCGCCGGCGCCCATTGCGAGGTCGGTGCGGGCCGGCTTGCCTATGCGCGCATCTTCGATTGGCTGGACGACGTCATGGCCTGAGCCTTTAGAACTTGAACCGGACCCCGCCGTAGGCGCCGACCGGAGCGGCTGGACTGTAGCTGCGCGGGTTGGACGCGTTCGGAGCCTGAGCCAGGTAGATCGACGACGTCGGCGAAAAGGTCCCATAGGTGTAGTAGGTCCGGTCGGTCGCGTTCTCCACGCGCACGAACAGCTGAAGCCGCGTCGTCAGCTGATAGGCGGCGTTCAGGTTCAGGACGAAAAATCCGGGCAGTTTGGGCGTCAGGTTGGCCTCATCGCCGAACAGGTACTGACCGCTCTGGCCGACGCCGACTGCGCCGAGGGTCAACTTGTCGGTCGCCTGCCAATCCACGCCCAGCTTAAGCTGGTTGGTCGGAACGCCAGCCAGCCGGTCGCCGGAGTCGACGGTGAGATTGCCGTTGACGTCGGCGTCGGGGTTGCTGCCGCCGGACTCCACGAAGGCGCTACGGTAGCTGGCCTCGGTGTGGGCGTAGGCGACAAAGGCCGACCAGCGGTCAGCGGTGAGCGTCACGTTGGCGTCGCCGCCCTGGCGGCGGGTTTTGCCGACATTGGCGAAATAGGCCCTGCCGAGCGTCACGGCGTTGACGAAGGCGATATCGTTGTCGAGGTCGGTGCGATAGAGCGCAACATCATAGCTGAGCCGCGTCCCCCCGAACGGCGAAACGCGTCCCCGCACCCCGCCCTCGAAGGTATGCGCCACCACCTGTTTTAGGTCAGGGTCGCCCACGAAGAAGTTGGCCAGGCTGCAGCTGTCGGCTGGGCTTGCACAGGATAGCTCTGCTGGCGTTGGCGCGCGGTTGGCCTCAGCATACCCGGCGTAGGCGGTCAGCCAGGGCGTGGCGCGCCAGGCGGCGCCGAGGGCCGGGTTGAACCGTCTATAGCTGTGGTCGCCGCTGAGATCGCCGCCCAAGCGGTCGTGAAGATCGATCTCGTCGGCGTTGAACCGGCCCGACAGGGTGATGGAGAGGGTGGGTGTGAGGTCCAGGGTGTCGGAGGCGAACACGCCCCAGTAGGCGTCGTCCACACGCACCGACACGGGCTGGTTATCGCCGGGCTCGTCGATGATCACGCCCGGCCCGACGAACTCGCGCGTATCGTCGGTAAGGCCGCCGATATAGGAGATGGCGCCGAAGTTGGTGGTCGCGCCATCGAAGCTCAATCCCACGATGGCGCGGTTGGCGAACCCGAATTGCCGATGGCTGTCGATGAGCTGCGCCGATACCCCGTAGCTGCTGGTTTGCGTCGTTTGATCGTCGAGTTCGGAATAGGCGTAGGGACTTGCGCCCAGAAAGGCGGGAATGGTCCGCCCGCCAAGGGTGCTGCTGTAGCCGCTGTCGTCGCACAGGAGGCCCGAGCCGTCGTTGCAGGGAAGGTCGTTTGGGGCGTTGCCGTTGACCACGAGCTGCTTGAAGTCGGTGTAATAGGCGACGCCCTGGACCGACGTCGTATCGCTGATCTGATCGCTGGCGCGTCCGCTGATCGCCGCCGTGCGGTTCTTGATGTTGTTGGGGGCGGTGAACTGGCCGGCCGGGTCAGCGGCCAGAAGCTCCACCGGCGAGGTGCCGGGACCATTGAGGTCGGAGTTGGCGAAGCGGATGGCGAGGTGAACCTCGGCCCGGTCATGCCGCCAGCCGATATCGGTGTAGAGGCTCTGAATGTCGGACGACTGCAAATCACGCCAGCCGTCCTGGTGCAGGGCGCTCGTCGCGGCATAGAGGGCGTAGTCGCCGGCCTTTAACCCGTACTGGAGGTCGCCTTGCTCCTGGCCGAACGCGCCGCCCGATAGGTCCGCCTCACCGCCCTGATAGGTAAAGCCGTTCTTGAGCTCGGTATTGAGCGCGCCGCCAAGGGCGTTTAGACCGAACAGCGGGTTTGAGCCTTCGATGGTCAGCCTGTCGATGGCCACGCTTGGGATCAGATCCCAATTCACCGTGTCTCCGAAAGCGGTGTTGAACCGAACGCCGTCCAAATAGACCGCCAGACCCTGCGGCGTGCCCTGTAGGGGCGACGCCTCAAAACCATGGTAGAACAGGCTTGGCTGGTAGGGATTGCCGGCGGCGGAATCGAGGTTCACCGGGCCTGCTTGCTCGCTGAGGGTGCGCAAGAGGTTCGGCTCGCCATCACGGGTCAATTCCCGGCCGGTCAGCACCTGGGTTTGGACCGGCGCCTTGTCCCGGTCGGCGCCCGAACCGGGGATCGGCGTCGAACCGATCACCACGACCTCGGTTTCAGGCCGGGGGGCTGGACCAGACTGGGCCAGGGCCGCATGGGGGAGTGCGAATGCGGCCACGGTAAGCCCAACCCACGGGAGCCATAGCCTTTGCGTCCTCCAAAACCGTGCGTTCAAGCCTGCGTCTCCCTAAGCGCCCCCGATTAGGAAGGCATAGGGCCGGGCGCAATGGTCCTCTATCCCGGTTCGCCCGGGACTTGTTCCCGAACCTCCGCTCGTTAAGCCGTGGGCTTGCCGGTCTTTTGCACAGACGCGCGAGCCTACGGAGCGGGTGCAAGAAGCTTCGGCGGTGGAGGGTGGCTTGCGCATCCTGGTCGCGGACGACCATCCGACCAACCGGCGCGTCGTTCGCCTACTCCTTACGGACGTGGCCGAGGTTGTTTGCGTGGAGAACGGGGCCGAGGCGGTCCAGATCGTGGAGCGCCAGCCTTTTGACCTGGTTCTGATGGACATGCAGATGCCGGTGATGGACGGTCTCACGGCTGTGCGCACGATCCGCGCATCGCCGAGCATGGCCTCTCGGCTGCCAATCATCGTCCTCAGCGCCAACGCCCTCAGCGAACATGTGAACGCCAGTCTAGAGGCCGGCGCCAATGCGCACCTGTCAAAGCCGGTCACCGGCGGGTCTCTGATCCAGGCGATCACGCGCCTATTCGAGTCAGAGGCTGCAGACGCCGCCTGAGCGGCGGGGCCGTGTGTCGCACGTCAAGCGCTTGCGAACTTCAACCCAGAGCCGTTAAGCTAAGGCGTCGAGGGGGGCTTGATGTTCAGAGTTCTGTTGGCGGTCGCCGCATGGGTATTGGTTTGGAGTCCCAAAGCCTCCGCCACGCCTCCGCTCGAAGCGTACGGCAAGTTGCCGACCGTCAGCAATGTTGAGATTTCACCCGACGGCGCCAACCTCGCCATGGTCGCAGGGGCAGGCGACAAGCGACAGATCGTGATCGTCGATCTCAGAAAGGGCGCGATTACAGGCTCAAGTGCAATTGGCAATTCCAAGCTGATCAGCCTGGGGTGGGCCGGATCAGGCTATTTGGTCGTTGTGACGTCAGAAACCACCTATTCCCCCTATTTTGGCGACAACCAACACGAGGTTTGGACGGGCGTCGTTCGCGATTTAAGGCGTGGCCGATGGACCGTTCTTCTCGATAAGCGCAGCGACGCCTTGCCGATCGTGTCCAGTATTCCCGTGGGCCGAATTATTGATGGCCACCCCGTTCTTTTCTTCGAAAGTTATCACTTCCGGGAAGGGCAGGCCTACAATCATCCCGATCATCTTGAGGGCGACGTCGACCCTGTCGTGTATCGGCTGGATCTGGATCAGGATGTCACAACTGTCGTCGAGCGGGGGGGCGAGAACACGGGAGGCTGGATCTTGAACGGTCGCGGCGAGGCGGTCGCGCGAGAGGACTACAATGAAAAATCCAAGTTTTGGGCGCTTTATGTCAAGAGCGAGGGGCGCTGGATCGAGTCCAAGCGTCTGAAGACCAAGATCGATGCCCCGACCGTCATGGCGATCAACGCAGACGGACAATCTCTCCTGGTGCGCGATCACGGCGCCGATGACGTGGCGGATTGGCATGAGGTCTCGTTGGCGACCGGAGTCTGGTCAGAGACACTCCCGGCGTACAAGGGGGTGAGCAGCATCATTACCGATCCGGTCACTTTCCAGGCGATCGGACGGACGATTCCTGAGAGCGACCGAGACCACTACCGTTACGAATTTGCATCGGACCGGGATCGCCGCGTCTGGCGCTGATCACCCACGCTTTCGCTGGTGAGTCCGTATATCTGGACGATTGGACAGACGATCGATCGAAAATCGTGATCCGGGTGTCGGGCCCCAAACACGGAGACGCCTATTTTGTCGTCGATACACAAACGCTGAAGGCGTCGCTGGTTTCAGACGTCTACGACGGAATCCAAGCTTCGGATCTGAATCCCGTCCGTCGTATCGACTATAAAGCAGAGGACGGCCTGGACATTCCGGCTTATCTGACGACGCCGCGTGGCCGCGAAGCTAAGCGGTTGCCCCTCGTCGTCCTCGTTCACGGAGGGCCAGCCTCCCGCGACGATCTGGATTTCGACTGGTGGTCACAGGCGATCGCGTCCCGCGGCTATGCAGTACTCCAGCCTCAGTTTCGAGGGTCTGACGGGTTTGGAGAAAAGTTTCTTGTCGCTGGATACGGAGAGTGGGGCGGCAAGATGATCTCAGACGTTTCGGACGGCGTGCGGGAGCTCGTCAAACGCGGTGTGGTCGATCCAAACCGAGTATGCATTGCAGGAGGCAGCTATGGCGGCTATGCCGCCCTCGCCGGCGGCGAGCTCGATGCCGACACCTATCGTTGCATCGTCTCAGTCGCGGGCGTCGCCGATGTACGACGACTGCTCGACGACGACGTTGATAATCAGGTCAACGAGGAGAATGCGACCCAGCGGTATCACATGCGACTTTTGGGTGCAAAAACCGTAAATGATCCCAACCTGAGGGCGATTTCGCCCTTATATCACGCCGACAAAATCAAGGCGCCGGTCCTGCTGATCCATGGCGTGGAGGATACTGTGGTGAAATACGAACAGAGCCAGCTGATGGCCAACGCCCTACGCGCCGCAGGCAAACCCGTCGAGTTCGTGACCCTGAAGGGCGAGGATCATCACCTTTCGCGCGGAGACACCCGGACTCAGATGCTGAAGGCGATGATGACGTTCATCGAGGCCCATGCCCCGCCTGACCCGCCCAAGGCGGACGCCGGCGCCTCCGTGGCGCGGTAGTCGCTGTCGCCGGTAGCGCGGCAAGTCGCGTGTGCGTATAGCCTTTGCCGAGTCGGCCGCCACGCGCCCGGCGCGCATGCTGTTGAATGCGCACATCGAAGAGGGCTGAATGACGAAAGACGCCACGGCCAGCACGCCGACGCCGCCAGCCGTGCCGCTGGCCGCTCTGACCGCCCTTGGGATCGTCTACGGCGATCTTGGCACCAGTCCGCTTTATACCATGCAGACGGTCGTTGCGGCCTTAGGAACTGGGTCCCCGGCCGCGGGCGCCTTGGGGGCGCTTTCTCTGATCTTCTGGACGCTGCTGATCACGATTTCGGTCAAATACTGTCTTTTTGTCATGCGGGCCGACAATCAAGGCGAGGGCGGCATTCTTGCTCTGATGTCTCTTGTCGGGGCGAGCGATTGGAAGCGCGGCGCCTACGTGGGCGCTGCTATGGGCCTACTTGGCGCGGCGCTGATTTACGGCGATGGCGTCATCACCCCGTCGATCTCGGTATTGAGCGCCCTTGAAGGGGTGAACGTCGCCACCACGGCGCTCAAGCCGCTGATCCTGCCCCTCGCCTTACTGATCCTGGTGGCGCTGTTTCTGGTTCAGCGCTTCGGCACCGCCGCGATTGGCCGCGCGTTCGGGCCGATCATGCTGGTCTGGTTCATCGTCATTGGAGTGCTCGGCCTTGCGGGCGTAATCCGCCATCCGGTTGTGCTCCAGGCGATCAACCCGCTTTTTGGGATCAAGCTTCTGATTTCCAGCGGCCCCGGCGCCTTTCTTCTGCTCGGCGGCGTCTTTCTGTGTGCGACCGGCGGCGAAGCGCTCTACGCGGATATGGGCCACATCGGCCGGTTTCCGATTCAATTGGCCTGGTATGCGATCGTGCTGCCGAGTTTGCTCCTGAGCTATGCGGGTCAGGCCGGACTTTTGATGGATGGACAGGTCGCCAGCGGCGCTAACCCCTTCTTCCTCCTGGCGCCCAGCTGGGCAGTAATCCCCCTGGTGATGCTTGCCGGCGTCGCCACGGTGATCGCCAGTCAGGCCATCATCACTGGCTCCTACTCGATGACCCGCCAAGCGATGCAGCTGGGATGGCTGCCGGGATTCGACATCCGCCAAACCTCAGCGGATGTCTACGGTCAGATTTATGTGCCGGTGATCAACCTTCTTATGGCCGTCGGCACGATCTTGATCACCCTGCTATTCCAAAGTTCGGCGCGGCTGGCAGGCGCCTATGGAACGGCCGTTTCGACCACCATGGTGCTCACCACGCTTTTGCTGTTTCGCGCGATGCATACCACCTGGCGCTGGCCCCTGTGGGTGGTTGTCCCGATCGCCGGTCTCTTTCTGATCGTCGACGGCGGTTTCTTTATCGCCAACCTGTCGAAGATCGCCGATGGCGGTTGGATCCCTCTGGCGCTTGGCCTCGGGATTTTCACGGTGATGATCACCTGGCGAACGGGTGTTCAGGCGATGCGCGAGAAACTCTCCAAGCTTTCAGAGTCGACCGACAAATTCCTCGCGGACCTGCGCACGAACAAGGTGGTGCGCGTGCCCGGCGCTGCTGTTTATTTGACGCGCACCGGCGACCGGATTCCCCAGTACGTCAAAGAATTCGTTCACAACATGGGCGCGATGCACGCGACCGTCATTGTCCTGAACCTGCAGTTTGAAGAGCGGCCGCGCGTTCTTCAAGACCGGCTTCAAATCGACCCGATCGTGGATGGATTGACCCACGTGACCTTGCGTTATGGCTTCGTCGAAGTGCCAGACATCCCCTCAGCCCTCAAGGGCCTCGACGCCTGCGGCGATCGCAAGGACCGGGAGAATGCGGTCTTTTTCGGAACGCGGGACGTGGTGCTGGCCGACAAGCATTCGTTGATCGGGCGGATCCGTTTTGGTCTGTTTTCTTTCCTGCATAAGAATTCCGTCCACATGATCGACCGGTTCAACCTTCCGCCGGAGAGGACGGTCGAAATAAGCCGACTGGTTAAGCTGTGACGGCGCGCCAGACACCCTAAGGGTCGATCCGGATAAGTCTGCCGATTCAGGCGAGGGGAGCCGTCATGCCTTTCGCAAACCCTGAGGCGCGTCATGGCTCGGGACGCGAAAGCGCGCCCATTTGTGCGGATGACCTTGCCCGAGTGAGGGTAGGGCGCCCGTGCTTAGTGCAGGTACGCAAATAAAGACAGAGCGATCACGGCGAGAACGGGAAGACTTGCCCACATCAGGGGCGTCGTCAGGCGAAGACGAAACCGCGGCCGTTTGAATTGCTGAAGAGCGCCAAAACCGGGTGTGAACTCTGCACCGATTTCTGAGCCGATCACAGTCCGTCTCATGGCCCACTCCAATCGCACCGACCCTAAAACGCCGGCTTAGCGGCGGGGTTCCGGACACGCCTCCAAGAGCGAAGGTTACTTGGCGCGGAGATCATCGACGGTGCGACGCACCAGGGCTCCGAAGACGTTGGAGAAATCGTCGGTCCAGGGCTGCACGCCGCGGTCGCGCAGCGGTCGCCAGCCGTCCTTGGGGCTTAGTGGCGCCAGAGTTTTTGGAGAACTGGAAAGGGCGACGACCACCGAGCCGACCCGATCGTCAAGGGTCTTCGCTGCGGGTGGTTTGTCCCGCTTGATGACTGCGTGCAGGCCGCTGTTGCGCACCAGGGCTGCGACGACGCTCTCCAGCTCCAGGTGACGGCTGGTGATGTGCAACACCAGAAGGCCGTTCGGCGTCAGGCGCGATCTATAGAGGTCAAGCGCCTCGCGGGTCATTAAATGGACCGGGATGGAGTCGGAGTTGAAGGCGTCGATGAGGAGGTAGTCGAAGTTTCGCTCGGGGGTTTTCGCAAGGGTGAGCCGGGCGTCGCCAAGCACGATCCTGGCCTTGGGCGCACAGGCGGAAAGAAATCGGAACTTGGATGGATCGGTGGCGATCCGGGCGATCGAAGCGTCGATTTCATAGAAACTCCAATCGTCGCTGGGCCGTCCGTCGCAGGCGATCGCGCCCGCGCCGAGGCCGACCACGCCGAGGCGCCGAGCGTGCGCGGCGCCTTGAACAGCACGGACCGTCTCTGCCATCGGCCCGTCGGGGTGGTAATAGGTAAGAGGCATCGGCCGGATACTTCCTAAAGGTCCTGACATGTCGATCAAACGCGTTGCGCCATGGATAGTGGTTCCGTCAAAGAGAACCCGGTCGCGGCCATCCCAAACTTCGGTCCGATGCACGCCATAGAAGGACCGGCCGTACTCGAGCCCTGGCTGCATAACGCGCACTTGGTCGGCGCCGATCAAAAGGGTCGGCAAGAGCGCCGCGATGATCACCGGACGGCGGAAGGCCAGGAGGGCCACAAGGCCGACCAAACCGATCACGAGGGCGGCGAAGCGGCCGAATTCGGGCCCGACCGCGCCAAGGGCGTGGGCGGTCCTCAAGCCCAAGAAGATCAAAAGCCCCCCGGCTGCGGCCCAGCCGATGGCGGTGCGGGTCATGCGGCCGGTTGGCGACTGGGCCTCGAGCGCAGCGACCCAGACCACCAGCACGACCAGGACAGGATATTCGAGGACCCGGTTGAACAGCATCGGCGCCAAAAGCCCACTGAACAGCCCCCCGAGCAGGCCGCCGACGCTGAGCCAGAGGTAAAATCCGGTGAGGTGAGACGGATCGGGCCGGGTAAGGAATAGGCGATGGTTGCAGACGAGAACGCCCAAGAAAGCGAAGGCGAGGTGAAGCGCGAGCAGGGCGAGGGGATTGCCCTGGTCGCCGAGGCCGGTGATCGCCAGACCAAGACCTGCAAGCGGGACCAGGCTGGCCACCAACCCCATCGGCACAAGCGGCCTGTCGCGGAACACAAGCACGAACGACAGGAGGAAGAGCGCCAGGGGAATGACCCACAACAGCGGCGCCGCCGCCACATCGGTGGAGATGTGCGCGGTGGCGGCGATGATCAGACCCGATGGAATAGCGGAGAGGGCGATCCAGCGCAGGATGTCTTTGGCGCGCGGGGGCGCCGCGGATGGGCTCATAACCCTGACCGCTGGGCCGCTGTTCCGCTCCGCGCCAGCGGCGACCGCGCAGGCGCCGATCATCAGGGCGAGGGCCAAAAAGCCGAGGGTCCAGATCCGCGCCTGCCCGTTCAGACCCGCAGACGGTTCGACGAGCGCCGGATAGGCGATCAAGGCCACAAACGAGCCCAGGTTTGAGGCGGCGTAGAGCGCGTAGGGGTTGCGCTTCTCTGCGCTGGCAGTCCGGCTGAACCAGGCTTGCAGGAGTGGTCCATTGCCCGCCAACGCAAAGAAGGGCAGGCCGATCGAGGCCAGGAGCAGGCCGACAAGCCACCAGGCCTCGCCGTGAATCGGGGCGGCGCCAAGCGCGGTCGAGAGCCGGATTGGCAGGGCGAAGACGGTCAACGCCAGGAGGGTCACGTGAACAATCAGGGCCGCTCTCAGGGGCAGTCGGCGGCTCAACAGGTCGGCGTAGAGATAGCCTGCCAGCATCAGAAATTGGAACACCACCATCGCCGTCGACCACACGGCCGTCGAGCCGCCCAGCAGGGGCAGAGCCATCTTCGTGAACATGGGCTCGATGAAGAAGAGTAAGAGGGCCGAGGTGAAGGTCGAGGCGACGAATACAGCCTCCACCGCACCGAACCCCCGTAGAGCAAGCCACGGTTCGGGCGCAGCGCGCTTTGACCCTACGTCCGTGAGCTTCCGCGGCGCAAATCCGCTCATCCAGGGCCCCCTTGTCTTGGGGTCAGTATCGAGCATCAGGCTTAAGAATGCCTTGGCGGGCAGAACCAAAGCGCCGCAGTTCAAACACAGGTCCAGGGCGGAGATGTTTTGGGAAGGCGCCAAGCCCGTTCAGCGCCGATCCCCGCGCGGCCCCTTTGCGTCTAGCCCGGCTTAAGGCGCTCATGTCGCCGGCGCGTCATAATCGCGCTGGCTGAAAGCTCCCGGGTCGGTATGGTTGCGCCGGGGCGGGCGAAGGGCGAGTAGCGTATGCGGCGTTGGGCGGCGATTATCGGCTGGACATGCGCCCTCCTGTTCGCCTGGCAGGCCAAGGCTCAGACACCAAGCCAACCCTCGCCGGCCGCCCCCGAACCGCTGGCGCCGAACGAGCGTCTGAGGCCAGATCCTGGCGTGGTTTTTGGTCGGCTTTCGAACGGTCTGCGCTATGCGATCAAACAGCACCCTTCCCATCAAAAGGAGGTGATCGAGTTCTACGTCGCCGCCGGAAGCCTCGACGAACGCAGCGACGAGCGCGGTGTCGCTCACTTTCTCGAACACATGGCGTTCAATGGCTCCAAGGGCTTTCCTGCCGATAGCCTCATCAAGACTTTCCAGGACGCCGGGATCGGGTTCGGCCGCGACCAAAACGCATCGACCAGCTATTTCGGCACGACGTTTTTGTTGGACATACCCAACGAAACGCCAAGCAAGCTCGATCTCGGGTTTCGCTGGCTGCGTGATGTGGCCGACGGGCTCTCGATCACCGCGGCGGAGGTCGCTCGTGAACGCGGTGTCGTCCTTTCCGAATACACAGAGGGCCTAGGGCCCGGCCGGACCCTGTTTGAGGCGCGCCAGCACTTCTTGATCCCGAACCTGCGGCCGGCGGACCGGCTTCCGATTGGCGAGCGTTCGGTCATCGAGAGCGCCAGCGACAAGACCCTGCGCGCCTTCTATCAAAGGTGGTATCGCCCGCAGAATGTGATCCTGGTCGCGCTCGGAGACGAACCGGCCGCAGCCATGCAGACCCGCATCGTCTCGGCGTTCGAGACTTGGAAAGCTGGGGGAATTGAGCCGTCCCGTGCGCCGATCGGCTCGGTCGACTTCTCCCGGCCCTCAGCGGCTAAGGATCTGACCGATCCACATATCTCTACAGGGGTTGAGGTTTGTCGTTACAGCGCCAAGCCGCCCCACACGCCAGAAGACGTCGATATCACCCGTGAACATCTGATCGACCGCATCTGGTCGTCCGTGTTCGCCCAGCGGGTCGCCCGCGAAGCGCGCCGGGCAGACCCGGCCTTTCTGAACGCGTCTGGCGGTTTCGGCATCAGCTATCGCAGCGTTGGGGAAGCCTGTTTTGCTGCGTCGGCCAAGATGGACGACTGGCGGGCTGCGGTGCGCGGCCTGGCGAGCGATGTCCGTCGGCTCGAGCTTTACGGCGTCACGGCTAAAGAATTCGCGGAGGCTAAACATCGGATCCTGACGGGAGCGGACGCGGACGTCGCCGCCGCTCCCACGATGCCGCCCGAGCCCCTGGCCAACTCCCTCCTCGGCAATCTGATTGATGACGACACCTTCGATACCTTCGAGGAGGAGCGGCGGGTATTCCGTCTCGCTCTGCAGGGGGTGACCCCCGAGATGGTCGCTGAGCAGTTCCGTCGTCGATGGACCGATGCGGCGGCGCCCCTGTTTATGCTTTCGGGTCCGGCGCCGGTTCCGGCCGAAGAGATCGAGGCGGTCTGGTCTGACGCCCTGAAGGTGCATCCCACGCGGCCAGAAGATGCGATCAGGGCAAGCTGGGCCTACGGCGATGCAGAGACCCCGGGCGAGGTGGTGCGACGGGTTGAGCTCGTCAATCCGGACTTCACCCGCTTCATCTTCAAGAACGGGCTGATCTTGAACTTCAAGCACACCGATTTCAGTAAGAATCTGATCTCTGTCCGCATTCGGTTTGGCGCTGGGCAACAGGAATTGCCGCCGGGTCGGGCCTTTGACGCCATCGTCGCGGCGCCCCTGGTCTATTCGGGCGGCCTGAAACGCAACGATGTGGATGACATCAACGAGCTTTGCCAGGGCCATGTATGCGGCGCTCAGCTTCAGGTTGGCCGCGACGCCTTCAACCTATACGCTTCGACCCGCTCGGGCGATCTTGATCTTGAACTGCAGATCCTGACCGGTCTGCTGACCGAGCCCGGCTTCCGGTCCAGCATGGCGCTGGCCATGCCGACAGTGGCGGCGGCGTATTTTCGCGAGATCCGGCTCAATCCGGCGGTCGCCGCGTCCCTCGAGCTCTTGGATCTCCTGCCCAAACCTCACATCGCCGATCTTCCGACTGAAACGCATCTGGCCGAATTGAAAGCCAGTGACTTTCGCGACCTGCTCTTTGCGCCAATGACAAGCGATCCCCTTGAGGTCACGCTGGTCGGCGATGTCGACGAGGCGGCGGCCCTTGCCGCCGTCGGTCATACCCTGGCCGCCATCCCGGCGCGGGCAGCCGGAGCGCGCACCCGATCCGACGCGATCCGTCTGCGCTACGCCCTCGACCCGCCGCCGGCGGCGACCACTCTGCACGACGGTCCAAAGGACCAGGCCGTCGTCCAGATGACCTGGCCCCTGTTCGTTTGGACGCCTGAGCGCACACACGAAAGCCGGACCGTTGAGCTGATGGTGCGCGCCATGCAGGACGCGCTCACCGAACGGATCCGCCAGAAACTCGGCAAGAGCTATTCGCCTTCGGTTGTCGTCAGCCTGCCGCATGGCGGCGATCAGGGCTCAATCACCCTTCTGGCCAAGACCTCTCCTGATGGGGTGGGCGCGGTTCGTAACGAGGCCTTGAGCATCGCTTCCGATCTTGCGGCGGGCAAGCTGACCCTCGACGCCCTAGAAGAGGCGCGCCGGCCGTGGCTGGAGTCGCTGGTCAAGGAGCGCACCTACAACGGGTGGTGGCTCAATGTGCTTGACGGCTCGGCGCGACATCCTGACCAGCTTGAGCGCGCCCGGGGCGATATCGCTGACATTCGTCGCATCACGGTTGCGAACGTCAAAGCGGAAGCCGCGCGGTGGCTTTCCAAGCGGCCCTATATCGTGGTCGCCCTCCCGCAGAGCGGGGGGCCAAGCACGCCTTAACCGGCATCGACTTAGGGCTGGAGCAGCTTTGGCGCACCCGATCGCTGCACCACCACCCGCTCCATGGGAGCAAGCTTGGCCAAAAGCCGGTTTTGGTCGCGGAAGGGAACACCTTCCTTGTCCATGGCCTTTTGCAGGTTTTCGACCAGGGCGTTGAAGTCGGTCTGCTGAATGCCAAGGTCCTTGTGGACCTCCTTCATGTTCTTACCGGTGTAGGTGCAGGGGCCGGCAAGCAGATAGCAGACCTGTTCGTCGAGCATCTGCCGCAGATGCGCAATGTCCTGACCCTTGAAGATGTCCGAGATCCGCGGGTCGGCGACGCTGAGGTCGAGCAGGGTGTCGACCACGCGGTCGATCCCTTCTTTACCGTGGAAGGCCTTATAGAGGGCGTCGGTCTTGAAGGGTTCGGCGCCGGCGTCCTTGTCTGCGCCGATGGCCGGCGAAGCGATTGCAAGGGCGGCGGCGGCGAAAAGGGCGATTGATCGGAGGCGGGTCATAGCGTGGTTTTCCTGGCGGTCTCAGAAGCCTGCCTGTAACGACAGATAAAGTCCGTGCTGGTTCTTGAAGGTCGCTATGTCGCCGAGGTCGGCATAGGCGAGCGTCAGCGACAGGTTCTTAGAGACGGCGTAGGCGCCGAAAAGATCCCACCAGCTGTCTTCGCGGGCGAAGGCGAGATTGTCGGGCTTGCTGCGAAATTCGCCGCCCAAAACCAGACGCCGCGTCAACAGATAGCCGATGGAGCCTTCGAATTGCGGGGAATAGCCGTCATGCTTTTCGCTGCCGAACCCTAGAAGACCGGTTTGATTGGCCTTGGTGGCGCGGAGGGTAGCGTCCAGGACCAGGCTGTCGTCGAGAAGAATTTTTGTGGCGGCTATATAGAAATCGGTTCCTGAGCTCGACGTGGCGCCCAAGGCGTGGACGATGGCGTCCTTATCGTTGGACTTGTACTGCAGGCCGACCGCCACCTGCGGAAGCCAGCTGTCCTGGGCGTAGACGGCGTCGCCGAAGATCCGGACTTTCGCGCCCACCACATCTTGGTCGAAGGTGAAGTTTCGGCCGAGGCCGAGCTTAGCGCCGGTTCCGCCGGTATCAAACGCCTCGCGCGTATAGGAAAGCTCGACGCGATCCCAAAATCCGATCGATGCGCCGTAGTCTTGAAGCGTGTAGTCGCTGACATCGACATAGGTGGCGTGGGCGTTGGCTCCGATCCCGTCCTGCGTCTCATATCCGGTGATGACCGCCCAGGTGGCGAGACCGCCGCCCGCGGACCCTTCGATGGTCGAGACGCCCTGAGTCAGCAAAAGCTTGCCGCTGAACGCGAGGTCGCCGGCGACCGCTGAGGGGGTTAAGCCAAACGCTAAGGTCGCGACGATGCTCGCGCTCAACAGAAATCGCATCGGAATTCCCAGGCTGATGCGCCAAGGTTAAGAGAAAATCCGGACCAAAGCGTTAAGCGACGATTTCAATCAGAAGTAGAAAAAAGGTTCGAAGATCGAGCTGCGCCATCGTCGGCTGAAAATGCCCGTTCCGATTTCGCCCAGCGATCGGCTTCGACAGCAAGATTTACCGACGTTTCATCTCTTGAAACTACGTCGAGCGCTTATGGGTAATATTCTCGCTGTTATTTTACTTTTGGCGTCGGCGAGCTTGTCTTTCGCCGGATCGCTGACGATCAACGTCAGGACCACGACTGGCCAGCCGGTCAAGGATGCTGTGGTGACTATCCCGACCGCGACGCCGCATGAGCCGATCAAGTTCGACTGGCCCATGAGGATGGCCCAGCAGCACATCCAGTTTGATCCCTTTGTCCTGATTGTTCCGGTCGGCGCAGACGTCGCGTTTCCAAACCTCGATAAGGTACGCCACCACGTTTACTCGTTTTCACCGGCCAAGCGATTCGAGCTCAAGCTCTATGGCCACGATGAAACAAGGGTTGTGCATTTCGAAAAGACCGGCGCTGTCGCGCTCGGATGCAATATTCACGATACCATGATCGGGTTTATTCGCGTGGTGGATACCCCGTTCGCCGCCAAGACGAACGCATCGGGCGTCGCCGTGCTGCAAGATGTTCCAGACGGGCGGGTGACCGTCCACGTTTGGCAACCCTACCTCAAGGGGCCCGACAACGAGGTCGGGCAAACCATAACCGTACCTGCGCAAGGCGAGGGTGAAGCGACCATCACAGTAGATGTGCGACTTCCGCCGCCAATGCCTATGCCGATGCATTGAGGCGCTCTTTTTCAGTCGCCGTTGATGTTGTCCTGTCTTTCCGCGGCCGGTCCTGACGTCCGCGCTGGGACGCCTTTGGTTGAGATCGACCCGCGCCCTGTGGGGCGGCTGAGCTGCGTTCCAAACGCCAAAACTGCAGCGCGGCGCCACCGATAGCCGTCCTGGCCGTTATCAAAGCCGTTCAGGAGGTCAGCATGACGGATCTATCGCGAATTAAACCCCACGCCGAGGTGATCGGCGCTGACGGCGTGCACGTCGGGATCGTCGATGAGATGCAGGGCGCAAAGCTCAAGCTCACCAAGTCCGATTCGCCTGATCACGTGCACCATTTCATCGACGCCGGCCTTATTGCGGATATTGAACCCAGCGGCGCCATAAGGCTTTCGGCCAATGGGGACGTCGCGGTTACACTCGAAGAGCTGCAGGCGGAGCGGACCGCGGATGACGCGCGGCTTGACGAAGGCCTCGAAGAAACCTTCCCGGCGAGCGATCCAGTCTCGGCCAAGCACATCACCTAGACCCGGTCAAAACGCCGCGCCGCTCAGCCTTCGGCGCTATTGTTTCTATCCTGAAATTTATGTCATAGCTGGCGCGCCCTTGGAGCGTCGGCCCTGATGCTATCGTCTGAACCCGCGATACGACAGCACAGCTTGCCCAAGGTTGTCGTCATTGAAGACAATCCGGCGGTGGCCAATATTTACATGACGGTCCTGGCCGCAGCGGGTTACGACGTCGCGCTCGCCATGGACGCTCGAAGCGGCATGCAGCGGATCCGCGCCGTAAGACCCGACATCGTGCTCCTCGACCTTAACCTGCCCGACGCGCCCGGGACCGCTGTCCTCAAGGCCATCCGAGCCGACGTCGGGCTTTCGGGACTTCCTGTGCTCGTGCTTACCTCGAGCAATCGTGTGGCGGATCTCTTGGGCGCCGTGTCTGCAGGTGCAGACGACTGTGCGGTCAAGCCGTGCGAACCTGGCGCCCTTCTTTATAAGGTGTCTCACCTGCTGAGCCGGGGAAGACCCAAACCTATATTGCGCTGACGCAACGGCGCCATAGACGGCGCTATTCAGGGCTTCTAAGACGCAGGATAACTGGAGGAGGCCCGCGCGAACGGACCTCCCTGAGGAAACCTTCGGAGGCCCAGGTGACGCTGACCCGTGGCGACGACTATCCGCTGCATCAGACCGCCGAGCCGATCGCGTTCACCCAGGGCGAGCGCAATTTCTATGACCGATATTTCTTCAACGGTTACGACTTGGAAGGCGGTCTTTTCTTTTCCATGGCCTTTGGCGTCTATCCGCAGCTGAACGTCGCGGACGCGGCGTTCTGCGTGGTGCGCGATGGCGTCCAGACCGCCCTACACGCCAGCCGCTGGCTCGGCCTTGAACGGATGGATCTTCGGGTTGGGCCGATCCGAATTGAAGTGGTCGAACCCCTCGTCAGATTGCGGTTGATTGTCGATGCGCCCCAAGCGGGCGTTAAGGCCGACATAAACTTCGAGGCGCGGCATTTCCCGATTGAGGAGCCCCGCTTCACCAGGCGGGTCGGGGCGCGCCTATTTATGGACTATACGCGGTTGACGCAAAACGGCCGATACACAGGCTGGATCGAGCTTGACGGCAAACGCGAAAGCATCGACGGCTTTGTCGGGACCCGTGACCGTTCATGGGGCGTAAGGCCGGTCGGCTCCCGGGACAGCCAAGAGCATGCGCCTCCGGAGCCGCCCCAGTTTTTCTGGGTGTGGAGCCCCTGCAATTTTGAGGACGGCAGTCTATTTTTCCATACCAACGACGACGCGTTCGGCGCGCCCTGGAACCGGCGCGCTGTGTGGGCCAAGGACGGAGCCAACGACGCCCAACACCGTCATTTCGAGCAGGCCGATTGCAAGATTGCATGGACCCCGGGCACCCGCCACGCCTCGAGCGCGGTTTTGACCCTGAAGGGGGAGGGCGTCGAGAGTAGCGTAGAATTTCGGCCCCTTTACAATTTTCAAATGCTGGGCCTTGGCTATACCCATCCCAAATGGGGTCATGGTCTCGCTCACGGGCCCCTTGAGATCGAGCGCGAAGATCTGCGCCTGGCCGAGGCCGATCCGCGGCTTTTTCATCACCTTCATGTGCAAGCGCTGTCAGAGGTGGTCTGGCGCAGGCCTGACGGTGCAGAGCGACGGGGATGGGGCGTACTGGAACAGCTGGCGATCGGGCCGCACGCCCCCTCCGGGTTCAGCCAGCTCTTGGATATGGCGCCTTGAACGCCATCGCTCTCGACCCAGAACCGGCCTCGCTTGAAGACGGCCTCTCCGCTTATCTTTCTGCCCTCTGGGGCGGCCCGACAATCGTGGAAAATCTTTCCCGCATCCCCGGCGGGGCCAGCCGTGAGACCTACAGTTTTGATGTTGTGAAGGCGGGGGGCGAGCGGCGGGGTCTGATCCTGCGACGCGATCCCAAAGGAAGTCTGATTGATACCGATCGCACGACCGAATTTCTCGCCTATCAGTCGGTCCAGGGACTGGCGCCTGTGCCCGAGCCTATTGTCCTCGAGGCCGGGTGCGGCCCGCTTCAGAGGCCGTTCTTCATCATGAGCCGGGTGGATGGGGGAACGGCCTCGTCACCCTTCGCCCCTGATCCCTACGCTCCCCACGCGGCTGTCCTCGGCCGTGAGCTCTTCGGCATTCTTGGCAGGATCGCCGGCGCGGATCCCGCGGGAATGCCGATCTCCCGCGCGTTCACCGCGCCCTTGCTTGATCAATGCTGGAGCCGCGAGCTGGATTATTGGGAAGAGGTGATCTACCGCGATGAGCGGCATCCACAGCCTATTGTGCGCGCAGCGCTGCGCCGCCTGCGCCAGAATCCTCCGCCGCCGGCCCAGAAGCTCTCTCTGGTGCACGGTGATTTCCGGTCGGGCAATTTCCTGCACGATGGCCAGGGTCGGGTCTTGGCCATCCTGGATTGGGAGATGGCCCATCTC
>Ga0116229_10000902_pt1 | contig 43902 bp, 36 predicted proteins | sample S1TSphgellanicum_3_FD_87313 | JGI IMG/M metagenome (GOLD analysis project Ga0116229, IMG submission 87313) | Host-associated microbial communities from peat moss isolated from Minnesota, USA - S1T2_Fc - Sphagnum magellanicum MG | ecosystem: Host-associated > Plants > Peat moss > Unclassified...
GAATTTTATAGATCCACCAGTGTAATTTGGCAAACATTCGCGGGTCAAGAATGTTTTGACAAGGTGCTAAATGAAGAATTTTAAAGAATTTTAATGTGCAAAATGAAGGATGTCATCACTAGGACCAGAGGAGACCCATTTATAGGTGTGCCATTTTGCAAAACTTGTTGCTCAACTCGTCGTCCTAATTCTTCAACATCTATACATGCAATCCACAAAAAAATGTCAACTTCCTCCATAATTCTAGCTCATATGTAATAGACACCAAAGTAATCAAACTAGTCTAGAATCGATTCGAGTTAATGTCTACGTTTGCCATCTATTTAAATGTTTGCAGGGTACCTTTAATTTTATTCCTTATATTCATTTGACTTACAAGATCTTGGGTAATAATTTAATCTAGTGTTTTGTGATAAATTGTTATGTTATGGTGGAAAAGATCAAACAAGGTTCTAGATCTCACTTCAAAATTGATTCAAGTTGTTGAACCATCTCATGGATTTAAGGTGGAAATGTTCCACCAAAACAAATTTAATGGAAAAGATTTCACTTTAGAATTCATTAAGATCTCTAGAAATATGAACAGTTAAAGCAACCAGACGACACACCTTCTTGTAATAGTTCTATTTCTCCAGATCGCCTTTCATTTGTTGATGTTGTCCAATGACGACAAAACAATAGAAACACTATTGTGAATATAATGAACAAACCTCCTCCAAGGCATCCAGGAATTATGTATACCAATATGTTGTTTTTTTTATTGTGATCTCCATTAATTTGACTTGTGGGCGGCATTGAAGGCGGACATGCATTACTTGCATCACATAATTGTGGGTTCCCAGAATCCCTGGCATATCAGGAGCCCCACATAATCATGATGCAAATTTACAATACTAGAAGAAATGAATTAAATTGATAGAATTGGACATTGTAAAATTTCAAACTACAATTTGAAAACAACACATGAATACTCTCTCACATAGGGATCTGTGGAAACTTGAAACATCAATGTTGACCAAAATGTTGAATTGATTCTATTGTATTAAAATGATAATTACATCCACTTCATGTTTAAATGTAGGTGAAAAGGAAGTCTTACTTGAAGGTCAAGTTTGTATTCTTCAAAAGAGCTGGGGGGATAGGTCCAGCCAAACTGTTGTTTGACAAAAGTCTGACATTAAGTTGAATAATAATTTAGATCAATATAGAATTTTGATACCCATAGCATTCATAGCTATCAAATTCATATCAAAGCAAGAACAAAATAAAAATTGCTAAGAATGTTTAGTTATATTATCAAATCTATGTCCATGTTCAAACATGATATGTATTCAAATTTTCAACCAATGGACATAGATTTGTTAAGAAACATAGACTATTCAAATATATCAAAGGCATTTTAAAACATGAGAAAAGACACTTACAATTCTTGCAAAGAAGGTAAGGATGCCAGCCATGTAGGAATATCCCCTGTAAGAATATTATCTTCTAATCTTCTGTACAATCTCAAAAGGTCAAAATCAGAGTTTGAAAATTAGCTTTTACCAAATGTTTATATTGTAGGAACAAAACCAAGCTAATATTCAACTTCACATAAAAGGAATCCAACATTCATAGATGGCATATTGAACTTCTATGCAACTTACAATATATATTACTTGTGAGATAACACAAGGAATTGAAAATACTAACAGTGATTGAAGATTTGTCAAAGCACTTAAGTTTGAGATGGGTCCACTCAAGGAATTATTGTTTAGCCATCTATTACACATCATTTGCAATGTTGTCAGCAAGGTGGTTAATGTTGTAATCATTGTTGTCAAAAAAGAAATAGTGCTAGGTACAGTGAAGTTCAAAATTAGGTCTTCGGTTACTCAACCCTTAATGCGATCTAATTGATGTGTGTTCTCCAGTTCTAGTACTTGCACCATGAACTCTTGTGTCAATCTAATATCACTTACAAATGTGTTCCTTTCAAAGTTCAAACTAGTCAAGATTGAGTGTGGAACTTGCCATCTTTGAAGGGATATATATATAGTGATGCATGCATAGATTTCAATTATACTAGAGAGCCCTCTCCTGCGTGGATCATTGTATATGATCTAGAATTTGATTTAAAGCCTGAACTCTATTGGCAAATTTGCATATATGCCCAGAAAAAAAAGGGTGAACAATGTACATACACTGCTTACAATTTAGTAAGTGCCGTCAGATTGTTTAAGGCTTCTGGTAAAATACCCGTCAAATTGTAGTTGGAAAGATCCCTGCCAACAATGGAAATTTCAAAAAGCATTAAACCTCGGGCTATAAGGAGTATCTGTCCGTTTCAGGGATAGTACCCCCAGGATTACAATTACCACCTTCAAAAATAATGACATGACCTGATTATAATTTATTTTTTCTATTTTTCTTTATTTTCAATATCAAACTCATTGCACATGATCTTTAGATTGGTTGCCCAGTCAATTGACATTTTTGGAATAAATTTAATATGACATTATGAGTCCAAATTCTCTATGAAATCATTTGACTCAATAATCACAGTAGAATAATTTTCATTGGAACATATGTTTGTGAACATTGGCATTCAAGAGATTGGTCAAACTAATCAAGTCTATCTAGTTGTTAACCATCAATGCAGCTTAAAACATAATATTTCCATGTCTTCATATCTGTTTAATGTTCATCACCTTGGTGTGAAAACATCCCATAACATTAGTTCCTGGATATGATTCATTAGCTTCAAACTATGATTTTGAAATTTTCTCTACCCTTCTAAACACAAGTTTAAACAGATGTTCTGAGTCTGGTAAAAAGCCTTATGGTCAAGGTGATGTCCAATAATGGTTGTATATCCCCAACAACATGTGCAGACTCACACAGCATAATCGTGGTTGATGGGAATATTTTTACTTACACAGTAATAACCCTAGGAATGATGTCATCGCTGCATTTGATCCAATTGTATGGAGTATACACACATGGATCTCCAGTCCAGGAAGTGAGATTAAGAGATTCTTTTACACTCTCAATGGCAAGAGCTACACAACGACAATCAACCACAAACAAACGATTTATTAGTTTCCTACAGCTATGACTCCTAAAATGTTCAAATAATTCTTGGATCAAATCCTAACAATATACTAGGAGACACTTAAGAAACTTGAAAGAGATAGAGTTTTCTACTTGGCATATAAAATTTACAACAAAATTAGAATTATTTTATAACATGACATCAATTGCACAATAAATCCATATTAGCAAAATTACACATTGAAGGCAAACATTTGTGTTAGCTATGTCCAAGAATAAAGCAAGAAGAATGAAGGTCATAATCTACCACTACAACACAACATGGTCGTTCCTCATCATAAACTTTGTGGTTTGATCAATTGCAATGTAAATTATGTGATGTGTGTTGTGGCACATATTATACATTAATATTACAATTTGACATTAGTGTAATAAAGTTATTTGTAAAGTTAGGCAAAGACGGCACTGGAATCCCTGTTTGGTCACATAGGGGATGATTTCAAAAAACAGGAAAAAAAAGTACACTGGGCTTCAACTAGGCATGAAACTCAGTTTAGCAGCAAATTTGGTGCTAAACTGAGTTCGCCCTGTCCTTTCTTTTCGTGAACTGTTTCAATCAATCACTGCTGCTATGTTGTACTGTAGCTCTAAATGTTCTTGAGCCTGGTGCATTTAATCCTGAGTTTCAGTATTTCATACCATTCTTTAATAAAATTTCATGACTTTGCCGACAACAGCCAGGAGGGGATGAAGCATCGAATGAGGGGTGCAACTCAGGCCCAACAGGGCACGACTTTACGGATAACTCTAATATGTGCCATAAACTTAAGTTTTTCAATATTATTACTAGTGCAATTATATGTGCCACAACAAACACCATTGTATATTTGGCATTTCACTGAATGAATCCACAAAGTTTAGGTCACACAGACATATGTCATGAGCCAAGGTGTGCTACCTGAAAGGAAACCCATATTTTGCTACAAAGACAATGGTTGCTCGAATTTTTCTTGATTACAAGAGTTCTAGAGATCCACAAATGTTAGAGACACATGTGGAGTTGTTGAACCATACTGACAAGTAGTGTCTCACTTCTCCTTGATTGCATTACTACACTTCATCCAAGTTCAATCTCCACGGACGATCTGCAATGTAGATATGGTGGACTTGGCTTACCATCTGCGAGGAAAGTTCGATTTGGTGCAGGATCAGTCAACACGAATAGCTCAAGAGCATTCAAAATGGGTCCGAGCTGCGAAGTCGCATCAGGATTCAATTTCATAGTTCCTGTGCTGTTGAGCAGGAAGTCGTAGTAGTAGAGTTCAAGCGCCACATACATCCCACCAGCAAGGTTCGCAACAAAGATATTATTAGTAACTGTTTGGCCGTTCAGAGCTAGGCTAAAACTCCGCGACTGGTTCTCCGCTTCTGGAGAGATTTCCGCGAAGTCAAACGCAATATAGTAGTTATTGTTGTTGTCCGGGAGGAATGAGGTTGTGATGGTGACAGATTGACCTTTGGGCCACGAGTCCGCAGTCTGCATCACTATCTCTGGAACCTTGTTCCAATGATTGAAATCTACAAAGACACTTGTCGTGTTGATCGCCAGCATGGGTGGAGATTGGATTGACACCAGGTATATTGTTCTTCCATTGACGATCGTATGGGTCATCAGGGTACCTGCGCGTCCCGTGCCATACATGGTTAGAGCTCATAGAGAAGTTTAGCACCCAAATGTGTCGGCACAAATCTTCGCATTAAACGGACTGGGGAAAACATCAGGTTTCTTCACTTTTGTGGATGGTCCTACAGCTTGACCACCCATGAAATGTTCGAAGACAGATTTGCAGCCTGATCTATGTTTTGTTTCTTTTACACGCCTAGTTGGTTTTCAACTATATCAAGCTGACCATGCGAAAGCACCTGGATGATCCTTTACTAGCTATTATTCTTATCAAGCTACTGGCTCCTTGGATCAGCTATACTCCTCCTGCGGGCGAAGACAATGGGTTTTGCATGGTCAATCCTTTCACTTGCAGTGTTTTAGGGGCTTGGAGTTTAGAGGTCGAGGATGACAAGAGAATACATGGGTTTAAGGCAGATTGGAACAACCTTATGATCGGCGTAGGGCTCCCAAAATTGGCATGAAAGTCGTTGTACAAGTAGTTCCCTTGAGCCAAAATCTTATACATATTGTTGGTATCAAGCGGCCTCAACTCCAGGGAAGACATGAAAGGGACGTCCGCTGTGGTAGAGCGCGCCAAACAAACATAAATAGTGTCTCTGGTCGTGGACAAGTAGGCCTCGTAGACTTGTGGAATAGTACTTGAATTCGCTTGGAAAGTAATCGTAGCTGCCAACTGCGCCTCCATTTCGAGGCGGAAGCTTGAATTGAGAAAGTCAGGATACAAGAAACTCACGCGGACCATATAGAAATTGTTTGGAGTTGCAGGTAAGACGTAACAGTTCTTATCCCTGTTCTCGGGGAAGTACCTCAAATTGTGAAGAGGATTAGTTGTCGTAGAATTAGTAACGTAGTTTCTCCCTGTGAAAGTGTAGCCAGTGTCTGGTACCCAAGTGATACCATTCGTGTCGTTGTAAGTGGTAGAACTTCCACAGTCGATGCTCACAAAGCCTGCAAAATTGGTCAAAACGAGAAACATACTTATTTTCTCACATATAAATATATATATAGTTGTGAATTTTTTTCCGATCTATATTAGATCTAGACCATTTTCTTCGACCCAAGATTAGAAGAAGTACATATATGTCGCTGCACTTTAACACCAGATGTCAAGCTAGACATCCAGCGTATGTCGCACTTTAACATGGTTGTCTATGTCCAGTGTTGCAAGTATAAAACAAAGTGTGTATCTAACCCCAACGCATTGATTAAGAAGGGAAAGGCCTGCTGCACATGGGATCATTCAAGCATTACTACTAACGCACCTGGTTGGCCCCGTGTCAATGGAACATACACGCACAGCACTAGCGGCATGATCATTGCCACTATGATCTGCTGACACGGCGACATCCTCCCTGCCAGCTGGGAACTGCAACGAATGTCTCCTAGTAATATACTGATCCTGGCAGCTGGTGCCTGTGAATGATTTCCTTGGGCAAGAGCTTTTCCTTACTCTCTCCCCGGTGTTCCTTCAACAATTTCTCGTTACTCTCCCTCCCTCCAGCTGTAGGTGAAGGATTTCGCAGTCCGATTCAACATTCTACACTTACTAAACTAATCACGCCACATGAGTTCGAAACAGCAAAAACGACATTCGAAGAGAAAGCTCGCGGTAGTGTTATGTAAACTGTCAATGGGATAGACGTTTAGACAATTCCCCAAACGTCATGTGCAAGAATTGCTGTGCGCGCAGGTGAGGAGTAGCCACATATGATACAACGTACCAGATGACCAAGTTAGACCCACGCGGTTAAGCGTCGAAGGCGACAGTGCAATGCAGCGAAGCTTCAAAGTACGCTTCTCGATGCACAGCTTCTCACAAGGGAACAGTAGATCTACAATTTTACTAGCACTTCAAGTGTGGCCAGAGTAAACCAGCACCCGGGAACGCACCACCATGGATGGATGGTAAGTGGACAGGACAATTTTTTTCATGGGATTCTTGTTCCCCGGCTAATCTCCCCCATAGCTCAGGGTTCTAAAAAAGGGGTTGGTTCTAAAATTGGTGTTCATCCAACTGGATGGCCCAAAGAAGGGGTGGTGTGTTTGTGGGTGTTGGGTGGTCACAACAGTGCTTACTAGCCTTCAACACCGTGTTTCTTTTTCCCTCGGGGAAAGTTGGTGCACACTGGTACTGTGCTAAAAACTGTGAAATTCATCTAAATTGTTTCTAAATATCATAAATATCCCATGATTAGACTAAGTCAGGGTCTCTTAGTCCCAATCTAACATTTCTTGGGTTTAATTTGGCCACTCTGAGGCCTCACTCAAGAAGGTGAAGGTACCTGTTTGGGTACTGGTTCACCCTGGCCACTTCTCAAAAACTAAAATGAAATATTTTGTTGTAAATTCCTATCAAATTTTGTTACACACCAAAAGAACCTGAAAGAAATTTTGCAGATTTGGACAAATTCTAGGTTACAGACATCACCATTCCCAGTATTGCTAAGTCTTTTTTCAGATGATTGCCAATCGGTCATGTGACATCACAAAATTGAGGGGAAAAAAAACCCCTGCCTGTTGGTGACCGCTAAGGATCCAACCATTTATGCATGTTCCACCATTCAGTAAAGCTATTCAGCGAGGTAACATCCAATACAGTGCAAATGCCCAGACTATCCACATAAGAAATAGGACTAGTAATGTGAATCAACTTTAAAGAGGCTGGTTACGCAACGGTCCCTGATGGAGACAATGTTCTCCTCAAGAACAGGCCCTGGTAGACCTGTCACCATGTTACTGAATGTACCTCACCTTAATTGGCTTAGTTTTGGTGCAGTCAGTTTCATTTGTAATGTGAATTGGTGGACGAGTAGAAGAAACTTGAGATGTGAATCAAAGGTTTGGTTATGCTTTGGAACAGGCCTTGGTAGAACCTATTATCACCTAATGTAACAGCAGCTTGCCACATTTCTAAGTGGAATGGCCACTACCTGGCCAGTTGCTTAGTACATAAACACCTTTACAAATTTCTATTGTGTATTTTCAAGCGTGGGTTCTGACTTTTGAGTCGACTAGGTACACCTGCTGATGTTTCCATGATCCCCCCTCCCCCCCTCCCCACTCACCCCTTATTTGTACTTGGTCCCACAGAAATAGTCAGGGTTTTTATGTAAAATGTTGAGAGTTGAGATACATGCCCACTATTTACTAGATTTCCCACTATTCTGACTTGGTCTGGGTCGCATTAACTCTCTATGCCTGCAACTGCCAAATGTGGGTTCTTTCAAACTTAGTTAAAAAAATAGTGAAGTGAACATAGAAACCCTTTCACCATAATTTGAACAAATCAATTGTAGTTGGGTAGCCAGTGAGTGGAAGACATGGAAATGCCTCTAGTGGATGGGAAGTTTGATGAAAACACTTTGGGAGAACTTTTGCATAAGATTGTTAGTAGCATTGACCTAGAAGGAAAAAAGAAGAATAAAGGAACAAAAATTGTAAAGGTATTTATGCAAGGGAAGTCCTCTTCCCATGGGACTAACTTGTAGATTTAGGTCCCTATCTTCTGGCTACTGGTATCACAGAATGGGGGACCTCACTCATATCTAAAAACCTTAGAAAAAATTTCAAGTTTATTTGTAGGGTGTGTTCTGATGCAGAATCAGGGTCCACCATGTGTTCTGTGCTACACCTTTGTGAGTGCCATGAGGTTACTTGGAATTACAGTAAGATCCCTGAGCTTAGTTGACATCTTTCAATGACATATTATTTTTCTTTTAACCTACAAGATAAGCTTCTTTTGATTGATTTCAGCAGTGAACAAGGACTAAATTTCTCTCCACTTCCCGTACAATGATCTATTGCACCACTGATTGTTCATTAGGGGAAATCCTTGTTAGGCAGACTTCCTGCAATACGGTCATGCCTATAAGTGCGGGCTAGGGTGGTAGCCCACCCGGCCTGGTAGGCATAACTGCATTCCAAGAAGTCACACGGTGTGAGGACTTTCCCTATACACTATTATACATTATACCTCCGGATGCAACCTGCTCTCATAGAAAGCAGGAGCTCACACTAAGAAGTCCCTTTGGAAGGACTTCCCATTCACAGTATACCTCCAAGCAAGTGCCAAGCATACTCGGTAAAGTGATTCCAAACGCTGTTATTCGTTGGAACATGTCGGAATCACGGAAATCGAATTCATGATCTGGAAATCATTTAATTTGTGTGGAAAATGATTGCGGCAGAAAGCTCACACACACTTGCTCAGAGGGACACAACGTCAAACGTCCCCTATTAAAAAAAACTTAAGCCACATGGGGAAAGGGCCACAGTGAACCAGCACCCACCAGTGCACCATCCACTGGATGCCCCATATTACTCAGTTGTGGATGAACCTGAACTGCGTTAATATTTGGTTTCACTGGTAACCAACTTTGTAGCAAAAGGTCCCCTATATAGGTAGGAAAATAGATAATTACTAGGTAAGTAGATGGTTTATACATAGGTAAAGGCTGTTTTCTACCTACCTGCTAACAACCTTCTTGTGGGTTGTTAGAAAATAGCTGGTTAAAAAAAGCAACTGACTAACCACCATGGTTAACTAGGGAACTGGAAGAAATGAGCCCTTTGAAGTGGGCCTAAAAGTTCAAATAACACATTAAAGGAGTATATTTGAAAAGAATTCCCAAAAAACTCATCAAAAAAATTTGAAGCTTATTTAAAAGAGAGTGTAGTTTGGTAGGAAAGAAGTCAATTTACAAATATTGTACACCAAGTGATGTATGATTCTAGCATAGATCCATTCATTGTGTACATTGAAGCTTGCAACAATATTGAAAGGAGGTGGTGATGTATGATATATAACAAGCACATCTAGCTCGTCACATGACTTAGGGCATTCTAGACATTAGAAAGTTATATACATGAGCAATCCTATTTTAAAACAGTGACGAAATTGTCTAGTATTTTGATGACATTAGTTGTTGATTGATGGCTCCATTTATTAACTACCCTTAATTACAGGATTGTAACTTTTTAACATCTAGAAGGCCATAAATCACATGACCAACAAGATGCAATTACTATATCCTACACCCTCCCTCACATCTGATTTGTTTTCCTTGACTAATTTTGTTTGTATTGTACATTTTTATCCATTACGGCTATTTAAAAGATGTACAAAACTTCATAAATTGCATACTAAAACTACAAACTTTCTAAAGGAAAAATAAATAACTTTTCGAATGGTTCAAGCAAAAGGTTTTGTAAATTTTTTGAGGTCATGTTTCCAAATTTAAGAGGTTCGAGTGTTGTCAAAAATTTGGTATGAAGACTAGGTCCATGGTTCACGAGGGAATATTATTCCCACTAGCTTTTGTGTAGAAATTTGATTTATCAAAACACACCTATTTGACTTTTCATAACTACATATCTACATTCCCTAATGGTTTGGTGAAAATATTTGTTTCTTGTTTTATTGTGGGAATGTAGACTAGTTTTCTTCCATCATTTTCAATTTTTTCACATACATTAAAATTGTGTCGTAATTTTATATGTTTAATTCTAGTATGTAGCATTGGGTTTTTCATTAAATTTAAGGCACATTAGTCATCACAAAATAATAAGCTAGGATCCTCATTTATGGTTCTCGATTACGTTTTGAAACAACATAACCCCCATAGCTAACAAGGACACATCTATATGAACATGAAATTCCACTTGCTAGTTTAGTGATATCAATATCGGTGCTTCAATATACTTTTATTTAATCAATTCCCAAGCCTTTTGACATTCCTCTATCGAAAGAAAAATTTGTCTTTCTAGTTAATTTAATGATAGGTGCCATAATTGCAGCAAAGTTTTTTATAATACATTTGTAAAAGTGTGCCATCCCATTGAATACTTGAATCTACTAGGGATGCTTAGGTGGTGACATGTTTACGATTGCTTGTATTTTCTTTGGATATGGTAGTTTCCCTTCGTTGGAAATAATAAAACCTAAGATCATCCCTAAAAATACCATAAATGCACATTAGTTTGGATTCAGACTACTGCCATATTCTTTGCACTTTTGAAAACATAATATGAGCTTTTGCAAGTGACTTTCCATGTCATTATACACTATAAAGTCATCCAAAAATATTGTCATAAAATTGTCCAAATACTCTCTGAATGTTTTGGTCACTACTTTTTAATATGTAAGAAGGCCATTTTAAACTCCAAATGGCATCACCTTCCATATAAAAGCCCCCCAATGTGTAACAAATGTAATCTTGTATTTTTCCTCTAGAACTATAGATATTTGATGATATCCTGAATATCCATCGAAGAAGGAATATGCTTCATACCTTGCTATTGTGTTCAACATTTCATCTATAAAAGATAATGGGTATGGATCCTTCTTTGTGGCTCCATTTAATTTTCTGAAATCCATACAGATTTTCAACTTGCCATTTTTTTTGGGTACTATTACTATGGGTGACAACCAGGTAGCTTTTTCTATAGATTTAATGAATCCAATTGCTAACAATTTATCTATATCTTGTTTAACCATTATAACATAGATTGGATTTAATCTGTACCTAGCCTGATGTGTCAACATTATAGTAATGTCCAACTCAATTTTGTGTTGTGCTAGCTTTGGTGGAATCCCTTTCAAATCTTTGTATGTCCATGTAAAAACATCTTTGAATTCCTTCAATAGCTATTCCACTTCCATCACCTTGCCTATTTTCAGTCATTCATTAATCTTCACCATCTGTGATTCTACATCAATTCCCAGATTGAGTTTCATCAATTGTTGATCTTTAGTTAACATCCATCCAACTATCTACAATCCTTGTGTTTTGACATTTTCTAGAGTTTCATCCACTACAACATTCCTTAGTTGATGTTTGTAGTACATCTTTAGATACACCTTATCTTCCAAAGCTACGTCTGGCTCATATATGTCGCTAGGTATTTTCTTTTTTGCACTTTATACATCAAATCCCTATTCTGAAATACTAGTCTTCACATTTGTATCCATGATCCCCACATCTATGGTTTTCATAGATTAAATTGTCTCAAGTAAACTAATTGTTCAATGGAGAACAATTATGGCTTTGTAGCAAAGATGATATTTTCTTCTTCATTTGTGATGCCATTTTGATAATTGTAGCACAATAACACTTCTAGTCTTCTTAATTCACTTCCCAAATGTTTGATAATTGTAATTGTGCGGACTATCCCATTCCCTTATATGGTAACAATGTTACTTCCCTAATCATGTACCACTTTAACATCTTTCAACCATGGTTTCCCCAACATGGAATAAATAGAATCTACCACACTATTTTGAAGTATAGTAAATGTAATTATGTAAGGAATGCCATGAACATATATCTTCAAATCTTTGATCAACCCCAATGGTTTTGTGGTTGTTTGATCTGCCATCTTTAGATTACATGGTGCAGGTTTAGGGTTTGAAAGCCCTAACCTCAATCTCAACTCATTTGTGATAATATTAACTCTAGAACCACCATTTAGCAACACATTTTCTATTGTATTCTTCCCAATTTGTACTTGGATAATTGCCATATGATTATCGATTATTATAGCAGTTGTCCTTACTTCTAGTACTAAAGAACCAACTTGTTTATCTATGGTTGTTTTACTTACATTCTGAATTTTCTCTAGTTTCAACTTCTACCAAAGATATTTGTTTAGCTTAGGAGTTATTTTAAGCAACTGTTTTAAGTTCAAAGTATAATTTATTTTTAGCATATGCTTACTAATGTCCAAAAAAATCTCTTTTATTGTGATCAATTTCCCTTGTGAATTCACCACTTCTTGAGATTTTTATGCATCCATAAAAATAGTATTTGGCATATTTGACTAGGTTGTGTTCCATCCCTCCATGGATGTGGATGGCTTTTTGATTTGGGTTTGTGTTTTCTAAATCTGTTGAATTGTCTCCACCATAGACTACTCCAACCACTTTTCCTTCTCCTAATCATCAACACTTTTTGTTTTTCTTGGCTCTTTATCCTTAAACACATGTTCTTTAGTTACTTTAATTTTTGTAGTAACATTAACATCCACAACATTCACATTTGCAATCACTATTTAGGTCCCAACAATAGGTTGAACCTTTGCTACTGTCACAAATTTCCCATGAAACATTTTTTGCATCTCAACAAACTTTGGATAATCTATCATTTTATGTCCATTCAAACCACAGATGTGACATGCATATGAAGATGTCTTCTATGTTTTTTTACTTGGTTATGTTGCTTTTGTGGTTGCCACCATGGTCTATTATTTCTTCTTTTGGCTTGTCTCCACATTGTGATTTGTAAACCCACAATTTGTGCAATGTTTGTCAATCTTCCTTACATTACTTTGTGTTTTTGTTGATGTTACTTGTTTGGTACTCTAAGGTACTAATAGTGCACTCCTTGCTTCACAATAGTCATACCTTCTTCACAAAACATTGTTGTCTCCTTATGTTGTTGTAGTGTTGACGACTTCATCCTTGCAAATGCAATTCTAAGGTATGATTGCAAACTTGCTCTAAACATAATAGTTAAAAAACTATCTATGGTTGGTACTTGTAAACCATGAGCTAACTTCTGAATCCACTCATAGTTACCTCCACCCTTTTAGTCTCCTCCTACTTCATATTTTTCAACTCCATGTATACTTGTTCGTCATTTTGAATCTTCTAATGATGTTTGCAAAATGCTTGGGTAAGCTCCGAAAAAGTATAGTCAGGAAATTTTGACATGTAATTATGGCACAAGTCTTATGTTGTATCTTTTAACGTATAGCTAAACACATTAATGATATATTTTTTAGAAGTCTCTACATTTGTTTTTACTGCAAAATTGAACATTCTAACATGAGCATTTGGATCAACATCTTTTTTGAAATCAAGATATTTAAAAGCTACCCTGTTCGGCCTAACATAATGGCCATCTCTGTGATCGAAAATTGGTACAATTACAACAATTAATTTTCAATATCCACCTCTTGAATGCATGGCACTTTTACACCCTCTAGCAACCATTGAGCTCATTAATGGTCAAGCTGTAATTCTATTCCCATGAGTAGCCATTATCAGATTAGTAAACACCATTTGAGGTATGCCAACAACTCTAGTAATAGCTGCTAATAGCACTAAACTTTGACTCAAATTCCTTCATGCCGAGACTCCACTTGATTCACTACCCAATTTTACTGCTGATCCTATTAGTACTCCCCTTTTGACAACATCTATGTTAGGCACAACAACTATTTCCATTCCTATGGTTGTTATACCTGCATTAAATGATTAAATAACTCCTATTCCAACATATTGTTTCCAGGTTTCAACAATTGTTGTTTCTGACACTATTGGCGAAGCTATGTTGACTTGAAATTCACGTTGTTCCAGTCTATGGTTACCCATTGGTATCCTCTATGGTGTAGTATGTGGATGTGAATATTCTTCTAGTTCTCTACTCCTAATTTGAATAGATGGACAAATTTGTCAACTTTGTAGTCCCAATTAACTTCTTAATTCCATGCCTCTAAATCTGTTCTGGACAACAAGAATTCCTGATTCTTGATCCTATGGTTTATCTATTACTACTCCTACCACATTTTGTAACTCCACATGCTTAGCAATACATGTTGTAATGTGAAAAACACAAAAGGATAATCCATGATTACATGTCCTTCTTCCTCACAGAATGCACAGACCCTTGATAGTAACCTGATCACTTTTGAATCCACTGATTCATGATCATGTGTTTTGTCTATGTGCCTTGTTTGATCCAACTTTGGATTCCCTTAATAAAAGTATGATTTTGATACTTCATCCAAGGCATTCACCTACATTTCTGCATATTTAGATGATCTTGGGTAATTTTCCTCAATCTTCTCAAACACATCAATATTGGTGTTTTCATCCACCTTCCAGGATTCCACTTGTTCACAATAATCTAGAGATGCAAATTGATACACAAACTTGAGTTGTATACATCTTATAACATCCTTCCTTTTATTAGTCACCAATTTTAAACTTGAAATTTCTTGCGATTGTTCAGGTACTATAGAAGTCCCTACTTCATCTTGATCTTTATGACTCTAAACTACAAATTGTGTTTGAGAAATCAACTGCATCTATTCATTCAGATGAGTACTCAACTACATCTCTTTCCATGGAAATTGTTGTTTGGAACTGTCTTTCTTTGAAGACCCCAAGTCCATATGTCCCATGTACCACTTCTTGTGGTAAAAATGACCTATGCCTCGTAGGCCTTTCCTTTATTCTCAAAACTCATTTGTCCAACATCAGATTCTAAGATGGGGTTTCTGTAAGCCCTGCATACTCCTCTCCATTTTTGAAATTGTCTTTTGTCTTTCAATAATTTACTGATTTGCTTCCAAGTCCAATATCATTATAAATTTCAGGTCACCATTTGATTCATCTTGTTTCACAATTTTTCGTCTTTAGAATTTGTAGATCGCTTTTCAATCCTTATGGCATTAACCACATAGACCTCTGATACTTTCAAACATACCCCTTAAAATTATGAATTAAAAAAAACAACAATATTCATATGAACACTCTCATCTATAATATTCAACAAAATTTGTAGGAAACCTTTGCATTACTGAAAGAAAAAATAGAAAAAAAAATTCCTCACAAGATGGTTGTTAAATGGTAGAAGTGAAATTAAAATTCTTGTAGAATATTTCACACTACTATAATAACAGATTTGCATTTCACATACCTATGTTCACTATTTATGTCTTAAATCTCAACAAACTTAACACTACAATTCATTCCCACATTAGATTAATGGTTATTGCTTATAACCAAAATCTACACTTTGAAATACATTATAAAAAACTCCAGAAACAATATTACAATTCATTTCATCATAATCTAACACTACAAAAAATTCACACAAAAGATGAACATAGAATTCACTATAAAAGTCTATGTTTCTCTATATTATTGAAACATGGATCCAAAATACAGCGTAATCCCATGTTTTGTTGAAAAAAAATCCCAAAATAACACTTAAAATTTCTGCTATATCCAAACAAAGTTTGTGGTTTTCTACCACAAGTACCTCCAACTCTTTTATTCTTCTCTATTTAAAAAAACTCTTCCATCTTCCTCTCCTCTTCTCCCTTTTGTTCTCTAGAATTCTCCCCCTTTTTGAACCATCCCGTGTCACATCATTCTAATCCAAAACAACAAGAATTCAAAATTCAAACGAACAAAGTTCCCTGATTAGTCCCAATCCTAACTGCCTTGTTCATCCAAATCACATACTCAACTTATCCCCTTAACACACTCTTGAGGAATATATGAATAATATTCCTTTTCTTTTCTAGGAGGGATATTCATAAAATAACTTACCATGTTCCAAATGCATTAGAAATTTTATGTGAATGCTTACTTGTCGGTGTAGGTGTAATGTCCTTCACATTTTTAAAGAGGAAACATAAGAACTTTCCCCCTCCTATGCCTCATGATATACCTATGTTTAGGTTCATGATAACTTTTACCTCATATTTTACAAAAGGTAAAGCGGGCACAAGTGGGGAACATTCCAAAGCTGAGGGTGAAAGCATGTAGACTTGACTAGGCCCTTTATTTTGATAATGCCCCCCCCACCTTAAGGCTTGACTATGCACGAAAAACACATAGGATCCAGACCATGAACTTACAAAATCGGGACAATTGAAAGTTCAAAATATTAATAGGGGATGTAACCAAATTCATGGAATTTCATTAGGTAAATTGGGTGAAATCAAGACAATTTTACTATATGAAAAAAATTAATGAATCCATTAGCCCCTTAATGAATGGGGATTGGTTCATATGGACATAGGTATTTCACCAAAACTTCATCAAATGTGAATTTACATGTGGCAATGGAATTAGTTGATATTTATTTATTTTACTTTATTTTTTAATTATTAATCATATTTTAAAATTATATTGTTCATATATAGTCACTATATGGCATATATACATTCTTAGTATCAAATTTTGAACCTTGGTCTCCTTGGAAACAATCCATTATCTTTGAGAACCAATTACCAATTACCATTTCACATTATGATTAAAGGTATTAGAAATTACATATATCACAATTACACTAGATTGTTTTACAAATCTAAATTTTGGCATTTTTTTCCTTTGTAATTTGTTCAAGAAAAACAAATGAGGATTCATTCTTTAAGTTTTTTCAAAGGTCTACTATATAATAAATGAATATGAAAAATTCAAAACTATTTGAGAAAAAACACATTTGAGTTTTTTTGTTTAATAACAACTCATGAAATATTTTTTTCATGGAGATATATGTTTTGACAAGTTGCAATTTTATTAGTGGAATATAATTATTTTTAACATAAATAAAATGCACAGATATTTATTTATCTTGCTAAATAAAATTTTTAATTGATATCAATATTTCATGTTGTATTATAAAGTCAATAATATACTATGTCAACAACCAATATTATCTTATTTTTAGTCACATTAATTTGTAAGATTATTACATGTTAATTATAGTGATAATGATTCATTAGAGCTAATTAACATTAGTCCAATTCAAATAATAGTCTACTTAAGGTCTCATAATATTTCATCCTACCAACTAATTTTAACCTAGAATCTATTTTACCCATTCCCCAATAAAGAGGCATGGAAAGGTGTTTTTTTGGATTTAATTTATTTTTCCAACACCATATTCATGAGTAGGTTTTCAATACCTTTTCCACTAATTTGGATCCCATTTCAATTCAATTGAACTTGAATTCGATTCAATTCAATTTTAATCCAATTTTTAAATTTAAATTAATTGAATCAATGTATTTGAATTCAATTAAATTCAAGGTGCATGCAATGTTATTTGATATTTTCATTTTTGAATGGAACTTCATTTCCAAAAAAATCAATTCAATTTTTTCATCAATTGGTTAGTTGATTGTCACTAGTAATGTGAAGTAGCATGGAGCCCAAGTTTATTGATTTGGTATATAATAACATTATAAATGAAAATGACCAACATTTAGTGCCATGTTTGTTGTGGTTGTTCATAGGGTATTATGTGTCAAAGTATAAATAATCATCATATTTTTCTTCCTTTTTGTGGGCAATTAATTAATTGTGGGTATATTTTCAATATATATAACTAATAAAAAAACTTACTCACTTAATAGGTAACATCCAAAAAATTATTAAAACTTTTATTAAACCAGTATTGATTTGTCAAAATCTACTAACCTACATGTATGTTTGGATTCAACCTCTCTTTAGATTGAATTAGGAGGCTAAATGGGCACTTGTGCCCGATCAACCATTATTTCCCAAACTTGTATTAATTGGGCTGAAACCAAGCCTCATAAAATTAGGCGTTCTAAAAATAGACGCCTAATTAGCCTAATTTAAAATGAGCCAAATGCCTAAAATAAGGAAAAATCATAATTGATGTGCATTGGAATTTGGGGCCAAGCTGCCAAGGAGTGATATTGATGGTGCAGTGGCGCCGCCTAGAGTCCGCCTGGTCTGGCCGGCGTCGCCTGGCGCAGTTTCCGGCAAGTCGACGCCTTCGACCGCCTCGACGCATTCACAAGCAAATTGACATGGCGCAAACTGTGAAGAAGAGGAAGACAAGCGGTACACCGTCTCGCACAACGCCGTTTCAACAAAAACATTTGCTTGAATTTGGACTCGAGATCACACAATCGGAGCACAATAGCGTTGTGACATGCGTCGTATGCTTGTTCTGCAAGCGGCTTGGGCGCTCTAGCGCCACGGAAAATGATGGTCGTGAGCGCAATCGGACCAGCAACACCAAATATTGGAATCCGCCGTTTTGCAAGGAGAACTTTGCTGGTCATCTCACGTCGCAGCACCCTGATGATTTCGCCGAGTACAAGGCTCTCAGTAACCAAGAAAAGAAGAAATTCTTCGATGCCAGGAAGCGCGTCTAGGAATCAATGCATCGATATTTTAACTCAATGCAGACGGTGCTGACCATCCCCATATCGAAGGGTATTGTCGAAGTCATCATTAGCGACATGTTCTTTAAGCCGGAGCTAGACAAGGACGACGAGGAGATGGATCTGATCACTAAGACCAACACCCTGAAGTTGTTCCACCAGCAGGATGACGGTTCGTACGTGGCCAAGGTCAGCAACGCGATCTTGTACAATCTGACATTACAGCACACGTCAGTCGGCTTGTCGTTCAGGTAAACGTCGGCTGTGATCGGGCAGCACAAGGACGTGTTTGGCAACGGGAAACTAGTGGGCCTCAACAATCACGAGGTCGACAAGATGGTCCGCGTCAACGTCGGCGCCAACCTGCAGGTCCTGTCGGATGTCCTGAACCACCACGATGTCTGGGCATTCTCGCTCGCCGGCGATGGGAGTATTCATCAAGGCGTGTCATTCTTTGATGTGCGCATCCGCGTCTATGTCGGTGACCGCCTGTTCAACATCCATTTGGTCGTTGTCCCATTCTATGATCGCCATTCGGCTGTAAACATCTGCAAGATGATTTGCAAGCTGCTCGACTAGCTCTGCAGTTCTTGGCGGCACAAGCTGTTGTCGGTCAGCACAGACGATGAGAACACCATGACCAGATGGAAAGGCGGATTTGTGACGCTCATGGACAAGGAATCCGCCAACGAGGTCCTACGCGTATGGTGTCCCGCGCACTAGATGGACCTCGTCATTCAGGACACGACGGTCATGATCAGCGACAGCGCATTCACCAAAACGATACACAGCTTCACGGTGCATCTCCGCCAACATGCTAAGTTACAGCTCGTGATGGGCAGCAAGTGCCCAAAGGACACGAATCGCTAGGCACACTTCCAAGGCCAATTGCAGTGGTTACTGACACATCGCATTAAGTTGCTGGAGTGGATAGAGCAGCAGTAGCACGCCTCGTCGTCGACTGTCGAATACTGGATCATTGCATGCGCCATCAACCTTCTCGCCAAGGCGTGCAATGTCACGCTTGTCAATTTGCAACAACGCAACCTCTACCTATCGTAGCAAACCGAATACATTGAGCAGTTGGTCCAGAACATTCTCCAAATGGTCGACATCCAGCATGAAGACGACAACGAGGTGATGTAGCAGGGTGATCGTGAGGAGAACAGTTACCTCGAACTCGGCGTGTGGTGGGTCACGTTCAAGGATGTCCTCGTGCATGTCAAGGATCAGGGGACCTGGGTCAAGGACCTATTCCTATTACTGACCGATGAAGACCAAATCGGCATGTTGTGCGAGATCGCCGGGTACGCGTTGCGCCTTATCAAAGGCCTATCACTCGTGCAGGGAGAGCGCGACTACCGTAACAACGCAGTAGCACAGCTCGCACCACCCGTCTTCCCTCAACATCTCTACAAAATGCGGACGAGTTATTTCATTGAACACATCCTGGGTCCCCGCTGCGAGATGATGATCAAGGCTTGGGGCGAGGAGCTGGTTGATCTTATTGAGCAGGAGCATCGTGCGCTCGTCGAGGTGGTTCGTGGCTCTACTCCTTTAAAGCATATTGTTGACAGTCAGAGCTTCCAAACAATGTTCAACGACGCCTAGGACACCCTGCCGGCCCAGCCCGCCCTGAACCATCTCCGATTGTTTTGCTGTGGCCTGGCGAACACCTTTGCCAACACGACGTGCATGGAGAGCGACTTCTCAATCTTAAAGTGCGAGAAGGACGCCTACTGTACGTGCCTGATGGCATTGTCGCTGGAGGGCATGTTCTAGATGAAACAGATGGGCACCATCGGCGAAATGCTTGGCTTACTCAATCCGATCGAGTAATTCGACAAAATGACCACAAAAGGGCCTTTTTTAGTAAACGCCTAATTTGCCGGCACAGGAAACGCCTATTTTAGCTTATTTTGTTTAAATTAGGTGTTCGCCTAATTTTATGAGGCCTAGCTTAAACCATGTTGGCTAGTTATTGATAAAATATTTGGTTAGCAATAACTTATTTGCCAAACCTTAATTTTAAAATAAAAATTAAAAACCTACCCACTTGACATGGCATCTAGAAAATCAACATGGCTTTTATGGGGCAAGTTTTTGGGGGAGGGGGAAGGGAGTTTTTAGTAGATATGTGACTAATTAATACATAGTTCAAATGTTTATAGCTTGTCAAACGACAATAGAAATTTGGTATTCAATAAGGGTTGGCATTCCTAAAAAGTTATTCCTTACCAATTGAAGTTAATGAAAAGATACCAAATTAGTAGATTCAAATTCAATCCTATGGTTACTTGAGCATATTCGAACCAAAATTTCATTTTACTAAACTTCGAATATACTAATAGTCATTAGTAACTAACAAATAAGGTTCAAAGCTTAAAATATTAAAAATGAAAATAGAAGGTAATTATGTCCATTTTTTCATAACTTCCCTTGGTGAGTTTCATCACTCTTTTAGGCTTTCTTTTCCATATATGTATTCATTTGGTTTTTTAAAAAATTAAATTACATTTTTGCACTACATTCCAAATCAAATGCCAACACAAAACCAAAGACTATAAAATTTTGTGTAGGGTAATGCCATGGTAGTAAAAGATTACACCTTGTGAATTGAGTGTGGAGCCCAAGATATGGGGTGTAATGTCTTGTTGTTGGGGCTTTATTTAACATATTAGTTGAAGAAAGTTGTCATGACTGACATTCCATAATCTACTTTAACATATATTATGAAACATATATAAGGGTTTTCATAATTAATTTAATATATATAACTAATTAAATTTAATTCATCATTCATGGATGAAATTCATCCATCATCATCTTTTTTCATTCGTAATATCTAGTTTTTTAAATGTTTGAAAAAAATCTTTGAACAATGAGCCATATGAAAACTTATATGGAAGATTTTTTTTAACTAATTCCCAAACATATATGAATAGATCATAATCCCTTCCCCTTACTTTCAATATGTTCAATACTAGAATAAGGTTATGACCACTATGGGCCAATTTTGATTTTGCTGCTAATTATAGTCCCAAGTATAGGTTAAATACTAGTGCACTAGACTAAAAGTTTTACTTCAAGCATGAATTGGTGATTAAATTGAACTTGGAAAACTACGTATTTTTAAGAAATCATTTCGGACCAAAATAAAAATTTAATCATTTAAAAAATGAAAATAAATTATTTCACTAGGTTCATAGTGATTTTTGCTAGTTTTCAATTTAGGCATTTATAATATAATTTTGTGTTTTGTGGTGCATGGTGTTTTGAGGTCCATACTAGCTCCCATTGCTTTATTATTTTTTCCCATTGTTTTATATTTCAGTTTTTGCATCAACTTTTGAAAGCAACTCATAACTCCCATCAAACTTTTCCCATCACTATTTTCAGTGTTGACTATTGCTAGTGACCTAATGGTGATTTGAAGGTTCAAGTGCCTATTTCTCTATCCATTTTTAGTCATGATATGATGGTGATGAAAATCAAATACCTTGGAAGGAAACATATATTAGATTTTTTACTTTTGTTTGTAAACAACTTCAAGTTTTTCAACCTTTTGTTTTGCAAGCAACTACTATACCCCTTTAACAAATTCAACGTTAATTAAATCATTTTCAAAATTGTAATTAAAAAAAAAACTAATTACCAAGAATGGCAAAAATTAATATAAGTAAAACTTCAATAGATCTAGGATTGAATCCGTGTCTATGGGGCCAAACACCCAACACACATACACAATTTAAACAAATTGGAATTGTTGTATAGTGGTTACAATTTGTTGTATCTTTCTAATAATATTTTTACATTGAATTTTCCAAAAATTCAAAAATCTAGTGTCAAAGCTTAATATTTTAATTATATTAATTATTCAACAAACACTTGGTGATTTTGTTCAAAGATTAAGGTATTAGGTTTTTGCTTTTTGTTTACAAGAAACTATGTGAAATTTGGTGTCTCAAATTACATGCATTGTTAGTGCTTGTTAAAAGTTTGAAAGTCTCCTACAATTTGATCTTCAAGCAAGATGGGTTTCAACATTGCATCAAAACTATTAGGTGTTTCATCAACAAGTTTTCTACTAAAAAGTGTTTCAATTTTTAATTCATTTTTTCCATCTTCAAGCCTTACTCAAATGCTTACGTTTAGCAAATGTTTCCATTTTGTTTTCTTTTGCACATTTCTACAATGTTTTAGGTCCAAAAATGCATATAATGCAAGGTTTAAGTGGAAAGACAAATATTTGTCACGTCGCAATGCAACTAGTTTTTGGTGAAACTTTTTGTTGCCTTGTTTTGGTGGAACTTGATATGACTATGAACACTTAAATAATCATTTTCAATATGCTTTGGGTAGAAATTGTTCATCTACCAACTATAAACTACCAACTAACAACTTGGAAAACCATGCAATCAAAGGGGTAAATGTCTCCATTATCATTTATTGGAGCTAAATTGGAGTTGTAATTTTTTGAATGGTTCATTTCCCTTTTTTTTAGAATTTGGATCAACTTTTTGGGTAATGGACTTGATTAGCATGTAACTAATGATTAGTAAATTGCTTATACATTGATCTTCATTCTTATGCACCTAGCATATTTTAGCCTTTTGTTATTATCATTTACATTGATTCTTAAGAATCCATGATGTAAATTCCTTGACCCATTTGGTCACATGTTCGCCTAATGAAAGGTGGTTCATATTTATTTGGACTTATTTAAACCACATTCCTTGTGAATAGTTGTGTTGTTATACATTTTACTCTTTTTGTTATACTTAGTTGTTGCCTCAAGTTGAACACATGACATTTTAAATTAGTCAAAAATGCCATAGTTGTTTGAGCTTGATCATGCATTCATTATTAGACCAATTTGTTTAATGATTTAGATTTGTTCCTTTTGTTTCATGTTTCCAATATTTCCATGTTTCCAATAAAATTTTATTTAACTATTTTTCTTGCAAATTTCATGGTTTTCTCAAAGATTATTATGTCTTGTCACTTGTGGCTAGATTTGGATTCTGCATTTTTTTTTGTTATAGTTCATTTGAGTTTTTGTACAAGTTGAAAATTTGCTTGGTCAAGGTAGTTTTTGCATCTATAACACAAAAATATACAATGAAGCCTCACCATACTAGTATGGGAGTCTCATAAAATGGAATGCCCACCCATAAAATTATTACATACGAAAAATAAAATTCAATGGTTTGCTTAAATTAGGAAACATGAAATTATCTCCCAAATTTGGTCATAAAACAACAAGCACATGCATACTACAAGTACATTTCTAGTGTTTCAATCTTTCAAAATAATAGTAATTCCTTAATTTTTAGGTGCTTGTTCATAGTTCCTTGAATCTTAGTAGGGGCAATGAAAAGTAAATTTCTTTCCAACTCACTTCTTTAAGGATTGTTGAATGTCAAAGCTTAGTGTTCATCTCTTTGAATTTGTAGAATATATAATCCATATAATTTGCAATGGAAATTTTGTAAATAGTGAGTTTCTAAGGGTAGAATATGTAGGACTTGTAATTTATGCAACTTTTGGAATTTGAAATTTACAATTCAATGATTTCAAATTCTAAAAGTTGCATAGATTACAAGTCCTACATGAGCTAGAATCCCCCTTTAGTGGGTGATAAATTCATGATTGGGAAACCTTTGACACAAAATACTTAATAAAATATACATATATGAGGTCAAGATATGAATATCATTAGATTCTTGATGGGACCAACAATAATATATTCTACTTTCCATTTGTTATATCCTCCTTGAAACATACTTTACAAAAGTTTAAATTGCAAAAGTAGATTTTCAAAGCTACTTGTATTTTGGAAAGGCTACTTTCAATGTACTTTTTATGATGCAAAATTTGAAAACTAATGCATGGTAGTGAAGAACTATCTTGTTTTTTTTTGTCAACCATGTAAAGCAAATGAATGTATGATAATTTTATGATGGATTTTGTTGCTAGTTTATACTTACTTTGTTAGTAAAAAAACAAAACAATAAAATTGTTCACTTTATCTTGCTTATACCTAAATTTATAGGGCTAAAATTTTCTAGATATTGGAATTTATTTGTAGTTAATGAATTTTTAGTGATAATAATATAATTTATGATGTTCAATGACAAAACTATACTAAAGGTATTGACAAGGGATTTGTTTCACAAATTATAATTTGTAGTTTGTGGAATTTTTAGTCATTGAAGTTTAGGACTAGAATTTGTGGAATTTGAATTTTTAAGGATAATCATAAGATTCATGAGGTTGTGCAAAATTGCATCCAAACTACTATTGTATACTAACATGTTAGGTTTTTTTATTGCAAAGAAATAATTTGAAAACTTAGTGTGAAGACATCAAATCATAATATGCCCATGCAATTGATATCTCGTATTCATCTACATGTAGAAGTTTCAAATGTTGAAAAAGGCAAAGGAAAGTGATTATTTTCTTGTCCACACTTTTCACTGACAAGCCCTTTGGGCAATCAAGGGTGTTATGTGTGTTATTAAAGTTTGATGTGTTTTCACAATAGCTACAAAAGTTTGTTTTAGATTATTCATTCATCTTATGACACATTTAAAACTATTCTTGTGTATTTTCAAAACAAATTTGCAATAATGGCACAAAAGCAATGAAATATAACCTTGTAAAATGCATGAAGCATACAATGATTATAAGGGAAGGTATAACTCTTAGTGACATTCATTACTTCATCCATATATTGTGACCTTTGCAATTAAACACATTATAATATTGAATGTATTCATGAGGCTATTATTATCACTACGCCAAAACATGGAAAATATGATTACATAAGTGATTAGCATTGTAGGCCTAAACCACATATATGACTAGCCATGACTACATGACTACTAGTCCATATGGCCCTATGGTATTTACCACTAGTTGCAAAAAATGGTGTAGTTGTAAATGCCATTTGCAACTATGTCCTCCATGACTGCATGACATCTTTAATGGCTAAAATTTAATTTTAAAATATAATTATAGTTTATTTTGATTAATGTCTTGCTACCATATGGTAGCTTAAAATGAATTCAAAAATTTACTAACCATTTATGAGTGGAAAATGGCAATCTAGAATAATGAAATTATTTTTCCTACCCAATTATATGATGCCACATGGCAATAAACTTTTAGTCAAATAATGACACCTAGGACCTAAAATAGGCCACCTACTAGGCTAGGAGACCTATGTTAGGCAATCTAACCTACATACTAGACTAGGCTAAACGACCTAATTTAGGTTTTAAAACAACCTAGGCTATATGTTAACCAAGGCTATATGCTAACCACTTAAACCTTCTTCCTAGGAAGGCTACCCCACTAATACTCCCCTAGGAACCTAGGAAGCACATAGGATGAAGGTAAGAATATTTGAACCCCTTGCCTCCACTTTGAGGGGCAAAGTCCTTTGCCATTACACCACCACACTTTTTATGCAATAAGTGAAGGTATCACAAAGATGTAAAGAATAAGTTTTTTTAACCTAAATTAGCCTATACCTCCCTAGGTTGACCTAAGCTGACCTAGGCCACCCAACAATTTAACCTAAACTTCCATAGGTTATTTTAAGCAAACTTAGGTTTTCTTAAGTTAAATTTAAGCAACCTAATCTACCTTAGGGCTACTTAAGCAAACTAAGTTATTTAAGTTTAACCTAAGTTCAATTAGGTTATATTAGGTTAAACTTGGCAATACTTGGCTAAACTAGGTTATATTAGGGTATATTAAGCTAAACTTTGCAAAAGTAGGTTATTTAGGTTAAATTTAGCTATAGTTGGATATATTATGTTAAACTTGTTTATACTAAACTATATTTGGTTAAATTAAGTTATATCAAGCTAAATTTGACAAAAGTAAATTATTTTGGTTAAACTTAATTATATTTGGTTAAATTAGGCTATATTTGGCTATATTAAGTTAAACTTGGCTATACTAAATAAACTAGGTTGTACTAAGCTATATTAGGCTATATTAAGCTATATTAAGCTATATTAAACTATATTAGACAAAACTTGGTAAAAATATTTGTTATTTATGTTAAACTTGGTTATGTTAGACTAAACTTTGCAAAAGTAGGTTATTTAGGCTAAACTTGGCTTAAATGGGTTATTTAGGTTATACTTGATTATACTAGGTTAAATTTGGCAAAACCTAATTAAACTTGGTTAAATTAGACTACGCTTGGCTAAACTAAATTATTTGAAGTAAATTGGATTAAACTTGGCAAATTTTGAAACTTAAGATATTTAGGCAAAAATTGAAAAAATTAAATATGTAAGAAAAATTTGGTAAAATTTGGATACTTAAAATTGAAGTAGTCAAAACTTGGTTAAATATGGTTAATTCAAGATATTTAGGCTAAACTATGTTAATTTAGTTTAAATTTGGTTGGATTGGATTACCTGAAACAAATTAGGGCAAGATCAAATTATTTGATAAACTAAGTTAAACAAATATATATAGACTAAATGAGGCTACTTAAACTAAACTTATAAATTAAATTTAATGGAAGTTAATCTTAGAAGTTAAATTGAGTACGTTAAAACCCATAGTTTAAATTTAATCAAATCAAATATAGAGGTTAAAGTAGGTTAAACCAAAGCCAAACCTAGGTTAAATGTAGGCCAATTTGTACTAAACTTAGTTACATTTTCATATTTATTTTAAAAATTTATAGTTCGTCAAACAATGTTAATTATATTCAACATGATTATTAATTATGTAGTCGTAATTTATAGTCATATAATTACCTATAGTCATATTTAATAGTCATGTAGTCCTAATGATGGTTGTAATCAAAATAATGACAACAATTAAAATCCAAATATGACTACATGACGATACTTGGATAGTAGTCGCAAGCTGTCCTAGTCATGAAAACCATGTTTTGGCACACTATATGTTTTCTAAATCTTATAAGCCAAGTTGTAATTGAAAATAATCCCAACAAACATGTATTACAACTCACTTCACAAATCAACTATAGATATACAAAAGGGTGTTTGAAGTTATTATAAATCCTATGAGCTTTGAATTTTTAAAGAAAACTTTTCATGTTTTGAATTTTGAATTTTATAATTTCTAAATGTGAAATTAGTTTCAACATTAAAAAAAAATTTGTATTACTTAATTTCCAACCTAAGTTCTTAAATTTCATAAATGTTCATAGTGAAACCTTACAACTCCCTTTCATTAATTTAGAGGATTGATACAATATTCCATAACAATAATCCTCCATAACAATAAGTATTTTACCAATGATAATATATAAAAATAATGGTCAGTTCTTACCTACGAGTATTAGTAGTGGTAAATTGAAAACATGTTATTTTTTTCACACATAAACATGTACAATGGTAGATACTTGATGTGGAAATTCTATGTAATGAATTAACAATAAGCTTAATAGAATGTGACTACAAATTGATTACAAATTGCTAAAAAAATTTCTTGTGATAAAATCTATTAAAATTTGTAAATTCTCATTTAATGTTCAAACCTAATGATGTCATTAAATTAACAATTTGAAAAGAAGTACATTAAACTACCACAATGACAAGATGTTTGGCTTAAGGGATGTGCACACACTATAAAAAAATGTGGGTGGAATTCACTAGTCCCTATTTAGTGGACTAGTGAATTCACTACATCCCGATTAGGTGCCATTAAGTCGGATTAACAAATTCACTCAAAATCCAATGAAATCACTTGGTGTACAAGGTCGTATTTTGTTGTAGTGACATTACCATTGACACTTGAATTCAAAAAAAACATTGCTAGAGAAACAAAAATTGCCATTGCCCGTTGGCTTCAAAGAAATGAACATTGTCTGTAAGCTCATGTGAATCCTTTGAAATTGAGGAAGATAGCATAGCTGAACAATCAACAGCTTCAGTTTGAATATCAACCTTGAGATCTTGAGTAGTACCTTAGCCCTTGAATTAAGGGCAAAAACATCAGACAAAAATCTTTCTCCTCCTATCAAGCAAAATTTCTTGATTTGATTGAAGGAAAAAGTTTGAAGAGCAACACCTTTTCTCTTCAAAAGACTATTTTGGTGGAGAATGGTATTTGGTATGATTTTGTCAACCATTTGTTGCCTGGTGGGTAGTGGAGACAAAGATCCTTCGCGATTGCTTGACTTCACATCTGATCACCATCTGCAGAGTTTTCTTTCCTCACTTGGAGACTCAAAGAGCAACTGGCACTCCACATGGAAGATATGTGCCAATAAGGTGCAGGGCAGGATTTGAAGACATACCCAATTCAGAGAAGCAAATCTTCTTTACCATCTTATCACCCCAACCCTTGCTGAAAAACCACCATCTTTCTTACTAACAGATATCAAAATTGGAACCTCATTCCAAGAGGCCCATGATCTCATCAGCAAGCAAGTCATCCTCTGTCCGGACTTGCTGTGGGGGTCTGACTTCTCCTCCTACAAATCAAACACCCCAATATCAAATCCCTCCTCGTCCTCAGTGTAGGAGCTTGTTATCCCAAATGCTAAGAACTTGAACAACAACCGATTACAATACACAAGCTCAACCACTTTGCATTAAGAATCAGTTTCCAAAGGCTCCTAGGAACACTCAAACCAAGGACACTTGATTTTAAAGCTCAACAGTAACATCATCAGGAAGGACATCCAAGATCACAAGGCCTTTCAGTCACATTTGTGAAGAACTTCAACATCTGATGATGGCACTGATGGTATTGCCACAACCTTCTAAAACAGACAAGGTGATACTCACACTCCTTTTTGTTCTGCTTACTAAATCCACAACTGCCAGCTTTTCAGCATATACAATTCACAACAGGTTTGGAAGTCTTATAAAAAAGCTCTGGTATTGAGAACAAAATTTGTAGGATAGGATTGAGCCACCGAGAGAGAGAGAAAGAGAGAGCTTACTGACCTCGCTTTTGTCTTTGTCGTTTTGGTGGAACTAGCTCCTGGCAAAAACATCAACAAAAAGGTGCAGATGGGCATCATTCCTTAATCCAAGAACAAAAATCCAATACTACTATAATAAGATACAAGAAAAAAATTTGGTTATTGAATCCAAGCTGGGAAACACAGGAGGATGTCCTCAATTGTGCCTCCACCTGCATCCTGATTTGTGTCCCCACCCAAAACAATCAGATTGATGATTCTGAAGTGGAGAAAGCCACGAAGTCAGTGTACCTCCTCATGGGAGTCAAGGGGCAAAGGGCAGAAGGGCTTTCGTTGAAGCTCCCAATCCGAAACCATTTCCTTGAGTTCTTCTCCTAGTGTAGTGTTGCTATCTTGAAAGCTTGGCATGTCCACTACTCTGTCATAAGTCCCAAGGCCTAGTAGCATCATGCAAAAGGAGGGAGATTAGCTACTCATGCATAGATATCCCACATAGCTACACATGAAACAAGAAAGATTTCCAAGGGGTGGTGTTTTGGAAGCACCTGTGAGGACATGGTTTTTGGCTGCTTCATATTCCTGATCAATGTGCTTGAAATCATCCAGTGATAAATCCTGGGTCTACAACCACTCAAAAAAACATTTCAAGAAGTTTGGAAGGCATTGACACAAGATTATCAAAGTCCAAGTATGTGGTTTGGCAATTGGGTTTGGGGTAACCCTAAACCCTAAACCCTGGACCATCAAAAACCCGATTGAGCCTCATGGGTAATCACCTGCAAGAACACTTATTGCAAAACCTTATGATTCAAGGCTGAAATTGCCTGCCAAAAAGCTATTGCAAAACCTTGCTATTCAAAAGAGCTTTCATGCAATGGTTCCTGCTAGTCCTCCAACAATGCACAACATTGCTCTCTCCAACATATGGGCAACAGAAAAACATAGATCACTACTCACCAGGTCTGTATACAAATGCTCTTGAATGGGCAGATTTGACAGCAATCTGCAGAGAATCAAGACAAAAGAAACTCTACCCATATGAGGACATACACTTGGCAAGTCAAACTTTCTGTATTTCAGAATTCAATTCTCCCATTTAGCACAGCCTCAGATGCTGATCAACCACATCTAGATGTTGAGATCAAAGCTAAGATGCAGACTTGAGTGGCAGGCAGGATCAAATCAGAGAAGGTTTTGAGAAGCAAGCAAGGTGAAAAAAATTACCTGTTGCGGGCATGATGTAGGCGAGATGCAGCTTGAGCAGCAAGCTTATCACAGGAGTCAGCAATACTTCTCTGGTTGATGGCCACACAACCATACAGAAACACCTTTCTTTGAAGCATAAACTTGATCACCTTCAGTGCAACAACACAATCATGCCGCTTCAATTCCTTCACCAGAATACAAAGCTGCTCCAATTCCTCTGTATAAACAAATCCAAACCGCAGCAGCCTTAGCCTTAAAATCTCACCTCCAGCAGGTGTCAGTTGGTTGTCCAGACCAAAAAGAGGAGGATATATAACACAGTAACTTATGATGAAGACATGCTTTGAAGGAATTCCTTCACAAAGTGTAGATGAAGAAGAATTGACAAAGATTACATACCCCAAAAAAAGTCAGTGGAAAGTTTTGAATTTTGTGTGCACCTTACCTAGTGACAGATAAATCTTGAAGCGCTTCTCAGTCAATTGAGTCTCATACAACATGTAGAGCACATACAAGCCACCGATCTTCCATGCAATTGCTCTATCTCCAACTACAAAACCTGTCATCCCAAAAAAAAAAATTAGAACAAAAACCAAACCTGAAGAAAAGCATGATGATCACAAAGGCACCAACACACCTGATTGTACATACATACATATACACTCTCTCACTGACATTGTTTTCCTATTTCCTTCTCTCTCCTCCCTTGCTCCTCACAAAGCAAACACACAGCTTTCTTCCCAAATCTGTCAAATCAGAATAAAAATGGGTGTTTTGCAGATCTTCCGTGCACATTTGATGAGCTCTTGCTCTTTGCAAAAAGTGTTTTTGTTTGGCAACAATAAGCTCTGGATGTTGGTCACCTGTCAAAAAAAAAAAAGAAAAGAAAACCCACCACTTTTGTTAAACAGGAATTTTGCTTTACTTACCAAGTGCAGAAGAGTAGAGTGCCTGCATGAAGAAGTCTTGTGTAACATCCTTGGGACAAGCTTCATGGATAAATGAAAATCTGTGAGCTTGCCATAGCTCTTTCATATGCGACAATTCTCTTCCTTCCACCTTCTCCCCCACACAATTCCCAACACCCACACACATACACACCAAAAATGGTCTCATTTCTCTCCATCTTCAGATCCCCAATTCCCCAATCATTTGTCCCTCTGCTCACAAAACCCTAAAAAACACAACATTACAACAAAACCACAAATCCAGAAGAAATCCCAGAATAGATGTTGATAACAACCAGGGAATTTTTTTGGTTCATCACAAAACCAGAAGCAAAAAAACTGTGGACCGACACCAGAAAAGAATTGTTAATGATCACAATAATTGGAAAGCAAGCAAGCAAAGAAAGGAATTTGTTTGTTGTTGATGACAGTTGCATGCAGAAGTGCAAGAATTGTGCAAAGAGGAAATGGGGATTTGAAGCTTTTTTGTTTTTCTAGGGTGGAATGGTGAAAGAACAACAACCAAACTCACTTGAGCAAATGCATGAACAAGCTCTTGAATGTCCTGAGCAGCTCCTGTCATGTCCATCTTCTTGCCTTCTCCTCTGACCTTTTTCCTCAAACCCTAAAATCTGAAACTGTGTGCACCTGCTGCTGCTTCCCACCAAGTAATAAGTACCTACTCAATCTATTTCTGTCTCTCTGTGTGCATTTTCCAAGCTTTCAAGATACCCTCTTTCTCTTCTGCATCAAACATGAGACAAAAACACTTCCACAAACCCTAACGAAAACCCTAAAGAAACAGAAACAGAAGAGAAAACCTTCCACAAACCCTAAAAAAACCAACCACAATCAAACACCAACAGAAGCAAAGAAGGATAAAAACGTGCTCTACAAAACTGTAGTTTCTTCACAGAATCATTCTTCACAAAGCCCACAAACATCTTTGCGAAATCTGGGAGATGCAGAATCATTTCTCAGACAACAGAAGACTGGTCAAAGAAGAAAAAGAAGCAGAAGATGTATAAGACCTACCTACCCAAGGAAAAAAAATTCTGATGTCTTCTGGTTCCTTCCTCAAGACCTACAAAAATCCAGAGAAGACAAAATTCAAATCCCAAGACAGGAAGAAGAAGAAGAAAGAAAGAAAGGATGCAAGAAAGAAAACCCTTCTTCTTCTCTTCTCTCATCGGATTCTTCTTCTTCTTGCCTGTTCTGGTAATGGGTATGGGTCAGATGATCATTACTCAGACTCGGCCAAGAATCTGAAGAAAACAAAAAGAGACAGCAAGAGAAGCAAGAAGGAGAACAACCCGTTGTGGGCATGGCAATGGAAGAGAGGAAGGGGAGTTGCTGTTGCTTCTGTGTGGGGCAGAGAGTGTTGTCTCTCACAAGCAACAGCAATGAAAGAGGAACTGTGAAGTATGTGGGAGCAGTGGAAGGATACGAGGGAGTGTGGGTGGGAGTGGAATGGGATAGTGGACAAGGTCGGCACAATGGAAGAGTGAATGGGATTCAGTACTTCTGCACACAAGATCAGCTGCCATCAGGCTCCCTTGTGCGACCCAACAAGCTGAGTGCTGGTGTTTCCTTGCTGGATGCTCTCTCTTCTCGCTACAAAGCAACTTTGTCACAATCTGAAGAAGGTAAGGAACAAACCCTCCTCCTCTTGTTCTTCTTCTTCTTCAGTTAGCTTCTTTTGTTTGTTGATACTGGAAGAGATCAAGTAGAAGACATCTCTGTCTGCACACAAAGAGAAGCTGCAAATGCAGACGACAAATCTGTCTGCATACAAAGAGAAAATGCATATGCAGAAGACATCTATCTCTGTCTGCACACAAAGAGAAAATTCACATGCAGAAGACATCTCTCTCTGCACCCAAAGAGAAAATGCACATGTAGACGACCGCTCTGTCTGCACACAAAGAGAAAATGCACATGCAGAAGACATCAAACAGAAGAGATTTCTGTCTCCACTCTGTCTCTGCAAATACAGGTTTTTTTTTTGTGTGAAATGCACATTTTCTTCTACTTCCAGAAGAAGAAAGAAGAACAAAAACAACAACAACAACAACAAGCATCATCATACATCTTGTGGGTGCGGGATGTGTTGGTGGGGGATGTCAGATGACATGTATGTTACAACACAGAGGAGGATGCGAGTGGCAGTTGAACTCGTTGGCAAGAACCAGGTGGCAGAGCATCAAGCACATCTGGAGATGCTCACAGTTGCCACTCTTGCATATACTGGTGTATGTTCTGCAGGAGCACAAGGCGAGATCCGATCGTCTGCTCCAAGTAAAAAGAAAAACCCCATATCTCTCTCTCACCCTTCTTCTTCCTCTCATATCTCTCTCACACCTCCTTCCTCCTCCTCTCTTTTTTATTGTTGTTGTGCAAATGAAAGATTTGATCTTTTCTCTTTGACAAAAACAAAATTGGTTTTGGGAATTTTTGTTATGATGGTATCTATGGTTTGTTGCTTGCGCAAAATGCACAAAATGCTCATATGTTTCCTCTTTCTTTCTGTTGAAAATTTTCTTGGAGCAATTGGGTAATACCCAAATTGTAATCTTCTACAGCAAAAATGGGCTTTCTAAACTGAAATGCACAAAATGCTCGTATGTTTCCTCTCTCTTTCATTTGTTTCTTGGAGTGATTCAGTAGTACCCAAATTGTTCTAATCTTCTACAGCAAAATTAAGGTTTCTATAACTGTGAATATTATTGTGCTGCTGCTTCTACAGACATTACTGATCTGGATCTTACGGGGAATCTCATCCCAGACTGGCAGGTAAAGAGAGACAACAATTCTCACAGAAACCCACCCATCCAAGAAAGAAAGAATTCCCCAAGGACTTTGGCTGTAAACAAATGAGATATGCAAAGAGAGAAAAAAACTGATACATATGTGTTTTGATCACAAGAGTGTTTGTTTGCACAAACTTCTATTGACTTATGACAGATGTTGAACAACAACAACTGTAGCTAGTGAATGAAAGGATTGAACAGCAGTATATTTTTGGTGTTAGTGATTTTATTTTTTATGGCAGGAAGTTGGCCGCATTTGTGAAGAGCTACCAGCTCTAAAGCTTCTTGATCTCAGCAGCAGTCGCATTGCAATTACCACGAGAGATGGGTTGCCAGTGCTCTCAAACTTGACAACACTTGTGCTCAACCACTGTGCCATGAGATGGAAACATGTATAGCATGCCCCCCCTTCCCCCCCCTCCATATACTAAAGTGGAAAAGTCTCAAAGATTCTCCTCGTATCTGTTGTTTTTGGGAATCTTTTGACGCTTCTTACCGATTGTGTTTTGCTGTCAGTGTGAGTTCAATGTCTTGATTTTTTTTTTGCCCTTGCAGCATTAAGCTTGGTTAATTCAATGCTGAATTCTTTTTGTGCAGGTAGAAGTGCTTAATGGGTGTCTTCCAAAAATTCAGGAGCTGTCCCTTTGTGGAAATAAGTTGCAGAGTATTGAGGTACTTGTTGGCTGCCATCATGTCAACTGCTTATTGTTCTTGCTGAAACAATGGTAGACATTTGCTGCATATGCAGTTCTTGTTTTCTTTGGATTGAGCATCTTTTCATTTGAGTGCTGCAATTTGTCTTTTTGTCTTCATGTTTGATGTGGGAGGGTGGGGTAAGGCAGGTGGACCCCACCTGCACAGAAACAACAACCACCAGTCAGCCTTTTGTTGGAGGATTCAAGTCACTGCGCCTTTTGAACCTGGAAGACAACTTGTTTGACAACTGGAATGAGATTGTAAAGCTATCTCGATTGCAGAGGTTGCATTTCATCCCTTCAAAATGCATGTGGTTTTGGTCTTTGTGCACTCAATAGAATCTGATAGTTTTCTTTCTCACCTAATTAGACTTTAACCCAATAAGACTTGTGCCTTCCAAATACTCCTCCTTGCTGGAGTTTTGGTCGTTAAAATAGAGTTCCAGTGCAAAGTTCCAGCTCTACATAATTTTTTCAGGGCTACCCATATGTGGAGAAATCAGGTTTGTTTTCAGAGCAGCTCGACCAGTGCTCAGTATGTGGCCCTGCAAAAGAAAATTGGGTGAAGAAAAGTCAAAACATGCCCAGTTTGGCTCAGCAAAATGGTTTTGGCCCAGCATTTTTGCACAAGATGTAGAGGCTCATAAAAGGCACATCAAAGCCTAACACCTGCTGTTGGTTGGCTAGATAGTTTGATTGGTCCAGGTGGGTTGCTATTAGTAGTCTCCCACCTATTTGCAATCCCAGTTTTAGTTTTATGGGCAGGGTTGGAAAAAAGTAAATAACTAGACTTGGATGTGAAAAGTACTTTTGTATGATCACATACTGAGCACCACTGGAGATGCTCAAAGAGATTCATAATGGGTGGAAATATGGATTCTGAAATTTGCAGTCTTACCAAACATGAACATGAATTCATGAGAGTGGAGTTTGTGCTGTTTTTTGTTTGGGGCTGCAGCTTGCAGCAACTATATCTGAGTGGCAACTGCCTTCAACAGCTCTGGTATCCAGACTGTTCTAGCTCTACTGCTGATCATCATCACAAGGATACAGAATTCAAGCCTTTTGCAGCATTACGATGCCTTCTTCTAGGTGCAGCCCCAGAACATGATCAATCATTCTAGACTTAATATTTGTTTCTTGCACTGACAATTGGCACATCAAATTTGATGCCAACAGTCCATATGAATGGTCATGTTTTTTGCCATATTAAGGTTTCGTGATGGCATGATGGCAGCTGGGAACAAAATCTCGGAGTGGTCTTCTGTGGATGCACTTGATCAATTTCCTGCTCTTGAGGTGCTGTAAAATATACCCCACTTCTTCATGCCTGTAAACAGCAGTTTGACAGCACTGGGCTTGTCACAGTGTCAAGTGTTGGAGGGAAGCTTGCTGCCTGTCCGTCTTTCCTCTCTTGGGATTTCTTTTGTCTGAAGAATGAATCTCTCCTTTTTTTCTGTGCAGGAAGTCCGGCTTTCTCAGAATCCACTAACAGATTCTGGAAATGGTGTTGCACCCCGCTACATGCTGATTGCACACTTGGGGAAAATCACTAGCCTCAATGGCAGTCAAGTAAGTAAACAAGTATTTTGCATGTTAAACCTCTGCTTGTTCTGATTTCTATGTGGAGGAGCCCTATGGGTCTCATAGCTGTAAACAAGATTAGTGTAAGAATTGGGCAGAAGTATCAGCCTCCTTGGTGTTTGGATGCAAACCTCTATAGCCATGAGTAGCAACTATCTCACATGCATTTTCTGTTCAGCTTATGTGGGTGGGGATCTTGTGCAGGTCAAACCAAGAGAGAGAAGAGATGCAGAAATCAGGTCTATCTATTAACCCATTTATCTTTCTTTTGCTTTTCCATCTTGATGCAGTCAGGAATCTTTTGTGTGTGGGTTTGTCTTGAATGTTTTGCTCCTCCAGTCATTCAGGATTTCTCCATCAAATGCGGTCACAGATTTTTGTCTTGATGAAAATGATTCTTTTATATGATAATGCACAGATATGTGCGCCATGTACTGAGCACCATGCAGAGAAAAGACATGGAAGAGATCATGAAATCTCACCCCAGGTGCTTTTCTCTTCTTGAACTTGCCATTTTTATTGGAAAGAAGGGTACCCATCATTTGCTTCAGGTCTCTGGTACGAAACCAGTTGCTTTCTTTGACAAAGCAAACACCCTTAAGCCTACGGCTCTGGAGTGTTGCATATGCAGGTTTAGGGTTTAGGGTTTACCCTAAGCCCTAAACCCTGGGACCATGAAAATGTCACCTGGCAAGTTCCAAAGACCATGCAGCTTGCTTTGAAAACAGACTTGACAAAAAGGCTATCAAAGACCGGCCTCTGTTGTAAGGGATGGATCTGATTTCAGTAGAATTGTGTGGGACACAGGTTTGAACATCTCCGAGTGTTGCATGATGTGCCTATGGACTTGGGCGGTGGATCAACTGGAAAGACTTCCACAATGGCCTCTTCCTTGATTTGTACACACCCTCCCAAAATACCAACAGACCTAAAACCAATGCCATTGTTCACATGTAGAAAAGTAAGAGAGATGTTGTGATCAGTGAATCATAAAGAGCTGTAAAGTTTCTCCATTTCCAATGGTTGAATCCAAGGATTGGTCCAGTGCTTGAGTTTTTTCCCAGCAAAAAACATGTGAATGCAATTTGGAGGATAATAGCAATTTTGTGATGTCATGCACATTGGATTGCACTTGTGGGTTTATGTGTGGGTTGAAGCAGCTATAAGCATTGTTTGCGTGGCTGCAACAATTGGAGAGAGAGCACCTATTACCAAGAAACTCCCAAGCTCTACCACTGTCAGTTTGCCACTTCACTTACAAAATGTTCTTTCTTCTTGGAAAGCGTATATTGGGGTTTTTCTATTTTGCAATTTATACATGTCCAAATTCAAGCATTGATGTTCTGATGCTGTGGGTGTCTGTCAAATCTGATTGGAGTTCAAGTCAGAGTCTTCTTTGTGTTATTTTAATGCAATTAAATTCATGTTCTACAGACACTCAGCAGTGACACACAATGGAGAAATCAACAGTCTGCTAGTAGTCTCCCATAACCAGAAAAAAAATCAAGAATAAAGGAATGGGTGTTCTACCCTACTGCTTGGGAAAATATTTGGGGCATAAATGGTGTAAAGTGGGCTTACAGATTGGCAGGTTGAAGGTTGTTTGTGAGGCCCTCTTCAAGCTGAGGGCAGCTCGACAGCAACTTTTCTTCAAAGATCAGGTACCCCAAAAAAATTCCAGCAACAATAGATCCCATTCTAGTCATAGCAACAGCATGGCTTTCTCCTTGTTTCATAAATTAATCTTGCAGTATTGGATAGCATCAGTCTCGGTTCCCACTCTGTTTGGTGCCTATTGCAGCATGTGACACCTGATACCCAAGATGACGCCCTAGTAATATAAGTTGGGTTAGCCAATGGTCATAATGCATTGCTTTCATGCAATGAGGTAAAGATTGTTGGGTGTTGATATGTGAGTGATTTCTTTGTAGGATGCGCCCCTACCCGTTGCGTTGGTGGATGACATGGAGAGTTTGGCAGACCTTGGGTTTGTGGCAAACACAACAATAATTGTTGATGAGGTGCATGACTAGTAATCCCTCTCATTTGAAGGTTTCTCCACAATCCCCTGCATATTCAGAAGCAAGAGATTCAGCGTTGTTCATGAACTTCAATTGGGAATTTGATCATGTCTCACAAACTTTGTCACCAAACTTTTGCGAATAATAAAATTGTAGCAGCTTTCACCAGAACCCAATGAAAACTAGATGTACCTGTCTTCTCTTAGACAAAAAACATTAGCCTAAAAAACTAATGGTAACAGAAGGAGGACTCATCCTTATCCCCTTTTGTACCAATTATGTTATATCATGAAATTAACTATTTATTCCTAAAAATAGCCCATGATGATTTAATTCAATTCACATTTAATCAAGTGACTATGTAAGATATGTGATTGCCATGAAAACAAGCAAGAAACATAGTAACATGTATAATTGATTGCAATTGATCTTACAAATTTGTAAGGGGAAAAACCAATGAGTGAAATTAATTTTGTGATGAACAATGCATATAAACATATGTACCAAATATTGGTCATGTGAATTAGCAACACATGTCATTTGTTAATGCTTTCCACATTTGTTCAATTTCACAATTTGATCATGAGTTTGAATTTCTACAAAGTAAAGTTTAATCAATATGTAAATCAATCAACTTTTAAATTAATCATCAAAAAATGGAATCCAAATCTTGAATCAATTTTCCTATATTTTCCATAATAAACATGTAGATTAATAGCTTTTTTTCTTTTGGTTAGAGTTTTAGATGTTTAGAAATTTAACAATTGAAGTCCTTAAAACCCATCAAGTATTTTTTGTAAAATATTCCCATTTATGTTGCCAACAAGGTTTCCATTAATGTTGAAAACTTTGTAAAACCTTCAAAAAAATCATTTATATTTGATTTATTATTTATTATTGTCTTTTTTCTTTTCACATATGTGCACCATATGTGATAAACATAGATGATAAAATAAATTTAGAACTAAGACATGTTGTAAAAAATTTAGTTTGACATACAAATGATTGAAACTATGTAGGTTGAATCAACAATGTATGTGACATTAAAGTTGTCTATCAAGTCACCTTACCTTGCCTCTAGAGCTTCAAATCCCTATTTTGTCCCTAATTGGAAAGAAATCAAATAGTAAGTAAGATTGGGTATTGTTTAATGAAATTTGGTGTCATTTCACAAGTTTTGAAGGTTAGATCCTGATAAGAATTGATCTCTTGAAAAGTATTAGTAGTGAAGGTGTACGTACAACAAATTCATTCATTCTACTGAGCAATTTAGGTGAGAAAAGCAATTAAATCCCCTATTTATCTTGTGTATTTTTTTCATCCTCACTTTTGATTTGGTAATCAAATTTGATCACACTAGGGTTCATGAGTTGTAGTTTCTTATACTATATAGGTCATTTATTATCTTTAAGAATTCCAATTAATTCACTTTTTTATACACTTGTTTTATAACATGATTTTGAATCTAAATAAATGTTATTGAAAAGAAGAAACCAATTAAAATAAAGAATGATGATAGGTTACATAACTCATTTGAATTATCATGACAAATAATTTTATTTTTTTTAATAATGCATTTCATACTACTTTAGTTTTTTTTTTGAAAATTTAATTTAGTGAAACATTCAATAATTTTTGGTTTAAATTAGTTTATCTTATCAATTTGTAATTGTACACATTGATTTTTTGAAATTGATAGTCCTCAAAAAGTAATGGTAAATGTTTTTTGGTATGTCATGTGGTTTTCCCATATGATGTTCGAAATTGTGTGCATTTGAGTCATTGAATTTTTTAATGAGTTAATTGAACTTAAGTTTATGCCCATATACAAATATGAATTCAGATATTTAATAAACTTAGAAACACTTTTTAAATGAGTTTGAATCATAACATGAATCATAATGATATTTCGTTCAATGTAAAAACATTTCATACTACTATTGAAAAGATTAAATGAAATAAGAAAATACTTTTATTTACCATTTTACTCTTGCTTTTGAACTATTATTTTAGTAATGAACTTTTAATGTTAATTTTTCTTTATTATTTGATTAATGAACATGACATATGCATATGAAAATTGAATTATTGAATCCATCAATGCAAATTCTAATGATGTGAAATTTTCAATTATTGATTAATTTTTATTTGATAAGCTTATTGTCTCATATGTGATTAGTTTTGTATTGGATGACTAAATGTTAAATTATTTTCCATCATGGATATTTATTAAAATGAAATGATTTGCAACATATTTTTAATGAAATGAAATCAATGTGAATTTAATGTTACTAATAATACATGAGCAATATGAAAATTGATGTTTGTTTTTAAATTATGTAATTTAATACTAAGGATGTTATTTAACAAATGTGTGAGCATAAATGAATGTGTAAACCTTATTGTTTAATTAAATGAATAATGAATAAATGATCATGGTACATGAATTGAAAAAAAGGGTGAATGGTGGGAGAAATTAAATTAATAAATTTTAAACTCTTAAACTTACCCATGCTCTTTATTTAGCAGGAAGGTCATACCTATCAAATCCAATGTGTTAAGTTATGAATCAATTTGTTTTTTCGTTAATTGTCACAAGTTTGTAAATGTCAAAAATGATGTTACAAAGGACAACATGAAAGTATTGCAAGAAAATTTAAGGTTAAAGTTTGAATTTGGACCTCGTTATAAAAGTTCATAAATAAAAAAATTTCAAGCAAATTAAGGTTTTACAAATTGATTAATTGCATATACTTTAATCATCATGGAAGGTCATAAGTAAAATATTTGAACCAACCCATATGAAAGTATTGTAAATGAATTGATAACTATTATTTTTTTAAATTACTAATATGAAATCGTGGATCAATTCTTTCATGGCCTTGTGCCCTAAGACAACACTAACATTTATTTTGTAATTTCATTTTCTTTTTTTATACTCTTTCATTAACTCTAGAATTCCCTATTTAAATTGATTCAATTCAAGTATTAAGTTTTGGTAAACATTTTTCATAAAAAATTCTTCTCCTAAAGCTTTAGTAATGTCATTCCATAATTCTTTCAATGCTTCTATCTGTCATTCAAATCAATGTGATGTTGTAATTTTTAAGAATTCAAAAAAGAAATTAAATCATTTTATAATTCTCTTAAAATATTTAAGGGTCTTCAACCTTATTTCTCCTAAAAATTAAATTAAACATGTTGATTTTAATTTATTTTTTTATAAAAGATGAAAAACACACTAAACTAATTAATTCCCTTTGACTAACTATCATTTAGTTTTCACAATTTCTTTTCATGAATCAAAAAACTCCTAATCGTTCGAATTGCACTCATAATAAAATTTTCCCTATCGTTTTTATGTAACTTTTTAAAATGATTAGACATATCTAACCCTTTAATTATCCTATATAAATGTTTGGATTAAAAGACAACATTTACAAAATCACGGTCATCACAAATATGAATGACACATCCATTCCACATGTCATGCATTATTGGTTTCAAAATAGTTTGGAATTACATCTTCCTTTTTAAACCAGATGAATAAATGTTATTTTGATGTAATCATTTTTTGTGTTACCTCATAAGTTTAAGGTCAAGTTAAGATTTAATTTTTTCCCATCATCTATGTAGTTGTGACACTAACATGTTTAATTCGTCTACAATTCCAAGTTCTTTAATTCAACAAATATTTTAACATGTGAACTTAGCTCGATAACTCCTAATGTTAGTGATAAGGTTTATTGTTTATTTTTTGGAAAAAATTATGTGCCTAAAAAATCATAAATCTCTCCTAACATTGACATTAGTGTTTTAATTGAAACACTAGTCCTAAAAATAAAACTTTTATTTCTTTTATTTCTTTGCAAAAACTTATAACATTTTTACATTAGAAATAAAAAAGTTTCAAGGTTTCAACTAGGTCTGATGAACATAAACTTATTCATGAACATCTACTTTTGTAGACTTTTTATTTACATTCTCACATATGGCTTAACACATGTCATTTTCTTTTCATTTTTCACCTAAAAGTTTTCCTTGCAAAACTTTTCAAATTCTCACAAATCCAACTATAATTTCGTGCTTAGGATTACTTGTGAAATCCAAAGCAAACTTGGGGTCAAACAAAATTACTCATGTTTATTATCTTCATTGCTACCCTCAATGTGTCTGCCTCATTACAAGAAGTTTAAATACCTAAAGGGTCTCAAGGTACCTATACATAAAGCATTCACCTATATGTAACAACCTCAGAGGTTATTTTGGGTCCAGTTGAGAACTCAGGACCATGGTGTCCTCAAATATGAATTCTAAAGCCACTCTGCTCCTATTAACAAAATCATCAGTAGCATGTGTTCCAACCTTAACCATGTCATCACATCAGATTCTGGCAGATCGTCTCCTAGTAAAACTTCCACCTATCCTGTACGTTCAGTTACAGTTTGATTTTATGCTCTGATTTTGTTTCAATATGTATGGATGTTGATAATGCCATAAGTTCCTTCATTTGCTGAACCGTAATATATATGTGCAGGTTACTCTGGGCTACAGCAAGCATTATAATGCTCAGAATCCATTTAATTGGATGGAACTCATCTCATTACAATATGTTTGCATACCAAAAGATTTGACTTACCACTAATAGCTGCTAGTGTCCTGATCCAGCTTATAGAATCAGGTGTAAGCAACATCTTTTTTTTTGTGCATAATTTTCTTGCTTAGTGCACATCCTCTTTGTATGATGTAACAGTGAATTCATTGAGTCTTAATATTTATCTGTGTTGTGTGCAAAGGAAAAACCAATTTTTTTGAGAAAAGAGTTGGGGAGTATCAGAAGGCCTCTATCATGTCAAATCTTGCAAATGGAGCTTTGAATCATGTGTTTCGTCTAGATTTAGACTTCTGATTAACAAAGCTAGCAAGAATGTCAGGTACCTGTGAGCTCTACCGACATGGCCATGGCTAGTAGTCTCAATATTTAAAAATTGGGTTAGGAATATGTGAGTGTGGTGAAGTTATTAGGGGGGTTTAACAACTTTGTGTTA
>Ga0116229_10000903_pt1 | contig 43899 bp, 27 predicted proteins | sample S1TSphgellanicum_3_FD_87313 | JGI IMG/M metagenome (GOLD analysis project Ga0116229, IMG submission 87313) | Host-associated microbial communities from peat moss isolated from Minnesota, USA - S1T2_Fc - Sphagnum magellanicum MG | ecosystem: Host-associated > Plants > Peat moss > Unclassified...
GTATACTATAAGGGGGAAGGTGGTGGCTTCCCCCAAGTCCGGGCCGTGGTGAGTCTTGTGTGTCCGTGTTGCCCGTGGCTCGTCCTAGCACCAAGGGTGCTCCAACTATGCACTAACCACTTTCTGTGGGTTGTGTGCAGGCTCGTGTGAGTGAGTGAAGCTTGTCAACTCTTCTTAGTCCCGTCCTAGAGCTCTAACACGCCCCTCTACCCCTCAAAGTGTTGTGAGCTAGGGAGTGTGCTCCGATTCTTCCTTCTTCCGTTGTTTTTTACTTGGACTCACATTGAGTCCTTTAAGGAGTTGGGAATGTGTCACACGGACTCACAAGATTCACCATGGCCTGGACTTGGGGGAAGCCACCACCTTCCCCCTTATAGTATACTTTGTGTCTAACCATGGGGCTAGCACTCAAATGTCATTTTGTCCTAAGATTCCCAAGTGGGGGTCCCAAAATTTTCACAACTAAAACTCTTGCGACTTTGGAGCCCCATAACTTTGCATGTAGACCTTTAATTGAATGAAGTTAAATTTTTTTTTTTTGTAGTTTTCATTGAAAGCTTTTCAATGGTATGTCGCACGTCTCCTGCACGCATGGAAATCAGGGAGATTCTTGACTTTTAGTGGTCGGGAGTCAAATTGTCAATTTGACTCCAAGCCTTTCTTTTGGCCATAACTTATGTTTCAAGTGTTCAAATGGGTTATGCGAGCCCATTTTAAACATGTATGTTCCAAGAACTTTCCAATGATATAAAAAAATCTTGAATCCAATGGGTTTTGACCCCTACAATTGCTCTTTGAAGATTCGGGAGTCCACTGAAACTTCAACTCCCAAAGTGGGAGCTCACTTGGGAATGTGAGGGTTCATTCCTTCACACTCTCTTGCACTCTTGGGAGCATGAAATGTGACTCTTGGGCTTCACATTTGGCCCGCACCTTTATAAGCCCTTGCTTTGGTTATGAGCCGAAGGCTAAAGTTGTGACACTTTTGCCATTACACCACCACATTTTTTATGTAGCAAGTGAAGGTATCACAAAGATATAAAAAATACATTTTAAAAATTAAATTAACCTATTTTTCCTTAGGCTGAACTAGGTTGATTTAGGTTAATTTAAGCCACCCAATAATCTAACCTAGGCTTCCATAGGCTATTTTAAGCAAATTTAGGTCTTCTTAAACTAAACCTAGGCAACCTAATATACCTTGGGGTTATTTTAATTAAATTAGGTTATTTAAATTTAACCTAAGTTAAATTAAGGTATATTAGGCTAAACACGATAATATTAAATTATATTTGGTTAAACTTGGTTATATTAAATTATACTTGGTTAAATTAAATTATATAAGCTTAAATTAGGCTATATTAAATTATATTTGGCTAAAATGGGCTAAACTTGACAAAAGTAGGATATTTAAGTTAAAATTAGCAAAAGTAGGATATCTACATTCTGGTTTATTTTCTTACATTAAAATTTATTTATTAAATCATTGTATTTATAAAATGTAATTGCATAGGATTTATATTTTGAAGGATGTATTTGCAATATGTAATTATACTTGAATGATTTTTGAGCTTTAGTTGTAGGGTAGTGTGATTTACATGGTCACAATTTGTCATAGTGATGGTTAATTGCTCTTTTATTATAAAGTTAAACTATTCAGGTGTTTATTTTGATTAAAATCTAATAATAAAAGATAATGTAAAACACATTTTAAATTTGTAATAATGTATTCTCTAATTTTGTTTATTCATAAACATTCAACAAGCTTGATTAGAATACATTTATGACTAGATTTGACATAAATACAAAACTTTTGTGTACATTTTTAACATGAAGCATATATTCCAAGGCTGTATCTTTTTTTTCACATGATTTTTTCAAATAATTATACTCACATAAAACCTCTGAAATCTATATATATATATATATATATATATCATGACTTCATTAAATGTAAGTTGATTCATATCATGCAAACTTGTTAATTATCAATACAAATGATTGTAAATTTTTATCATATACCATAAATACAATGCATCCATATGCCTTTTATTACATTTTTGCTGAAGGATTTGTATATTCAAATTTCATATTTTATAGCCCCAAAAGCACATTTGAGCCTAATGTGTGAATATTCTTTACAAATAAAAAATTCAACATTTCAACCCTTCTTGCTTTTAAAAACATTTCAACACATAAAAATGTGCATAATTTTGAAAATGAATGACCCACATTTGATATGCAAAAAATGTGAAAATACATTAAGGGTGAACCACTTTTGTTCAAAAAAGGTGATGTCTAACAAGTATTATAATACGCAATAAATTAAAAATTTGATGGCATCCTTTGATTATTCTAAACACATTGTCAATAAAAAAATTTAAAATTTGCACAATATTTTTGAATTCAAAGTTCATTTTGAGTCAAAATTGATATTGATGGTTAAATGAGGGGGATTGAATAAAATCAATGTACATAAAATATATAACTTATAGTTTTTCATCGTCCATAGGGCCTCATGTTTATGATTCATGAAACATTACCAATCAAAAGAAAATTAAAAACATAGTGCAATGCCCATTTACAAAATCTCCACCTTTTTCATGTGGTAGTGGTTTTTCCCTAAAAAAAATGTTATTATGCATGTTAAAAAAATGCGAAAAAACACATTTTTTGAATTAAATTTCATCCAAAAACTTTAAATTTCTAAATTTTTCTACATTTAATTGATGTACATCAATATTATGCACCATAAAAAAATTCACCCAAAAATTTCATTCACAACCCTAGTTTTGAAGTATATATTCAAATTTTCAAACTTTGTGATGAATATTATTTTGTCATGAATATATTTCATATGTTCAAAATTTTCAATGTTTGTTGAATTTTTTAAAATAATTTATTAGATGAAGTCTAAAGCTAATCAAATATACTAAAAAAAAGCAAAAATAATTCAAGATGTGATGTCTATATATTAACAAATAATTTAATTGCAGAAAAATTATAGGTGTGACTACAACTTTGAAAGGGCATAACGTGCCTTCACCCAAGAGGACTTTTCTAATTGAAAAGCAATGTTCATTTCAATGTTCTGAGTCTTTTTCACAAAGAAAAGGATTATTCATTTGCATGGAATTTTTGTAATTAATTGAAACTTTGCAAATAATGAAACCTTCAATTTATTGCAAAAAATAGATGAACAATCCAAATTATTGTGTTCCAACATTTGATGCTTGGTCAAAGTTATGGAAATGTAATTTTAAGCAATGTCTACTCATTGGGGTGGCTTCTTTGATTGAGATTACATCCTCCTTGTTTTCTTAGAAAATGATTTGCCAAATTTTCAACTAAAGAATCTAAGGTTTATGTTAGGTTGCTCCTGTGGCCATGAATGCACATTTAGGAGTCGACATGTATATAAGAAAAAAGTAAAGATAATGATAAAAGAGGTGAAGGTTTTAGAAGCGTATTGACTAAACGGTTGCACATGTAAAAATAATGGTAAAAAAAAAAGTTAATGTGTCTTTTCATATCCATGTATGAAGGAAGTGAGGTACAGTACTTAGGCTTGGAAGATTCAGTACTAGGAGCAGAAGAGAACATGAATAGCATGAAGCCATATAAACCATGGATAGATCTAGAGGATATGTGTGTACAATAATGTCATATTGAATAATTGATGCCATCACAACGTTTTGCTAGCTAGAGGTAGGATGGCTGCAAAAAGGGGCAACATGCATACAGGAAAAAAGCAGTGCAAATAATGGGTCCATGCAGCAACATGTGCAATTGAGAACAAAAAAGTGGTTCCAGGGAGCAGCACGCGGGAGTGTCGAGGGATCTGATCTCCTCCCCTGTCTGGGACATTGACAAACCATGATCTGGACCAGGGACAGGTTTGAACTTTGAAGTGGTCCCCGGGAGAACGTCTGTTTATGGAGAAAGTGGTGTCCATCATCTGCACTAGTCACTGCCAGTACCTGCAGACTAGGCTAATAAAAATACCATGAACAGGCTGGATTTGACAATTTTCTAGCTATTTATAACTGAGTTGTAAGTTCGTAGTAATAATAACGATCTGCATCGGCACACTCTGCATGTTTTTGTCTCATTTCCAGCTGATCATCCAAGTTGCAAGTTATACAACCCGCCGGCCTAGATCACTAGCTGCAGCATCTTCCGGTATCTCTTGCAACTCCACCCATCTGCTCCAACCCAGTCTTCACTCTCGGCCTTAAAATCTCCTGCTACCCCCACATTCTTTAATGCAGTTCATTTCCGAACCGCCTGCACTACAACCTTGCGGAGGCTATCCATCTAAGATATTTTAACGTGAGCACTAGCTATGGTGATCACACGCCTTCTGAACTCACGTGGAATCAAGTTGTCGAGATCTGCATCTCGGTCACAGCAATATATATTGTAACAAAGGGGTAATTCCGGAGCAGAACTTGTTGAGTAGCATGCAGTCGGCTTTCTTTTTTTCTTTTCAATAAGTTAATTTTGCCTCTTTGGGATTATATATATTTATATGTATTCTGTATCGGCCATGTGATAGCGAACCCGCGATTTCGATGTAGAAGTTTGTTCCGCTCCCTCAGTGGCTTCTATCACGTCATGTGTTGATTCACAATGTGTTAGAAGCCTCTGCGGGAGCGCAAGAAACATCTGCTGTCTTTTTAAGTCTGTTGGCACTGTCTCTCTCTTGAGATCTGGCGGTGTCTCAGTTATTTACGGCGTTGATGAGCTTCAAATGCTGTTTCATCACACTCCTTCATTGATTTGAGTCATGTCTCAATCTGGGAACTAAGCGGTAGGTACTCACTTTTGACTCTGCCACTATCATTGTATCATCCTTTTTGTTCTGGTATGTGTGATTTTTCTTCATTCTCGTGTGCAATTTTGTTGACATCTTATGGTGCGTTGGTCCATGACCATAACACAGCAGAGAGTCGCCGCTCGAACTACTGCACATTTCGTAGATTTGAAATTTGCAGCACTTACCAAGATCTTCATGGGCGCCTTGGAGACTCGCGCGCGCGGTACACTGTAAAATAACGATGTGCTTTGAGATATTGGCAGTGGATGATGAACCTGTACTTATAAGATGCTTGCTGGACTGTGGGAACATTTGAAAGAGCATCATGAAGCATCTCCACCTCCTCAGAAGTCATCTCTTCTGGGTTCGCTCCTTCCTCTCGCTCGTGTTCAAGAGAGTCCCGTTCCATCTTGGATGGTGGGTGCATGACCATTCAAAGTTCCGTTGAGTACGGATCACACGGTCTCCATCGGCTAAGATGCAAAGATACGACTACATAATTTTCCACAAAAGTAAGATATTGCTATAAAGGAGCTTGATAGCCTAGTATAACTCCGGTGATGAGACAGGTTCTGCAAATGGTTGCAGATGATACGGTACTCAGTCCAACATTATAAGGTGGCATTTGAGGGTCATGCCATATTGCAATCAGGTGTCAACACAGTTAGTTTTTTCCTGTTGTAATCTCTAAATCGCCTGACAAGGGCAAGCTTGAAATTGTGAAGCATGGTGCCGCAACTAAAGTTGAGCTGCTTTCTCCGTGTGCATCCCCAGCAACAGTACTGATGAGACATATGTTTCCTTTTTATAGTTTTGTGAACGCGGCCGGTGTCACTAATTTCTGCCACGAGAAGAGGCCACGTCGCTCGAGTACTTACTTTCCCTCTAGGCCTTCGAGCTTGCAGGAGAAAAAGGTCACGCCCATCAAGTTCATTCGAAGTGTTTCGATCTTACACTGGAGAAGAGGCCACGTCGTCGCCCGCTATTTGAGAACGTGAGGACGAAGTGGATTAGTGTCACGGAGGCACACGTCTGCAAGGATCGATGTTCTTTGCACGACGACTATAAATACGCACGGTGGCTTCCGTGCTTCAGATCACAAAGGTGGATTACAACCTTCTACACACGAAAACTTCCTTTAATCGTGAGTGTAAAAAACTGGCACGCAAAGTTGCTCCTGAAAATTTCGCTATGTTTCGTGACTAGATCAGAGCACTCAGCTCATTTCCCAGTTCCTAGTAAAGACCGGGCATATATCAAATTTCCAATGTATTTAGAAGGCACGTTACAAAGCGCAATTTTCCGCCTCTTAGACGAGGCACTTTTCATTTTCTGGGCGGACAATTTTGTTTCGGAAAGTTCCTATCCTTAGCTGTAGCTGTGATTCAAAAACTGCGCGTTGCTAGCTGACTGTGTAGTAAGTGTGCTGTTTTTATGCTTCTTCTTTTAAGGCGTCTTCTGTTTCCTTCTATCCAATGGAGAAGAACAAGAGTTTCTTAAATTCGCTCTGTCATGTACTCATTTTTGTTCTATCTTTGAGTGTTTTTTCGTCGTTCTTGTAGTTGTTTCGATCGCTGCAATCTGGGTTTTAGCTAGATAATCTTCTTCTTCTTGCGATTCTTGTCATATAGAGAGCATATCTGCGGAAGCTGGGAGTAAAATTGTTGCAAGCAGGGGCATGGTGGTCGTTCACAAAATTCTTTTTGGTTGTGTGTGTTTTTTTACGGACGTCAGCGAAAACCCGAACAGTGAACGGACTCACTGACTTGCTGCTTAAACTTCTTGCTGCGTTCCAGTGATTGTGTATGCGACAGTCGTTCGGATCAGCTCCCTAGTGTATGAGAGTTTATGTTCCTTCCTTGTTTTTCTAGTAATAATCTGCGGTCATTTGTTGCAACTGCAGCTTGAAGTCTCTCATCGGCATTTAGTTTTTTCTCTATGATCGGTTCAGAGATCGTCGCAAGAGATGATCAAGCGCCCAGGGCAAAAACATAAACTAACCACGATCAAAGATGCCTAAACAAACAGCAAAAATGAAGATTGGAAAAGAAAATTTCTGCCGTTGTCTTTACGCCGGGTAATGCTTTTGCCCTCGGGCTTTTCTCTAAAGGAAAATGCCATCACTAGAAGCTACTCTCGAATCTCATCCTCCAGCTCCACGTGATCAGCAGCATGGGCAGGATTACTACAGTCACTAATGATTAATTGCACGAAAGTCGCATCGATGCAACATCTGATGCATAAATTGGTATGAGCACATTAATACTGATTAGCACTTCTAGGACATAATTAGATGCCCTCCAAAAGACACTAAGAAATTTTGTGAGTGTGTTGCGTTGTTTGGAAATTTCAACCGATGTTTGCACCTAACCCAAATGGTCGGTTTTGTATCATGACGTCCTTTTCAGCTGTGTCATGATGCATACATATACATCCAGGAAGATCAGTGAGAGCGTTTGATTGAGTTATATTAAATAGTTATATAACACTTACTCAGCAAGAGCGTGTGTGTATATATATGTAAATGTAAGCACTCGTGTTTTCTGAGTATCATGATATAGTCAACTTCAATATATTCTGCCTGTCTATGTGCAGAGCCATTTCATCATGTCCACATGCATGGATATTCCATGCCCTCCATAAAAGACAAGGGAGTGAACCACCTCATCAGCACTAGAGCCAACTTTCGACCAAATAATTCTCAATTCCAATCCATTGTTTGCTAGTTGACAAGCGCTTCAATAGGCTTTTGGACCACCACTTGCATCCCTACCTACTTCAAATCATAGTATGCTAAGTTGCAACACAAGAGCAAAGGGACATAAGAGCATAGACACTGAAGTCTACTGTATAACCCCAACAGTGTAGCAGGAATGAGGTGGTTGTATTCACGCCAAATCCCAAGAAAAAGATCAGAAAGAATCAAAAGATCTTCCTCCGAGCTCTTTTTCCTTTTGGACTTTTTTCATCAAATTTAGCAGGAACTAGGTGGGTGCATTCACCCAAAAATCCCATGGAAAAGATCAGAAAGTATTAAAAGATCTTTTTCCTCCTTTTTCTTTTGGACTTTTCTCATAAAATTTAGAGGAAGTAGAAGGTTGCATTCACACCAAAATCCAATGGTATCAAAAGATGAGAAAATATCAAAAGATCTTTGTCCTCCTCATTTTTGGCTTTGTTTATAACTTTAGTACTTTGGAATATGACGTTTTGTGCTTCAGATCTCTTGCCAAAACCAAACCACATCGGAAACACGCAAACATAGGGATTCATGTCGGATAGTGCTTGACCTCTCAGACCTTTTGTTTCGTGATAAAGAAAATTCAGTGTCTAGGATATTGGCCCTGGGACGTGGGGGCAATTTTCAATAATTCCCGTAATAAGCGGCGGCATACGACAAGTTTAAGAGAACTAACCCGCGTTTCGCATTTCGAGAATGGGTCGAGAATGCACCCAACCATGAGTGTTGCTCATAGTTCTAACTCGCTAACAATGCGAACTGGACCTGAGCTTGTTGTCAATGCCAATAATGTTAAGCATCCTAAAGAGCATATTCGTGAAGCTCCTATGAAGCAACCAGCTTGCCTTCATCTAAAGTACCCTAAACCTTAAAACTTTAACCCTAAACCTTTAGCCATAATGTATTTTATGACTCCGTGTCCTTCTCCTCGACGTTCAATTAACTGTTTTAGCTAGCATCAATCCTTTGTTAGATTCTACACATTATGAGATGATGATTACACATTCAAATTCTTAGTTGATTGTGCCTGCGTCAAGCTTTTGATTTCGTATTATCGCCTAAATTGTGAACATAGCAAAATGAACTTCCAGAAATGACCTATGCCATCCTGCCGTGGACGTACGTCAGAGGAGCTTCATTAATGTCGCTAGCCATAATCAGAGGTATAACCTGATCAGGCCATTTTTCCAAGAATGGGCTTCTTTTTCTGGACCTCGGGTATACTGCAACGTTAGGCGGGTAAGTCTTGTACCCTGATATACCCATGAACAAATAACATGGCAATTTTATATGACCTTAGCTGGCATTTGGAAATTTTACAAGCCAAAAGTAACAATATTTATTTGGGGAGTCTAGGGATTTCCCCAGGAGAAGGTTTTTTGCCCTGAACTGGCCAGATTTTTTTTCATAAATTATGTGATAGCCTGAACTGGTCAATTCTGGGATGTATTGATTTAATTACCTCCCTCCATGGTTATAGTTTGCACAAACCTAATATCCTCAATCCGATATTGATCATTTTCCCATTCAACTGAAAAAGGTCATCTTAGTGATTTGGGACAAATCGAATGTATTGGAGATGCATTGGAGATGGGTCCAAGCATTATTGTACTAGACAAACCTAGTCTTTCTGTCATACTAGGCAACTCTTTTTTTTTTCACTTTTTAAGTGTCGTAGTACTGGCGAGTATCCCCACACGCCCAACTGGCGATACTTTTCTTCAGGAGCATTAAAAGTGTAGTCAGTAGGCATACTTGTGGCAACTCGCTCTTTAAAAAGGAGCGCACTCTGGCGAATCGATTTTAAGAAAAAAGGGGATTTTCGTCAGAAAATTTGGACAGTGTCGCCTTTTGGCAATTTTTCGCCCCAAAAAAAAGGCTGTACTGGAGTCCTTGAAGTCAACTTGACAAACTTTTGGACTTCATCATTTCCAATCACTCAAAATTCCATGCACCCTGAGGATCTCTTTTTTCTGAAGAACGTTGTAATCATCTGTTTTCTGCTGTGCCAATAGTGCAACCCCCATCATTGGTGTCAGTGATCAACTGTGACAAGAGAAGCTGATTAAAATGACCTGGTTCATCCCACATTGGCCAATGTGAACATTGCCACAACATTACAACAAAATCATCAAATGTTGTTGATACTGTATTATTTGTCAAGTACTCTTCTATGAATTTGAACCTTCAGGACTTACCCAAGATTGATCTCTGGTACCTTCTAACCACAACAATATCACCGGGTTATATTAAAGTCCACATTTTTAGAAGTTATTTTTTTATTAAAATGACACAGGTGGTTGCTGATTCCATGATTCATATCAATGAATTCCATGGATGTGATAGATAATAAACAAACACCAAAGCAAGAGCCAGGACATCTTCAAAGGATTGGTACAGCAAACTCACTTTTTTGGGAAGAACATTATGGAAACCTTTGTTACAAGAGCTTCAGAGGGCTCTACCAGTTCTTTTGCTCAGTATTGATCGGCCTCACCAGGCGAATGATACCAACAGGCAATTGACTGCCCAATTCACTTCCTAACTTTTGGCCCCACAGCTCCTGTTAACCTCCATGTAGTTGATACATGAGCCTGTACTGTACCTTTTTCTGAGAATGCCATCACATGACTGCCCATCATACTTAACATAAGTGATGGTGAGTAGTATATAAGCCCCATCTACATTGGATGCTGAGTCAACAGACAGAGAGAAATCTACATTGTCTAGCAAGAAACCGATTCATCCAATGAAGAAACTCATGAATGTTGCATTGCCTACATGTTTGAGGGGTCAATTTTAGAGAGAATCTTTTTGGAACTAGAAAGGATTGACTCCCAAAATATTTCATGCTGAATTGAATTTTGGTCCCTGCTACTCAAGCAGGTACAGATGCAACACACAAGGTTGTGCTGCCCATAGTTTGGCTTGAATGACTGTTGTTTAGGCTCAGGCTATCCCAGCCCAGAGCCATGCCACGCTACATCTCTCTCCACAAGCTAGCAACCACCACTGGACCAGACTATGACGACCAGAACCCCAAAAAGGATCAGTCCCATTGAATAGTATATACAGTCTCAGAATCCCTCTTGAAATGATGTCAGAGATTGATGACCAATAATTCCACTCCAACCAACAAAAGCATGCTCTTCCATGATCACAGAACTCTGCAAAGCCATGAAAAACATATAATAGTCCAATGCATAGTGTCAAATGCTTCTTCCTGCTCTAACCAACAAATCCCCCAAACATACTCTAATGTTCATCTATGGAGTGGAAACAACTTGCACTGTGATCATATGAGCATATTGGTAAGATTTTGATGCCAGCCTTTGGAATCACATTAGATCATGTTATACTTACAATAATTTCAACTAATGTATTTCCAGTTTTCAAGTTCTGCACAAGTATTACAATACACACATCCAAAATTGCTTGACATAATACATGATTATTTTCAAATTGATTTCAAGAGTGTGATCAGTTCAAACTTCCTTCAAGCTTTCATCCCAATCAAGCACAGCAAACACCATAAGGGCAGCAAGAACCTCTGATTCAAACACCAAAATCGATCAATGACATTGTGTGACTAGCAGTACACAAGCAAGCCCTCCACAAACCAAATGTACCATGGATGCTTGCCAAATCCAAAACAACAGAACCCACAACAATGGGTAAACAGTTAACTACTAGTTCTTCCACATCCAAAGTGGCAACAGGAGTCCTTCTGAAGATGTGTGGTTCATTAACATTTTCAGAAGAAATGACAACAGGGCTTTGAAGGGACTCCAAATCATCCTCTTGCTCAAACACATGCTGCAAACTCTACTCTCATCTTAGGAACAATGATGAACTTCCTATGAGCGGTTGGAGATTTAAGGAGCTCAGGAATGCAAATCAAGGTTATTTTTTGTCAAGATTGCCAAAGAGCATCAATTGTGTTGTTGAAACAGGAGCAGTTGAAATGCTAGTCCAGTGACTATTTCATAACAACCAACATCATGATCCAATAACTCAGAGCAGGCAAGGCAGGGCAATAGGTCAGTATGCCATGTCCAATTCTTCCAAAATGCAAATTTAGCCTTTAGGAATATTGTGACATCAAGATGCATTTTAATTGAATGTTACTGCTATGTAGACTATTGCCTCATTGTCAAGACCATCAAATAGAGTGAAAGATGATGGAACACAATGAATGTAGAACATTATGGGTTTCATTGAAACCTGATACAACTGAAAGAACTGCAATTGGGCATGCTGCTTTGCATCAACAGCTCCAACAGCAGCACATGAAATTGCTTTTGGATATGACTCAGCCATCTACACTTGATCCAAAGCTAGAGGTTAGAGGAACATAAGTGCCATAACTCAAAGATGAATCACCTCCTTGGTAGACATGGAGTACTTAGGGCAGATTAACAAACTCTAACACAACAGGACCTTGTTTTGGCATTGAGATCAACAGGCAAACAAACAAGGTTGTGAGGACATCCATTTCATGTTCAATGCAGTGCAGTACTTGCTTGAAACTCAAGGAAATTGCCAAATCTTCTTATGTTTGGAATTCATTCTGTTTAAATGATCTAGAATTGCATTGCAATTTCAGTGACAATCACATTTAAACTACTTCCAATTGCCCCAAGATATCTGGAAAAACAGACTGGCTAAGACAGGAAGACAACAAGAGCCAAAAACACATAAAGTCACTTCTGTTTTGAAAATTGAAAGTTAAAAGAGATTATGCAAAAGAACACCATGGACTTATGTTCCTGAGCTCATTTCTTGCATAAAAGGTGTAGTTTTTATTATCCACAATTTCACCCTCTGAAAAGGATACCAAGTCTGCAATTGGTTTCAATAATGCTTCAGCACATCCTGTTTCCAAATGGCTCACTTGGCTACAATGATTCCATTCTACTAGATTCATACTGACCTTGCCGAGTTCACCAAGTTTTGCTCAAGAGCACATGCAGAAGTTACAATCTCCCATGCTTTAGTCTGTATCAATCCAATGACATCAGCAGAGCAGATTAATGAACATTCATAGGAAAGCATGCAGGTCCAAAGCACAGACTGGTCTTACTCCATTCTGTGCATAACAAGTAGACACTGACAGTTTATGCCTATTGCATCATATGAACAATCCCTCAAAACCATCAGAAAGGCCAAAGTTCACTTGTACTGTTAGGATCATTTGCTTCATTTGAACCATGAGTGTTGCTTGAAGTAGGTGTAGCTCACCATTTTTGTGCCAATGTGCAGCAAGAACACACAGTTGGTGGAGTGCACAAAAATTTCATTGTAGAACTTGATTATATCACTTGTCTGCTGTCCTCCTGCCTTCTGTAAACCAGAAAAAGGATGAAAACCCTGTGAACTAACAAAGACAAAAACTATGGAACTAAATTAATTCCATGCAGAACACTAAAGTTCATTGCACCAGAGAATACCCTTCAACATCAGTTTATACATTGTTTCATAAGGCTGCAGAGTAGAAGACACCCAGTGCAGTGCCAAGGAGTTGAAGTCCGTGAACATGTTGTGAAACACATGAAACTTGCACTGTGACTGCATCCCATACTGATGGATAATAACATGGAATGTAACTGTTTGCAAGGTAAAAATCAATACTCAATTTCTTGAGCTTAGATTGGGAAACAGAACTGGGCAATCAATCAACAAAAACTCACATCAATTATAGGAAGGATGTGCAGATCACAACAATGACAGAAATGATGGGAAGATGGGAAGGTGTCATGTTACATGAGTGGATGGGTCTAGGTCCTCTTAGAAGCCCTGTTTGGATTTGTTTCATGTGACCCCATCCAAAGCTTTTTGTAACTTGGATGATATGTTTTTAAATTATTTGAATGTATGTTAATTTGTAAATTTCGTTAATGTTGTTTCTATTTAAAATATCTAGATGATAATACAATGAAAAAATTAAAAACTAGATGTGATATGGATAATATGTATCATAAGGAAAAAATAAATTTATATTCAGATAACTAAGATGAATACGGCAAAAGATAGTGTGGTCATGTGTCATCATCTACACAATAGTGAATCATCCTTATTCGCTTCAATTGGAGTTTCAAACCAAGGGTAATCTTGGCATTTTGGTGTTCTGATTAGAAATGAAGGTTTCTCCAAACCATTTAGATGTATGTTATATTTTCAACCTTGAAATGCAACTTGATGATTAGAGGCTGATAAAATGTCTGTGATGTGACATTTCTTTCTAGAATCAGCCCTTTTCCAGCTTGTTAACATGGGATGAAAAGGATGATTTTCTTTTGTGTCATTGATCTATTGATGAAACTAATTGTTACCTCTGTTGTACTTTGGAATGTGTCGAGCCTAGTAGGGTGGGATGCTGATCTATCAGGTGGTAATGGATTCTACTGAGACACTAAGTGTCTGGACACCGGCCTCTCTACCCTAACTTGATGGGAAGATAAGAAGTTTGAACTCTCCACACATGGAAACGATTGTAAATATTTGATAAGATATGTGCAATGTGAGTCATATAGCCAAGTGCAATTAAAGTCTTGGCAAACACAGTATGGGCAGTAGGTGACATTTCTTACAGAGAGGGAGACAAGTGGTCGCCTGTAGTAAGTATTTGATACGTGGCAAATGATTTTATCCATACACTAAATATCCTAACTTTGAACAAATAGTGAATTTCAATGTCAAGAATGTCAATTGGAAGAATGTCAAATCAAGATTCTTAAGCCCAATCAGTTCATTGTTTTTCAAATATAAAATGGTAACCAGATGTTATGGATTATTCTTCCACTTCAGTTAATCACTTGGAGAACATTTGTAATGTATGTGGAAGGCACCTTATATCCATGAATTTCCTGTGGAGGATTTGGGAGGGATATTATGCCTACTACTCCTCAAGGGTGGGACGGAAATTATGCCCACTTATGGGTGTAAAGAACCCTCCCATTCATACGCCTCATGATCTACATAGGTTTGGTTTCTTTTAAATTTTGCCTCATGCTTTAGGATGGGGAAAGCCCATGGGTGGGGGACATTCCCAAAATGTGGGGCTGGACTCCACTATTGCCTTGTCCTAGGCCCCTTATTTTGAGAATGCACCACCCTCAGGCTTTACCCTAAACATAAAGCACTGATGTCATTTGCATGGTGTACTCAGAGGGCACCTTATAACCATGAAAGTTCCTCTGCGGAGAGGAGGAACTTTCCAGATTTTGAATGTTCAGTAGCTGTGCTTTACACTTGGTAAAGCCCCTGGAGGGAGGGCATATTGAGAGTAAGTTTTTTAAAGTTCTTCCTAAATCTGAAAAGTTCCTCCTCTCAGTGGTGGAACTTTTTGGATTTAGAATGTTCAGTAGCTGTGCTTTATGCACAATAAAACCGTTGGGGGAGGGCAATTCTCAGAATAAGGGGTACAGTAGACCGGCCAGTGACCAAACACTTAAGTGCTCAGGGCAGGCCAGATCGAAGGGGAGGGCTCCATTGTCCAAACAAAACTTGAACCTGACAACTGACACACTAATAATTGTCTAAAAGGGATTAGAAATGAGAAAGTTACAGCCCCTCAAATTACAAGGGGTCAAGAACTAAAAAAACAAACCATTGAACACTACAAAGCCTGGTTCTAGAGCACCCAAAAAATTCCTTGTATGTTACTTTGTTGCTATTAGAGAGTACAAAGATGATTGGTAGACATTCAGGTGACGCTCCTATGGCACTTTAAATCGTTTAAAACAAATAAGAAATAAGAAAGTTGTGAGGTTTGAAAGTAAGAGGGGTCAAAATGAAAAAAACATGTTATGCAATTCGAAAAAACGTATTTTTTTTACCACTCTTTTTTGGCCGGTCCCTTGGCTTTGCACTTGAAAGATGACTTCTAGAGCTTGAGAAGGCACTCTTATAACATTTTAAATCACTCAAAATGGAGAAGAATGAGAAAGATCTGCCACAGTGTTTGGTCAGAGGCAGGCAATCTATGATGGGCCGGTCTGCCCTATCAACAATTTCTATCCGGTTGAAAACATTTAGCACCGTCATCATTCTGCAGATACACTAGAACCCAGATCCAGACATAGAACCTTTTCACACCTGCTGCACTTTACCTTTAGCCTTGGTACAGCTTGTGGCAGGCCAATGTTGTAACAATAAAATATTGTCTATTCCTTGAAATCTACACCTTGCAATCCGATGAAACTGTGTAAAGTGTAAACCCCTCTTGTTTTGTCTCTCGCCATTTTTGTCTCATCTTTATCTTGCCCTCTGTTTATTTTTGTCTCTTATGATAACAAGAGAGAAAAAAAAGGAAAGCATACCAAATGTTGACAACTTGGCTCCGACTTCTTGGCCTTTACAACTTTACACAAGAAATCCTTGACCTCCCAAGAAAAACATTATTTAATTAGAAATGTGAGGCCAAACAACAAGCCAAAAATGTTCAAAAGTTCCCCTTCTTGGCCTTGACTCCTAGTCTAAAGGAGGCCTGGTAGTAGGTGGGATGGGTCTCGTTTGGGTATGTATCTTTTGAAATCCCGAAAAGCCTTAAGCCCCTGAGAGATATTTTTCACCATCAAAAGAGCCTCAAACACTTCATGGATCTATGTACATAGTCAGAGAGATAATGGAATACAGCATTGGATTTTATGAACATAATGTAAAGAATAAGCTTTACAAATATGAAGGCATTTCATAAACATCTAGTGTGTCCTGTGATGTTGGTCCAAGTGTGAACCCATTACACAATAGGGAAACTGAACATGTAAACATTGTCTTGCAATGTATGTAATGATTTTTTGAACAGCCAAATATGAAAGGAAATCATGCTTGAATTGATTTCACCTGGTTTTTTGGAATTTATTTGAATTTTCAGCAGCAGAAATCACTTAAAATTTAATATCTCCCACATTCTGAATCCAAATCTTACCAAATAAATTCCATTAAATCTTGCTCATCAAGATCTTTCCAACAACATGAAAGGCACATTTCAATTCCTCCAAAAAATTTCGCTACAATTTAATTTAATTTGCAGTGAAAAAATTGTTCAATGTTGAAAAACTTTTGCACCAGAAGTCGAATTGTCATGGAACCAAGCCCATGGACCCCTGCTCATCGAGAGCTTTCAAAAGACACAAAGAACATGATCTGAAGTATCCTGGTTCAATGAATCTCATAAATTCAAAACAAAACAAACTACCTTCCATCATAGATAGATAGATGAGCAGGATCAAGCATTCAGAATACACCAATCTAGAAAAGGCAAGTCTTACCCAAATAATGACAAAACCTTAAGCACTTGGGAAAAAGAAAACAACATTGAGATTACCTATGCAAATGAATCTAATAACAAAAGATTACATCATAGTTATCTCATCCTTAAATTTCACCTAAAATAATGTACTATCTCCCCTCCACTTGCCTACCCTCCTACCCAAGTCAAGCTATTATGTCCCCACTAAACTATCTATGTACATAATTACTACTAACCTATCCCCCTACCTAGCCCCACCTACTCGATTGCTTGTCACTCCAACCGAGCCTATGTTGATGACCGAACATGATGAAAAAAAATGAATGAAATCAGATGCAGGTATTCCAAAGAATGTCTCATTGTTTTCGAAGCAATATTTAGTACTTAGATGAAGATATAAAGCAAACCTCAAATGTGGATATTGCTCTTATGGTTAGTTTTACTAAGAGAAATTCTAGGGGTCTGCCTCCACATTGGCCCATTTAATGCATAATACATTACTCAATAGTGTCAAGATGTGTTCAATTGTATTCAATTCCTTAATGATTAAATTATATTTTTTGGGCATTGGGAGGATTTCAATACCTTCTGATCTCTATTATGTTATTAATTTATTTTCAACAATCACATAATAAATTATTATTTTTTGAGTAAGTGAAGATAGTAAACAATATTTAATTTTCCTAGCTTAAGTTAATAAAAAGAGTTTTGGAAAGAACTTTTGTAACACTAAATGTGTTTTGCAAATCACTCTTTTGATAATAAATAAAATTAATGTACAAAATAAAGTTCAATTCAGTTTTTCTCTTTTGAAGGAAAGTGCAAACAATTCTTAGTATAAAATGGAAGAGTACTACTTCTTCCTCTTTGTTTTATTTAGGGTTTAAAATTTTCTCACGATTAATTCTTCATAAAATTGTTATTTCTCCCATTTGTACACAATTGATTATTTATTACATCCTAACATTGCATATATCACTTGTAGGGTTGAAGTTGTTTAATGATTTGGAAGATTAACGTTTGTAGTCAATCAAGGGTAATGTATATTATCATCCATTAGTATGTGGAATAACGAGGGTTATGGATGGGGAATTGCCGAGATAAGCAATTGAGGGATAATTATTTTTATAATCTTGCGACGGGCATGAGAGCTGATGACAAAGGGGAGCAATGGTGAAGGAGTTAATACTCGGGCAAAAGTGTGAGAGATAGCTAATGCACAGGGCAACATGGGGGGCCACTTGCAACATTGGTCTGTTGGGTTTAGGTTTAGGTTGTTGGGTTTGTGCAAAAGAAAGGGGAAAAGGGACAGGGACTGGGGTTGGAGTTCTTCAACTAGAAAACGTTGTACCATGAGATAACTGCAAGCAGATGTCTGAAAATAGATCCCACTCTCCAACTATGGACTGGACAAATTTCTACACATGGCAAAGTTATCCGAAAAGGAGCCCAAACTGAGGCTACTGGGCCCCACTTTTGCTGAAACTGGGGATGAGATCAAGTGTCAAAATGAAAACAGAACACAGGAACCCATGTGAAAAGGAAAAAGAGAACGGGCATCTACAGAAGGGGGATCCAACTGCTTTTCTCACATGAATTGGTTTTGGATTTGCCTTTCCTAAGCTCATAAACCAAAGTTTTGTCAGAGTAGAGTTATCGGTAAAGTCCAGCGAATAGGGGGCATCAACCGCGGAACATGGAATGAAAATTTTACAACACGAAATAACTGGGACCCAGACTAGTTTTTACAGCAATTTTGGTGGTAATCTGAGTTTCATCCTGTCTTTCTTTTTCTTGAGCGCCTCCACTGCTACTACATATATTTTCACTGCTCCTACGTGTACAACTGATATAATTACTCGGGAACCTTGTGCATTAAATGCTGAGTTTCAGCATTTCATATTGAGATTTAATAAAATTTCCGTACTTCGCAGATACCACTGAAAGAGGGGATAGGGGTGAAAGCAGGCCCAAAGACAGGGTGAAGACAGGATGACTTTAGGGATAACTCTCTGGAGATCTTTTAAACCAATATTCAGTTTCATTAAATGATGCGTGATTTGGCTCACTTTCTGGCTACACTCAAATTGGGGGTGGAAAAGGGATTGAACTCTAGAGGCTGAGTGACCAAACTTCTTGGAGCTCTTAAGACTTTGTGAATTCTTCTTATTCCTCTGACAGGCTCATATTGCACCCTGACCTCACAAGAGTCAATAATACCATTCCTAAAACTTGGGGGCTGTGGAATTGGCAGGGTTCTGATATATAGGATATAGGTTATACCTTCAGAGTGAGGGTCAGACTCAAGAGTCAGGACTCAGGAGATAAATGATCAAGGCTTCTTCTCTTTACACCCATCACAAGCAATTTGAAAGGCAAAAAAATGGCAAAAATGGCAACCTGTCAAAAGAAATTTAGTGAGAAAAAAGTGCTTCTCACATGGAAAAGCAAACTAAAAAATAGCCTGCCATTAAAAAATAATAACAAAGAAGTACGCCTATCACAGAATGAGGGGTTAAACTGAACCATCGCCTACATTGTTTGGTTAATACCTCAAACTTCTTGAGTGAGGCCTCTTCAAAATTAGGGCATACATCAACTTGGGAAATGTTAGAATTATATCTTGATTTAGTCTAATGGTTGAATGTTTACAATGTTTAGAAGAAACTCAAGAATTTTTTTTAATTTTATTTTTTATTTTGGTTTTTATCATGGTATTGTTGTAGGTGTTGCTAACTGGTTCACCCAAGGCCTAAATGAGGGTATGATAACATTTTTCTAATAAGTTATTAATAAGTTGTGAATTAGGAAAAATCAATCCTTTTTATTCTGGAAACCTCGACCTTTAATTATTTTTCAATGTAAAATTTTTGGAATTTTTTAGCACTCAATGTGGAGAGGTTAGGTGAACTAACATCTAGATTGGTACTTTCACCTTTGTTTGAGAGACATCTTAAAGTCTATATTCTACTCAAAAAATGATAAATTTGAACTCAAAAATCTTGATTTAGTCTAAGGATTGGATATTTATCATGCTTGAAAGTAACCCAAATGTTGTTAATGTTTTTATCAATGTTATGTGGTTATCTGAACATTTTTAATAAGTAATGATTTTTCATAATATTTTACAATTTTTTGTCATATGTAGTGGAATATTTTGATGGGTTTACATTATTATTATTTTGGTTACAAGTTCATTTTCATTTTGCATTTTCCAAACCATGGTGTGTCCCCTTGTGCATTTGATATAGTTGAAAATCCCTTGATGAGTGCAATGTATTGAGATGTTCAACTTATTGTTTAAAGCTATGGCCCAATTTATTGAATATCGCATAATTATATCAAGAAAATTCAAATTTTTTTTTTTAAAACTAAATTTTTAAAGGAAATTGGGTGCATCGTTATATTATTGGGAAGCCTTCAATGATTGGGATTTCTTGAAGGTGATTTTTTAAGTTTTAGATCTATAATGTCAAAATTATTGAATTTCAAGAAATTTTTATTACTAAAAATTAAACTTACGAAAATTGATTTTAAAAAGAGAAATTAGTTGAGTAATGAGTTCACACTTGGGCCAATGACACATATTCACACTAGTCTTTCGATTAAAAAAAGTAGCTTGTTTTTTTGTTTATCACATTGAGATCTCCCAAACCATGATGCCCCTCATCACACACTTGGTATCGTTGGAAGGCCCATATGAGGCTACAATGAGATAATTTTTTAATGTGTAGGCCTACAATGCACGAGTTATTGAATTTTGAACTAGCAATCTCAGACTTAGGTTGAACCTTGAAGAAGGTGCACCATTTCTCATTTCAAAAATTCTTTTAAATGGGCCAATGACACAAGTTACACTAGTTCTTGTGAAACTAAACATATGTAGATCATGAAGTGTTGGAGTGAGAAGGTTCTTACATGTACTCCTTGAAAGTAGTAGGGATGTTAGACTTACAAGGAGGTGTAAGATCCATTTAAGCTTAAGGTCCCTTCCACTTTTAAGGAGTGGGTAGAAAAACCATCTTGTTTTTTTAAATGATGTTCACAAATAGAAGGTACCCTCCAAGTACATTACAAAATTTCTTTGAGTGCTTTACAAATTTAAGGTGCTCCCCAAATACTATACCAATTTTTTTAGAATGTTTTATGTGCATTGTTTAGACAGGGTTGATGTTCCATAATAAGCAATTGTTATAAGCACTAAAGGTAAATTAATAATTGACAATTGTGGGAACCTTTGTATTTCTTGGAAAAGAATTGGGCAACCCTGTGCATTGCAATACTTAAAAATATGTCCATTTAGAAGATAAAATATTAGGGCAAAAATCATCATTTCTAACAAGAGAAATTTCCAATAATAATATCTAACGATGGATATGATGAGCAATTCCACAATGGAATGGGGTGATTTTTTTGTGAACTTTTCTCAATGACTTGGTTGGGTATGATCCTTAATGAGTTTGTAATAAGTTATCATGAGATTTTGTTGTTGTTTAAAACTAAATAAGCTCTTTAAAAAATCTTGGACTTGTGGAGGCATCATTTCCCCAAAAAATTGTAGACAATTATAAATTATAACATTGATTTGCCAATTTCCTTGTTGCATACACCACCCACCACCCATGATTTGATTTTCAATTTTGTGATGTAGCTGAAGTAACAATCATCCATAATCGATTTTAGCCAAATTTGATTTTTAACAAAAATATCAAAGATAAAACAATTCATCGTATATTCTTGGCTACCTAATTGAACCATGTATAGAAATTTATTTTTTCAAAAAAGAATTGATATTTTTTCAAAATGTGTTGTTTCTTCCCAAAAAAATCATTAAATTTGTGACAAACTTTCAATTTTTTTGCAACAATGCAAAATTTTACACACAAAAAGAAAAGCTAACAACTATTAAACATCTATTTGATTACCTAAAAAGAGTTTACTAATTCTAAAGCCCTCACCCCTACCATAAATATGTTGAATTTTATGACCAAGGTGGCATCCTCTATAACTAAGAAATGTTAGTTATGTGATTATGTGGAAGACAAATAAATAGAAGATCAAAACTATGTATTTTTATTACATAGTTATGAAAATTTATGTTCTTGTTTACATAAATATTTACTTACATATTTATTTTTATGTGTAATTCTTATGACAACCATCCCTCTTACCATGGATTCTACAACTCACAAACTATGCCAAAACATTTGAAAATCAATATTTCAATTCCCTTCACAAGTTTATTCTATAAAACTTTTAATTTTTCACAAGTTGTTCTCCTCAAATGAAAGTGTTTCCAAAGGTCCCAAACACCCATTTATATATTAAACAAAAAAACTAAACAAGAAAATTCTTAAAATTTTACATATCACATGGTTCACCATATGATTCAACATGCACATTAATTCTTACAAAGACTTTCCTAATGTGTGACTGTCTTTGAATCATACACATTAATTTTTGTAAAGACTTTTCTAACAAAACACCATATTTGAGTCATTCACATTAATTTGTGCAAAGACTTTCGTAATGAATTATTAGAAGCCATGCACATCAATTTGTGAAAATGTTTTTTGAATGAATCAACATTTTTAAATCGTGAACATTAATGTGTGAAAAGACTTTCTTAGTGAATCATCATATTTGAACCATTAATATTAATGTGTGTAACGATTTTGTTGATGAATTATCATGTTTGAGTCATACACATTAATTTATGTCATGATTTTTTTAATGAATCACCATACTTAAGCCATGCATATTACCATGTGCAAAAACTTTCCTAATGAATTATCATGTTTAAGTCATGCACATTAATTAAAACCATGATTAATTGGTAATGACTCACCAAACCATTATGAAATTATTAAACACCACCATTTAATAAATTACCAATGTTAACCCTTAAGTAATTACATAATTATCATACCAATGTTAACCCTTAAATAATTATATGAAATTTTTAAATTAAGAAAAGTGTTTTTTTGTTGAGATGTGACTTTCACCACATTTTTAACATGTTAAAGAACACAAAACAAGGTGATGTCCATTGTTATTGTTTCACAAATTTTGGATCAACAAATTAAAAATTATTGAATTTAGAATGTTGTTTGGTTGAGGAAATAACAATAACAAAAAAAAATTCACAAGAATTTTGAAGTTGAACCCATGCCCATTTTGATCATAACAGCATTAAGGTGGGTGACCTTGCATGAAGTTTAATATATTTAAGCCAAAAAATCACAAAGGCCCACTAATGTTCCATGAAATTGATAAAAATCAATGAATTTATAAGACTTGCTAATCAAACTTAATTATGCTCAACATAATTTCAAATCTTTCTAGAAAATGGGTTGTTAATTTTAGATCCCAAAGAGGACATGAAGTATTGTTTAATCTTAAAATAATCCTTATTTTGCGTTTGATTCCAATCTTCATTGTACTCATTCATTTTCCTTTTTTATTTATCCAAAAAAATTATCATAGTTTTTATACAAACTATTTCAAAAGTTCTCAAAAATGATCATCATAGGTTTTATTTTTAAAATTATATTATGATTTATTTAGGTTATTACCACATAGGTTAAGAGACTACCAAATAAGGCTAACCATGTTAAGGCCTACCTAATTCCCTACCTACCATGGGTTACTTACCTACCTACCTATTCAGGGGTAAACCCTACCTATTATCCACCTATTTATATAGTAGGATAAGGACAATGGAAAGTATACATGGAAGGCTACATAGGACTTGCTTAAGGGTTTACTTAAAAACAACTTAAAGATGAAAGCACATTACATTGTCCATAAAATGTTGTCATAAAACAATTTTTGCAACATTTTGGGATTTGTAATTGGCCATGTGATTAAACATAATTGCCTAAAATGAAAAAAGGTTTAACACTAGAATGTTATATATAATATAATCACATTGTAAAAAAATTATGGATATTTTTTGAATAGCCATAACATAACTGATTTTCAAATGGATAACCAAAAACATGTAACAATTCATAATCAATGAATATGGGCTCCATTCACCTTCATATAATGTTTATTAGTGAGTAAAGGACTCAATGGTAATTTGATGTGATAACATTGATACCAAGGAAGACTTTGAAAGATTTTGATAACTAAAAGTTTTATGTACTTTGAAATATGTTTTTTTCTTATTAAATCTTTTATTTAATGAAGTAATAGTTTAGAAGTTCATTTTTCAAATTTAAGTTCTCCATAAAATAAATTAAGGTTGAAATTTTTCTTAAAATAAAATTTTAATGATAACTTGTAAAATGACTTGTGTAATTCAAGGCATCATGCCTTCACACTACCTTCACAATGGTAATTGAAGCAAAATTTATGGATTTTCACATGTGCCTAAAAGTGTTATACCTTAATGTGTTTTCAACCCTAGGGGTTATTGAAGGACATATTTAAAGGTTATGGGCTATCTAATGTAAGGGCTATCAAAAGTTTACATAGGGGTTATTTAAGGTGTTATGTAAGGTGTTACATAACGGCTACATGGGACCTACATAAGTTAAGGGGTACTTAAGGGTTATTTAAACGGCAACTTAAACAACTATATGAGGTTTACATATGGGTTATGAATCAACCCTAGGTAGCCCCTTATGTAGCCCCCTTTTGCATGAAAAGTTAACATTAGATAACCCCCTACATAACCACTAAGTATCTTATAACCTAAAAAGTCCCTAATTAACCCCACAAGTAGGTTTTATATTATTTTTTAAATAACTTTTAGCTATCCCATGATAACCTAATTAAGCCCTTAGGTGCCTCCTTACATAGCCCATTAATTAGGCCTAAAAGAATCCCCTAAATAACCTTTAGGTATACCATAACTTGGGTAGGCCTTTAAATGTTTCCCGAGGTAGTCCTCTAGGTAGGCCTTTGTGTAGCCCCCTATGTAGGCTTTTGATACCCCTAAATAGCCCCTAGGTAAGTTTTATGTAACCCTTTAAATAGCCCTTAAGTATCCCATAACCTAAATAGGTCTTTAAGCGATTCCTTGGATTCCTTAAATAAGGTTTAAGCATTCACCTAAATAATCTTTAGGTTTTTCATAACCTACGTAGACCCTTAGGTGTCTCTTTAGATAGGACTAAATAACTTTCTAAATAACCAGGTATCCATTGACTTTAAAAATCCCTAATTAACCTCTCAATTAAGTTTGTGTAGTCCCCTAAGTCCCCATCCCATACAAAAATGGGCCCTTAGGTAAACATGTAGATGCAAGTAAAACACAAGAGACAAAATGAGATTCAAATCATCTTAGGCACAAAAGGAAACTTGAGTTTCTTCTTTTGTTACTTTCCTTTGCCATAATCCCATCGTGTATTCTAATTGTCGTCATTAGTTTAAAGAAACAATGGTTCTACTCTTGGATTTCATTATTTTTTTGGATAGGGCAAGTGCATCCTTGGGTGGTACCAGTAGGAACACCACACCTTAATTATCATGAACCCATCAAACTTTGAAAAATCATAGGAAACATTATTTTAAAATATTTTCATAAATTTTTCTAATAAATACATTTATTAGGTTCCATAATTTTTTAGATTTCAATAATATTAAGAACATTGTGTATTTTGAGTTCCTAATCATTTAGAAAAAGTTTCAAGAATGTAACATTGTTTTATTTTCTTGAATTTTTTTGATTAGGAACACAAATTTGAAACATGATTTGAGAATTTTTCTTGTGAATTTTTTTCTTAAGGTAATTTGGAAGTCATTCAATTTTAAATTTTTTATTAGGTAATTAATTGAATAGGTATAATTTAGTTATGAATTTTCAAAGTTAAAGCCATCAAATTCTAAAGGGGCAATTTTTATTAGGAATACAAATTTTTAACAATTTCTATTTTTTAATTCCAAAATAAACTTCAAGCCATATATTAGTGCATGCAATTGATAAACATGAGAAATATATATAAATAGTTGTGAGAATATTTAAAATAAAGGGCCCAAAAAAATGATTTGGTTGTTTTCCTTGTAAATTATCTATGGATGAAATTTTGTATTCATTTGATTAGTCTTTTACTTTCACATTTATGCTTTCCTTTATTGCTTAAGGTTTTAACACTTTTGCATTAGAATCTACTAAAATATTTTTGAAACTTTGAACTCATCTAACACAAAATTTGCTAGGTTGGACATGTTTTTTCATAGTTGAAAGGATTAAACAACTTTATGAATAATTGGATTAATGAATTATGAAATTGAAATTGTGGTGATCTTTATTTTGTTAGGAAATGTATGAAGACTTAGGCGTAAGGATTTCTTATGTGATCTTTAGGTTCCTCATCAATTTCAAATTATAATATCCCAAGTTATTTATTGTGTCTTTTGATTTTTAGATTGGATTGTTACAAAGTGCATTCACATCCCAAATTTGATTTTGCATAGTAAATTAATTAAGTTTTTAACCTTTTATAATGTTGTTATATCATTGTCAATGTAATAAATCACTTCCATATATCAATTAAACAATTTAGATCACATTATGAATTGTAGAATCTATATAAGATTTGTTTCAAATTATACTCTTAACCAAACATTTAAAATCACATGAATACAATTTTTTGTAGATTTGTATTTTTTTGTGTGTATTGGATTATGACAATTATAAGCTCATCATTAAACATTGCTCCAATCACATAATGAGCAGAATATATAATTTTACTTTAAATCACACATTTTACCAAACACATTTGAAGTCCCATGCATTGGGATAATTCAAAATTCGTGTGTATTGGAATATGACAACTCCAAGACTACCATAGTACCTTTTCAACTTTGGCATCTCATTGTTGAATAATTATTTTATTTTGAAAATTTGATTTTGACACAAAAAAAATATTTTTTGAATTTTTGAAAAAAAATTTATTTAAATTAAATTTTTTTGACAATGACCTGAAATCACTTAAAGTACGTGCAATAATATACATACTAAAACCCTAAAACTATCCTATGAAATTTCAACATCAATAAACAATAGTTTTAAAAAATTTAGTAAGAATAGACCTTAATTCTCTAAAGTTTTGACATTTAAAAATAAAATAATTTTTTTGGCAAACTTGAAAAGGTAGTACGATATCACCAAACACTTTCTTTGGATAAATGTACAATTATTTTAGAAAAATATTTTATGTCATGCCCATGTTTTTAAAAAATTACAATATCACTAGTTGAAACTTTGAAAAAAACCAAAGACAATTTTTTTCCCACTATGCATTTTTGTTCATAGGGTGTGTTTTGAAATGGTATGTTTGGCCATTTGATTGACTATCTATGAACTATTCAAGCATGTGGTCATGGGCATTGTTAACCTAGTTCAAAGTGACACTTGATGACCTTTATCAAATGTTGAACCAAATTACATGAAAAACTAAATGAAAACTACAAGTGAATAGTTCCCAAGTTCCCCCCTTTAAACTTTATAATAGAGCCAATAAAAAGAGACCTAAGGTAGTGAAAAATGCCCCAACATTATAAACTTATTAAAGAAGTTGGTTTATTTGTTTGTTTTGTTTGTTTGTTATGTAAAGATTTTTCAAACCACGGTGGCCTTTGCACTTTGTATTATTGGAAAGCTCTTATTTGATGAATAAGGACGCATTAAGATGATTTGATAATGTTTAGACTTATGATTTACTAGATGTTGAATATGGGATTTTTTAAAAAAAAAATTCAATAAAATCAAAACAAATTTTTTTTTTAGAGAAACTCGGGCAAGATCCTGATATTATTAAAAAGCCCTTGATGTTTGAGATTTCTCAAAGGCAAATTTCATAGTTTTTAGACCTAAGGTGGGGGGGGGGAGATATTGAATTTTGAGTAATTATCATCAGAGACCCCAACATTATTCCGGGCAGGGGTAAATAAAAGTTATCAATGTCAGAAACGCTCATGCGGGGTTCAGACTGCAGACAGCCTACTTCCCTTAGGGGGTCAACAGCCTACTTGTAGGTGTCAGACCAGTCGGACGCTACCCTCTACGCCCCTGCTGTTTTCACCGGTTGCCCTAATCTAGAGAGCCTAGGAGGAGGAGGATGAGGCTGCCGTCGTCGTCTTCGCGACGCTTTGGAATTCAGAGCTTTGGATGCAGGCAAAGATGGCGAGTTCCGTCGGGATTTAGGCGATGAGTCGAGATGGTCATGGAGATGGAGAGATGATGGAAGTTTCTTCATCGTGTTTTTTTTTCCTGTTTTCCTTTTTTTTTGGTTTGAGGATTAGTCTTGAGGAATTCAATTTTTGAGCTTTTCGGAAGTTCTTTTTTCTTTTGTGTTTTTTTCCACCAAAGCTGTTGTTTCCGGCTTGCGGTGATGCGAGGTGCGGAATTGTGGTGTGGCGAAATTGTAAGGGAAGGATTGTGTGGGTTTTTGGAAGTGTCATGTGGATTTTGTACTATACGAAGTGACGCGTATCAGCGGCAGACAGGGCGGGCGGAAGATAGCGTGTGTTTGGATGGCCTTGTGAACGTTTCTCGTGTCCATGATTAGGGTGCCTTGTGCTGTTGTGATCCACCGGAAAGAGGACATATTTTTTTGCTCCATCTCGCTGTGAGATGAAGTGAGTGAGGGCTCTGCATTTGGCTCGGAGAATCGGCTCTGCGATTGAGGTAGATATAAGGTAGAATATCGTCTTGCCTTTTCGCCTGATTACAATTTGGTGAAGAGGAGGTTTCTTCAAGCTTGAATCCAAGACGCCGCAGATTGGTATGGAAGGGCGATGGTGCCATCATTTTCTCGGAGGATTGGGAGCTGATGACACTTCTTGCAATATAGAGCATCATCCTTGTATGAATGGAAGTGTTTTGTGCATCAATCAGATTCTAGGGGAGCTGGGACCGAATACTTGTCCAAGCAGTGAATCTCTGGCCCTTGGAAGAAGGTTCCAGTAGCCTCAGCCTTTAGCTTCATGAGTGGGTATATGTGCCTTTCTTTTGTCAGAGTCTGTGTAGCATCAGGCTGGAAGTTGCCATCACAGGGAAGGGAGTCTTGAAGGAGACACCTTCATATCTCTACTGAGTGTAAAGTCCATGCCATTTGCATGACCTTTGCACCCTTGCTGGATTTGAAACTTAGCATATCAGCAGTGAGAGAGTGTTAGGGAAGTTCATGGATGTTCTCGGCCTATCCTACCAAATGTCGTTGTTTTTGGTATTCACAGGTAGTTAGCACCCGTGTTTTTTTTCAGTTTTGTGATGTAGCATGGGTGGTGATGATCCCACAAGAGATTTAGCATGAGTAGTGATGATCCCACAAAGGATTTAGCTTTAATGGTGACAAGTTCTGAGAAAACTGTCAAAGCAGTAGGAAACTAGCAGAAAAACTGCCCTGGACAGTAGAAATCTGGTGCAACTTCCTTTGTATGCAACCTGGCACCCTACACCTCATGTCAGAGCAGAAGTGGTGAATTGGAGCTGTGGACTCCTGTTGTGGTTTGCACCAGATTAGCACATGAAAAAAACACACTGGTTAGCACATGCTTTGAGGCTGTCTTTAGGTAGAGGTTCTTTTGCAGACATTTGCTAGCTGCAGTCATTTTCAGGGAACTTTGGTGGTGGCAGGGTTTTTACTTTATTACAGGTGGTATTTGGGGGAAGCTCTCAGTAGAAAAGATATGCCTTCCAAAGTCACATCTTTTAAGCTGATGTGTGTACCTGGTTTGGTGCTCTAATGATATTAACTGGTACTGCCATACCTTAGACTGTTATCATGCATTTACTATGTGCTGATACAGAAGCAGTGGAATATGTTCTATGCAGAGACAGTCTGTTTCACCCCCCTGGTCACTATTGCATGTTCCAGGTCATGATTGAAATGCGTGGTTGTGTAGGATGCAATGTTGATAGGGCCATGATTTGATGTTTCAATGATGCACTTTATTGGTTATGTCATTTAGCTGTAAGCCAGTGGATTTCTGTGTGCAGTAACTTCATTAGCTATGCCTCTAGAGTGCAGACCATTGCATCCTGAAATGTAACAGAAACTCAAGAAGCAGATTTTTTATATAGATGTTTGCCCTAAGTTTTGCGCAGATCATTTTGTAGTAATCTAAACCTTCACTTGGAATCTGATGAAGTCAGTGGGAATTTAGGGCAGCTAGTCACTGCCATTCATGATGAAAGTGATGCTCTGATGCTTTTTTGAGTGACAATCTCAAGGTTATAGCCATACTCATTCTTGTTGTGTGTTTGTTTTCTTGTTCTTGGATCTGAAACAACAGTTACCTTCAAAATAGTTTTGTGGAGTTTTCTCTGCAATCTTATGGATACATTTGCAGTAATGTGTACATAGTTAAAGAGTACAATTTGAACATATATTGAGAGCAGGGTGGTCACTAAATTGTGTTTTGGCTTGTTGCAGAGTATGTGTCTCTGTGCTCTAGAGCGGGATAAGGGTGGCAGAATGCTACATACTATTGTGCCTGCATACGACCATCATCTACTATTGAAAGGAAAAGGAGCATCTGTTCAGCAAGAAAGAGGTTACCTTTGCCATTTGGACTCTGTGTGAGTCCCATGTGGGTACTCACCTTGTGCAAGTGAATTTGTTGTAAATTCAAGTTATTGAAGAAGCTTTGAATTTTTTTTGAGAGGGATTGAATAGGTGTAGGTGATGATGTATGTCATGAAAGCTGATCCACTGTTGCTCATGTGGACTTTTGCAGACCTGATCAGGACACTGTGGAACTGGTTTGGACTGAGGATGGGCATGTAGAAATGCAGGGTGAAGCTAGCAATGGAAGTAAGACACAATGGCCACCTCATTATGAACCTCAGTGGAACAATGGACAAGTAGCTGAGGATGGGGTGACACTGTCAAGGCCATCTGCTTCATCTGTCAACAAGGATGGTACAGTGGTAGCAGTAGTGAGTGAGACAGCTGCTGAGACTCCAGTGGCGCCAAACATTGACTACCATGATGATGAGATGGTCTCATGGTTACAGTATCCATTGGATGATTCCTTGGAGAGGAACTACTGCTCTGATTTTTTTGGAGAGCTGCCAAGTTCCAACATGCAAGTGGTAAAAGAGTCATATGTGAGACAAGGAGCAGGCCGTTTGCAACATCTGCCAGTAGCAAGCAACATGGGCACTGATTCTGTTGTAAACAAGACTGCTAATGTGGCGATGACACTAGGTGCAGGCCGTGCAGCAGGTGTAATACCTCAGACAGGTGCAGAGGCCTTCAACAAAGTGCGGACATTGCAGCCATTAACCTCAAAATGGCAACCTTTCAGCCTTACTCCCAATTCTTCCAAGGGCTTTTGTGTGTATCCATCAGCAAGCCAGGGTCTTTTGGGAGCCTCACCAAATGCTTCAAGACCACTCCCAGCTCCAAGGGCACCTCTGAAACCTCAGCCAAGGCCAGGGACTCACAACCTGCAAGCTGAATCTGCGAGAAAGCTGGCCCCGGCCCCTGTTAACTTCTCACATTTCTCAAGGTCAGCTACAATAATGAAGAAATGTCAGGATGTAGGAGTGTTATCTGACACCCCATCCAACATGCTTGATAAACAAAAAATAGTGAAAGCAAATATTGATGCTAGCACCTCAACTGGTTCCTTGATTGCTGAGTCCACAACAATGGGGAGGAGTGGAATAGGGTCTCAGAAAGACACTGAGATTCATCTTCAAGGCTCTGGTAGCCAGCAGCAAGAGCCAGGTGTAGATGCTGGGAGGGTAGTGCCCATCCCTGTCACTGTCACTAGAAAGGAGGTGGAACCACCATTGTTGGAAGGTGAAGCTGTGCTGTGTAAGACTAAGCCTGCTGAAGAGGATACATTTCGATTGTCAAGTGTAACATGTATTGATGTTTTAGAGTCTGCAGACAAAGGGCTGTCTCAGGGGAAAAAACTTCCAGATGCTCAGGAACCTGCCATAACCTCCCCATCAGGAGGATCTGGAAGTGCAGAGAGGGTGAAAGAAGCTTCAACAAGCAATAAAAGAAAAGCTGTGGTGACAGAAGAGACTGAATATCAGAGTGAAGTGAGTATATTTACTTTGTGATATGGTGGATACATACATGCTCCTTCATGTTTGTTTGTGGTCTGAGTCCAACAGAACAAGGTTTAGTGAAATCATAAATGAACTGCAAAGTTCATTGTTGTATAGGGTCTGGCTTTTGGTAGACAAGCCTTCTCTGTGTTTTAACTAGCACAGAAGGTTGGAGTTTCAGTTCGCAAATGCACTCAAGTTGGACTACTTATGTACAATTCTCCCTGCACAGTTTGGCAGGTCCTGTCTTATGGTGGTTGCTTTCCATACAAGTCTGTAGTGTCCTATGTGAACCATTCTTGATCAGTCTGTGACTGGTATGATTGTCCTAGGAAAGAAGCCTGTGAAAAATCAAGCTTGTAGAAATTGAGAGCTACTACTCTTAGCTGTAGTAGTAGCTCCATCTCCTTCCCAGATAGAGTTGTAGCTCTAAGGTGATCACTGATGCTTTTCAGGATGGAGAGGATGAATCAGCTGACTTGAAGAAGCGTCCAGAAGGGCGTACAAGCACAACCAAGAGAACTAGGGCTGCTGAAGTCCACAATCTCTCTGAGCGAGTAGGTCTTAACCTCTTGTTTTGTATGCACCTGTGTTCAGAACAGTCAAGACTTGTGTGAGTTTCAAACTTGTCTTTCAAGTTGCAATCATTCTTTTGATTTGCAAGGTAAGTATTACCTTTCATTTTGTCTGCAATTGACAGTTGTTCCATGCATGTGCATTTTAACTTTAGCGTCGGAGAGACCGGATCAATGAGAAGATGAAGGCCCTGCAGGAGCTTATACCAAACTCAAACAAAGTATGTATCTCTGTGAATAGTTTGTGTCTTCAGAGGTTGTCCTTTTGCCATGCAATTATGTCAAAGCACATGTGCTTTGTTTTGTTTTCATGAGACTTTGTACAGAGGACGAGTCTGTACACTAGGTGAGACATTTTATCTGTGGTTGGACCTCAGTGACTTTAGTGGTTTGTTTTGGATGGATTCAATAAACTGTATCTTTGTATCTTGCAGGCACAACTTGAGATCATGTATTCTTGTGGATTTGACATGTCAAATTCATATTGTGTTTGTACTGGTGCTCCATATGCACTATGATCTTGTGAAGTTTCTTACCAGCAGTCTGAAGGAAGGTTGTAAATTATGATTTTGCATTTCAGACAGACAAAGCTTCAATGCTGGATGAGGCGATTGAGTACCTCAAGATGCTTCAGCTACAGCTTCAGGTATGTGATTTGAGAAGAAAACATTTTAAAACTGTAAATTGACTCTGTTTCTTCTTGATTTACTGCTTATATAAAGGCATTTAGACTTAATGGAGTTCTCCTGCTCTTGGTTATGGTTTGACAGATGATGTCCATGAGAACTGGGATGAGCATATCAGCAATGGGTATGCCTTCTGGTATGCAACATCTGCAGATACCACAGATGGCAGGCATACCTCCCCTGGGGATGGGAATGGGCATGGGCATGGGCATGGGGATGGGCATGGGCATGCGTATGATGGACATGGCTGCATCTGGTTCAGGGCAAGGTGGTATGCCCTTGCCATCTCATGCTGGAACTTCACACAGTGCTAACATACCAGTCACGTCTGTGAACATAGTTGATGTGCACAATCCCAGATTTCACAACCCAAATGTTATGGAAGCTTCCCAGGCATATCAGCAGCAGCCACTGCAAATTCCTCAGGTACCACTGAGCTCAACTGATTTTTTTGCTCTCTGGATAGAGTACATACAGTACAGTGTGATGATGGTCATTACATTTGACCAGAATCATCTGGAAATCAGTTGAATTTGTAGACAGCTTTCTCATTTTGGAAGTAATTTGTTCAATAGGTAGTTATATCATAAGGACTGCCACACTTGATGAGAGCCTCCTCTCTATTTGTGTTAGCTGACTTCCATGATTATAGGGATGATTTCCCTTGACATGACACATTGGGAGTTTTATTTGTTTTTTCCTCATGTGCATGCATGTGGATTGGTCCATGTCTTCAGCCTATGAACATGGACATGTACAATGCATATATGTTGCAACAACATCAGAATCAACAACAGCAACATCACCACTATCAGTCATCTAATATGGGTGGTGGGCCACCTCAATAACGGTATGTTCTCCATGACTTGCAACTCACTTGGGAGCTTATTTTCATTCATGTTCCTGTGAACTTTTGCTAAGTATCATCTTACTTGGAAGGAGATGATTGGTCTCAATTTAAGTATTTGAGGTGTGTTGCAAACATCTTCAGCACCATCATGGAGCCATGAATCACCAATCTGAGGTTTCAAACTTGTCAAGTGAAGCAAGATTAGTTTTTTCAGCTGTAAATATTCTGTCTTCACTGTGTCTCCGTGGGTTTCCATGTAAAACTAACTGGGATATGTGTCTCTTGGGTGGATGTGCAGATCAGACACTCAAACACACTCGGGGTGTCTAGTTTTGTAATTTAGCTGCAAGGAGTTGCAAGCTTAACAATGCAAGCATCGTGTGGGGTAAGCCTAGGCATGTGCACCCAGGGTCAGGTTGACTTCCATGTGTGTAGTTTGCTGATGTATCTCTGGGCTGCTCTCTGTTAGTATGAGCTTCCTGTGCCCAGGTGGTGTTTTAACACCTTCAGTGTCAGGTTTATATCACATCTGAAATTGTAACTCTAGATAAGTGCTCAAGGATGCAGTTGCAGGGGTATGGGCTTGGCCTCTGGGCATAGCCAGAGCTTGTCTTCTCTTGAAGTTGTAATATCTTCAATCAGCGGTGTTTGATATTTCTGGAGTGGGCAGCACATGTGGGTACCGTTTGGGCGAGACAGTGGCATCTGACGTTGCACAAGTTTCCAACTTCTGCTGGAAGGTACCAAGCTATGAGATTTGTGTTGATATATAGAGGCCCATGTAAGAGTTGAATTGCATATATGTTGGGGGATTGGTCATGTATGGAATTTCAGCCCACTTGTGAAGATTAGTACATTGTACACTGTAAAAAGAGTTCTAAGGTGCGGTATTCCCATCTGCTAGTGTCAATAACCTGTCATCTTCCCTTTTGTTCCCAGGAATCCATGACCTCTATAATGGCGGTCTAGCACCATCAGACTTCTGGACTGCAAGGAAGGCATCTGAGGTGGAGTCTTTCTCATCTCTTCTGAAATTTTGGTCTACATCATTACTTTCCAGAGTTTTTCTTTCATGCAGTTCTCATCTTCAAAAATCCCTAGGATGTCTCCTAAGGGCAGCACAATATCCTTCAGGCTGAAACTCCTCATCATGCCTATTGTTTACTGGTGCTGTGCTATAGACTACCCACACTGCCAAAAGCTGTACAGAATACTTGAAAGAGCACCATTTCCTCTTATAGTTTACAAGGACCTGCATATGTCTTGTAAGTTTTTGAATTCGTGCAAGTATTTCTCAATATATAGAAAGAATGTTCAGATGAATCATTTCCCTCCTGTTGAAAATGATTTCAATCTTGCTATTATCTTTTTTAGCCATAAAGGAACCACAGGGCTGGCCCCATTTGGATTGTACTCATGCTCTTGAAAAATGTGTGGGCTTGAATCTGTTGGGGTTAGCCTTACACACAGGTGAGTGAGATGGCAATAAGGAATTTTATTTTAGGTTAAGTATACACCTCACAATGTCAAAAGAAATAAGACTTAACAATTTGAGTTCTTCCTTTCCTTCATAGACGTGACCAGTGAATTGCTTAAAATAGCAGAGTATCATTTAGTGTTGGCAGACTGCAGAATTATGTAACATCCTTTCAAGCCAATGTAGATGCTAATATGAGTGATTGTTGAGAAGTGTATATGCAAAATTTCCCAGAGTATCCAGTGAGCAGGCAAGTCAATGAATGGTCCCTTGGATGCTTTGGGTGTAAGTTGCATTTTGATTCTCACTTAGATGCAAGGTATCAGTCACATGTTTTAAAGTGTTAACAAAGTTCCTAACAGACTTACCAGTGTTTTTTGAAAGAGGATTTCTATAGGAGTATGCACTTTTGCAATGATTTGGGTAGAGCTGTTTTGGTTTTTTCCCCCAAGTTCTTTCAGCTCCACTTCACTGCCAGCTTGAAACAACCACCACAGATGTATGTAGATTAAATGCAGGGTGGATTTTTTTTTAATTATCATTGTTCTCAAAGGTTGATAGTTCACCATATGATCATGGTTGAAGAATGCATGATATTCTATAACCTTTCTTTCAAATTGAGTAAGAGTGACAATGTGAATGTGTCATGGTTATCACATGTGAAAAGTGAGCTCTATGTCATGTCTGTTTAGGATATTTCAAGTATGTTTCACAACGCTGCATGGAATTTCGAAGTATATTTCAAGAATAATGATGTCAGATGATGCTAAGATGTGTGGACCGAGGTAACACAATGTAAACAATGACTTCAAAGTATCATGTCACTTCATTCTTTACAACGACAAACTGGAAGTGTATGTAGACAAGCTGGGCTATTTTTAAAAACCAGAAAAGACATTGTCTATATTGTGAAGGTACCTTCTAAGCATAAAGGAGTACAAAGCCTCTGACCCAATAGGGAAATTGTACTACCAAATGACTTTGACCGTACAGACAAGAAAAGACATTATCCATATTGTGAAATACTTTCTAGCACATCCGAAGTCCAAAGCCTCTGACCCAATAGACAAATTTTACTACCATATGAACTTGATCTTACAGATGGTTGTAAAACAGTGTGGAAAATTGGGTGTTACAAGCAGCTGGTAGTTGAGTTAGCATCTCCATCAGCAGTCCCTAGTATGGAACATCTGACTTGTAGCAATTCAACTTGAACTTAAGGTCATCTCCTTCTGTAGTTTGGCTTCCTCTCTGGATTGGTGCTTTTACTAAGAAAGTTTGACAGGGTTCCATGAACTACAACAGTGCCTGACTATAACAGATTGAATCAATTCAAGATGGCCACAACATTTCTATCACTCAATGTTAGCAAAACTTCCTTTGGCTGAATCACACTAGTCTTGATATGAGTGGTTAACAGTGAAATCCACCAATCTGGCAATACCTCAAACATGTAATGTACAAAATTCACAAAAGAGTACATGGAGTTGGTGCATGAATACTTTTGTGGTACATCATGGCCCTGTGTGTCTGACCAACAAAGAAACAGGTTTCTTCTTCAAACAATTCAAAAGAAAGTTCTCTACAATTGTCCTCTCTATTGACCACACACTTGACCAAAGTACCAACAACATGGTCATGTGAAATGCATTCAACCTCTCTATGGAAACTTAGCAATTGAAAAATAGACCATAGACGTTGAGTCTGCACCAAATAAGTGTCATTAACAGATTCCAATCAATTGAAGGGTCTTATTTTGACAGGAGCAATGATTCACCCTTGCAAACATATTCTTTGAATGATGATCACAATCAGTGTGCCATGAAACTTAAATCAAAGCCTTCCACAACAGAGCATTCTGGGACTGAACAAGTCATTGTGTTCCTTCAAGCCTATGTCTGCTCTGCAATCATAGTGGTAATCGTATACAGGGCTTGTTGTTAACAATAATTGGGAATGTCTAATTGCATCAAAATTTCCCAGAGCAGACTTGCAGCCATACCCAGGCAGCCCCGGACATCTTCGATGTTATTGAGCCACTACAGCTATGCACCATGAATTGAACCTCATCATCTCCATAATTCCCATTTTTGTGAATATTTTTTCCACTTGAATGGATATAAAGATTGTTGAAAGGACCCAGGCTTATGGTATTCTCATGTCACATCCTCCACAAAACTCAAAAATTCTAAGGAAATTCTCTTGCAGCAGTAATCACCGAGCCCAAATCACAAGTGAGCACTAGCTAGCATGTTAAGCAGGACCATCTTAAATCAAAGTGAGTGTAGATGTATAAACAGGCACTATAGGTTAGTTGGAACCTATCACCAGCCCTGAGTGAAGAGACTCCTGTTAATATGGCTATAAAAGTTTATGAAGCTCTCACAAGAAAATCGTCAACAATGCAGATGCAGTCAATCATGCTCACCTTTCACCTGCTCTCTGTTTAGCTGCTTCTAAGCACTCCTTAGCTCGGAATACTTTGGACTGAAGATAAAATGTCCCTGTTTTGGCATTGTTCTCAAACAAAGTATCATACTTCTGCATACACACCCATGTGATAACAGTCTCTTAGCACACAAGTCTTAGGTCAGCAACTGATAATCTGATAAGAGCTGTAAATGCAACAGTAGCTAAGAAAACAGGAAAGTGTTGCCTTGAGAAGTAACTCAAACCTTCATAATTTCCTCCCAGGAGGCTTTCTCAGAGACACCTAAAATCTGGCGAGCCTCATGCTCAGTCAGAGTCTTGCTGACTTTATGTGCCAAGTTTTGGACTGTTTCTTGTGCAACACCCGATTTACTTGCATCTGTATTCCACAACCAATAGCATTAGCACCTCTTTGAAACCCCACTGCATCAGAGTTTCTGCCTAACATCCCCCATATGACCAGAGAACAGAAAGATTCAGGAGAATTCATGAGACCTAAGAAAACACTGGATTCTGAAGATTTCTTCAGGATGTATCTCCAAAACACAGTGTGACAAATCCAGAGTATTTATTGAGTGCTGAGAAAACAGAACCCCGAAATTGTGAGCAGACTCCATAAGTTTCATGCAGACAGCAAATGTCCAGATACTGTTTTTGCAGAAAATGAAGGAGAAAGGCAAAAGTGACAGACAAAAGAGAGAGAGACTCACTAACTAATGCTTGCCAATATGCTTGTGAAACAGCCCTGAGTAAAACCCCAGATCCCAGCACAATTAGGTTTGCAATCAGCCTTCCTGCCTGCACCCAGGACCACATTCATATTTGCTTTTGGAATCTCAATTACATGAGAGCATCTTCAAACCCTAAGAAGATCTTGTGAAACAATGTTTGGTTTGACAGAAAGCGAAATAAGTCTGCACAGATCCTAACTGCAAAGACATAATGGAAGCTTTTTCCATGAAATTGCTGTATGGCCTCAAGCAAAATACTCACAAACTACACTGCAAAATCAAATTGCACCAAATCAAAGCAAATCAAATCAAAGCATCAGATAAACCCTAATCCAAATCCTGGCCCCAAACAGAGAGAGATTCAAGATGCATTCATGCTTCGTGACTACCTCCTTCAGCATTTTTTACACCCATGCACCTTTACTTCCTTGCTTGCTGAAGAACCCTGTACCTGAGAAGTGAAGTGGTGCTTTTGGTTTTTAGCAAAAGGTTCTGCAGTGACAAAAGGTCTGGCATCCCTTGAGCGAAAATAAGATTTTGTTGGAGGCTCTTGAAACCAGGAGGTTCCATCCATGCTGCTGCAACAACAATAATGGATGATGGGTGACTTCCATCTTTGCCACAATCAGAGAGTTCAGTGTCTTTCAACTGAAGAAGATAACACAGAACGGTCTTTTTCTTCTTCCAATGCTGAAAGAACGAAACAAACGCTTCTTGAGTCTTGAGAGCGAAGAAGAACACACACATATCGTGCCTTTGAAACTTCGCGTGAAAAATCAGTTGACCTCCACCACCAGAATGCCCTTTTTTATCACAACAACAATCAACTTGTACAAAATTCTTTCAAAAGATTGCAACTTGCCGTCACAAGATTGCAAATCCTGAACTGCAGAAGAGGTCGGTCAGGAAGTGATGTGGTTTGTCATGGGAAGAGCGATGACAACCGTATGTTCAAGTGCAATTCCGATGCTGAAGAGATCTGCTGTCCATCCTTCTTGTCTCGTTCGCTTCTCTCACAAATCTGCTGCACGTCGTCCTGCTAGACCACTCTCCTCCTCCTGTGAGTGCGTGTTTCGTTTCCAATTTGCTGTTTTCTTTCCCCTCCTTATTCACAATCAATGGCTCTCGAGTAGTGGCTGATACCTGCTGATTTTTCTTTCTTGAATCACTCCTGTTTTCTTCTTCCATATCATTGTCTCCTTGAAGAAAACCTTGAGGGTTGAAGAAAAAAGGGTTCTTGAGGGGGAGGAAACCTGGAGTAACATTGTTGTGTGTGGAATGTGATCTTTGTCTTTTTGTAGCCCTTTCCAGATCCTACACTGCTGCTGCTGCTGCTGCTCAGATGAAGCTTCAAACAAAACTTGTTACAGAGAACCAAGCTGAAGCAGGTCAAGAAGAAGTCATAGGAGAGTGTCAACTTCAACATGGAGAGATCCTGAATGGTGACATTAAGATTCATTATGTGGAGTGTGGGAAGTTAGATGGAGATCTGGTCAGATACACAGCTCACATACATTTGCTTCTCTTTCTTTCTTTTTTCCCTTCACCCTTCTGCCTTTCTTCTTTTTGAAGGTAGATATCTGAATTTGTTGGCTGAAAAATGATACCCCTGAAGACCCAGGAAATGACCTAAACTTGGAGCTCTCTATCATAATGCTGTTCCATGAAAGAACCAGCAGCAATGCATCCATGCAGCTGAGCCCATAAGAATGATTTCATAAGCTCACCCAATGGGTTTCTTTTGTTTGTTGTTTCCTTGCAGGTGTTACTGCTACATGGATTCCCAAACTTCTGGTATGTCTGGAAGAACCAGTTTCAACCATTAGCTGAAGCAGGGTTCCATGTAATTGCCCCTGATATGCGAGGCTACAATACCTCCTCCAAGCCCACAGGTGTGGCAAGTTATGGCCGCCAACCGGTGCTGTCAGATGTTGTGTGCATCATTGACCACTTTGGAGCTGGCAAGAGAGCAATAGTGGTCAGTGTAGCTTCTATTTGTCCATTCAATCTCTTTTCATAGGGTTCCAAGGTTTGCGGGAGTCTTACCTTCTGTTCATCTTGCTTTCTTCCTTTTCTTGTTACATTACTCTCCAGTTAAGCACTGTTTTTTAGTATTTTGATGTATTTTCTGCATCTCGCTTAAAGAGTATTATAGCCACTTCAATCAGCGGAAGTTTGTAGTGTGCAGGTAGGGCATGATTGGGGTGGGGCAGTCGCATGGGCTCTTGCAGAAGACTATCCAAGCAAGTTGACGAAGATAGTGGTGGTCAATTCAGCACACTTGTCTGTGTTGGGCCAGCTTATGCGGACAAATTTTCAGCAACTGTGGCGCACCTGGTATATCTGTGAGTTTCCTCACCCACTTTGTGTCTATTGCACTTGCAAGTTCATTCCTTGGCGCAGAGGACATCCATCTCTGCCCTTCCATCAGAAGATGCTGCCTCATTTCAGAGATGGTACCCTTTCCAGGGTGTGAGGCTGAGAGACTAGATGCAACAGGTCAGGACCAGATAGGCAGAGAATGAGATGAAGAGGCATAATTAATTGGTTTTTCGGCTGTCTAGTGTACTTTAAAACCAGAGAATGAAGATGTTAGCTTCTCTATGACTAGTAATCATGTCAGAATGTCACAATTTTTGCTCTGGAATATCAAAGTGGGCCATAGGAAATGTAATCTTTCAAAATGGAAAACTTGTGACCTTGATTGATTTCCCATCATTTTCTTGAGTTCTTGAAGGGCTAGGGAACGAAAAGAGTTAATGTCTTTGAGATTAGCAGGTCTTCTGTCTATGTCTCTACCACAAACATGGTCAGTTATGGGTTGTATTGATGCTGTTTTGATGAGCTCGGGGTTGTATTTATGCAGTATTTTTCCAGCTGAGTTGGCTGCCAGAATTTGTTATGAGTTGCCGCAGGTACTACAATTTCAATGGCTTCACTCCTTTTGAACCTGAGTAGTTAGAGAGTCGTTTATCACTGCAGAAAGTGAGCTTGGGTTGCTGCAGGTATAGGACCTTAAGGAGAGTGCTAGAACTTGGACCCTGTCAACCCCAACCTGCAATTGATGTGGAACGGTGAGATTCCTTGGACCATTGATCCCTCCTCCCCTTTTTTCTGTCTACCCTGGTTTTATTGTGGAAGTCTTTTAGTAAATACTACTCACCAAATTAGGTATGGTATTTGCAATGGGCAGGCATGTGATGGCATTCTCAGAAAAAGGTGCAGTACGGGCAAGTATCAACTACTATCGTGCAGGTTATCAGGGACTGTGGGGTCAAAAGCCAGGGAGCAAACCAGGCACTCAATTGCCTGTTGGTATCATTTGGGGTGAGGCTGATCAATACTTGATAAATGAACTGGCAGAGCCCCCTGAAGCTCTTGCAACAGATATGTCCATAATGTTCCTCCCAAAAGTGAGTTTGCTGTACCAATCCTTTGAAGATGTGTCCTGGCTCTGACTTTCTTTTTTGTTTCTTACCTATCAGATCCAAGGAATTCATTGATATGAATCCTGGAATGAGCAACAACCTGTGTCATTTTAATAAAACACCTAGCTTCTAAAAGTATGGAGTTAGAGACAGCCTGCTTTAGTTGTAGTTAGAAGGTACTAGAGATTATCAGTCTTGGGTATTTCCTGAAGCTTCAGATTCATAGAAAGAGCTCTTGACAAATAATATGGTATTAACAACATTTGATTTGTTACATTGTTGTGGCAGTGTTCACATTGGCCTATGTGGGATGAACCAGATCACTTTAATCAGCTTCTCTTGTCACAATTGAGCAGTGACACCAATGATAGGGATTGCACTATTGGCACAGCAGATAACAGGTGATTGCTATGTTCTTCAGAAAAAAGAGGTCCTCTGAATGGAAATAAAAATGCCATTGATTTTGCCAAATTCAAGTTTCAAGGTTGGCCCTTTAGCCACCTCAATGTTTCCTCTTCCCTTCTCTTGTGTTGATTGCAAGCATTTAAAAAGATTCCAGCATTCTTCTGTTGTTGCCTACATGGATGGGTAATGATAACTTTGTGTTTTTTTGTAAAAAGCATTTGGAATGGACACAATGGTTACCTTTGAACTGTTACTGTGGATTTTTCTCTGCAATGTCATAGATATGATACCTATGTGTTTGTTTGGAAGATCACTCATCATGGAGGCACTGAAATTGAGAGTCTGAAGCATGCACAATCAACTGAGGCTTTGAATGTGTGGCATGCATTCACCATCTCATGATGTACAGGATCTAACACAGGATCAGCACAAGCTGAAACAGTTAATTAAAGGAGGATTAGGACAGAATCATAGGATCCACCAGGGTTTAGGGTTTAAGGTTTACTATTCAGGTTTTAGGGTTTAGGGTTTTCATGAAGGCAAAGCTGGCTGCTTCATAGGAGCTTCATGAATGTGCTCTTTAGATGCTTAACATTATGGCATTGACTGCAAGGTCTGGTCCAGTGTAGTAGCTCATAGTTCTAACATACACAGCAAAATTACATCTCTTATATATGTTCCTAGTTGAAAACTTCAGAATGAAGAATGTCATTTCCAATTCTGGGTATCTTATCACAATCTAGTTCTCTTGGGGGGGTAGATAGACACGGTTCAAATCACTGGACTATGAAAAGTGCAAAAGACTTTATATGAAAAAAAAGCTGTCCAAGCTATAAGTTGCAGCATCTCTGTTTATGTGAGCACGCTACACCTGACATGACAGGGTTGATGACATCCCTTCAGTAGACTTATTAACCTACCTGCATGCATTGAATGCAAGTGGTGTATTTGGATATATATAGTCATCAACATGCCAACACCCATGGTTGGGTGCATTCTTGACCCACTCTCGAAATGCAAAATGTGTGTTAGCTCTACTACAACTTCCCCTAGGCTGCTCATTTGAGGAATATTGCCCTCACTTCCCAGGCCAATATCCTAGACACTGAATTTTCTTTCCCACTAAACAAGAGGTTTGAGACCTCAAGCACTATCCAACATAAATCCGTCTTTGTATGTGTATGTGTGTTTCTGAGGTAATTTCGTTTTTGGCAAGAGGTCTGAAGCACAAAACCTCATGAATTCCAAAGTAGGAAAATTTATAAACAAAACCCAAAAGGAAACGGAGGAGAAAGATCTTTTGGTACTTTCTGATCTTTTCCATGGGACTTTGGTGTGAATGCAAGCACCTAATTCCTGCTAACATTTATAAACAAAGTCCAAAAGGAAAAGGAGGAGAAAAATCTTTTGGTACTTTCTGATCTTTTCCATGGGACTTTGGTGTGAATTGCTAACATTTATAAACAAAGTCCAAAAGGAA
>Ga0116229_10000904_pt1 | contig 43890 bp, 30 predicted proteins | sample S1TSphgellanicum_3_FD_87313 | JGI IMG/M metagenome (GOLD analysis project Ga0116229, IMG submission 87313) | Host-associated microbial communities from peat moss isolated from Minnesota, USA - S1T2_Fc - Sphagnum magellanicum MG | ecosystem: Host-associated > Plants > Peat moss > Unclassified...
CTGAGGCACGTGCGCTCTCTCGTGGCGTGTTCTGGGTCATTGTCATCCCCTCTGCAATCTGCTCTTTGCTCTACACATTCTTGTATTTCACATATGTCAAGGATCGCGCTGAAGCTCGTGCCTTTGATCACTTCTGCTGCATCAAATACTCCAATTTGAGCTGCGATTCACGAGTATAACAACATGGTCGATTCTGTCTGTTGCCTACAATGAATGACAGTGCTAGCTAGCCCAGGTTTAGAGTTTAGGTTTATGACCCACTAGCCCTGGGGTTCATTGGCTACTAAACAGCTATAAGCTAGCAGCAGGTAAAGCTGGTGCAAATGCAATGCATTTTTCTTGAATCTTTTTTACGGAGAGCCAAAAGCAAGCAAAAGATTAACTTCAAAACCAGCAACTCACCATGTGCAGCTCTAGTGTGATCATGAGCTAGATAGGAGTGAACTGACAAGAATCATAAGACAAGATTGATCATCAACTTGCTTGTGTATATTAGAACATGTAAATTGTAATTATATTGCATGCACCATTTTTTATCCAATTTAGAGACTAACAGTTCCTTATTGTATTTTCAGTACTAGAATCCAAGTCTCAACTCTCTCTCTCTCTCTCTCTCTCTCTCAAAGTAAAGAACTTTTTAAATTTCATCTTTGTACTTGAATGCATCTCCCAAGGGAGAACTTCACGTTTCAAATTTCAGGGATCTTACGAAAGCCATTAATGTTCCCTAATGTGTGCATAAAAAATTTTAGTGATCCTAAAGATAAAAGGCTTGTGTATTATCTATCCCTAGAAGGTGTAGCCACCTATCTTAGGCCTCAAAACCTGAGAATCGTCTTTGAGTTTTTTTAATATCATGATCGATTCTCATATTTTGCATTTTTTTAATTCATAGGATGATTCTCAAATGAGTGGTTGTCAGTAAAGTGAGAATCTCAAGAGCAGGTATCAGCTCAGGTATGACCTTTGGATGATACCTGGTCAGTTCTTTGCAAGAGAATTGACTGATACCTAGCCTAGCTCTGAACACGAGTTCCATACCCGCCTAATATTGGTTTTTACCATGGTGTGTGGGTGCTGATTCCCCCAAGGCCATCTACTGAACTGGAACTAAGATAATTCTAATTTACTTTTCAAAACCAGAATTGTAGGTTTTTCATAAAAGTCATCACAAAGCCATGAAACTTTTACCTATATATGAATGTTTTATGTTTCCTAGCTAACTACTTTAGTCCTCTTGTCCTCCTAATAGGTGTATAACTTGTAGTTACAATTAATGTTGCGACTGTACTTGCTTGTTGTAAACATTCTTCCATTATTGCCAATGATGCTTCTATTGGATTTGTCTATATTTTTATTTCATTATGTTTTTCATTGTTCGGTGTGACATTGAATAAGGAAGTGGTTGCATTTGCCTTCATTATAGTAAGCTAAGATATACTTTTGAATGTCCTAATAATTCTTGTTTTATCCCATCCTTTCACAATGGTTTCCTCTAATGCCTTACACTTGCTTCCATGCACAATGTAACCATTCACAAATGTAAGGCCTTAGATTACTCATTTTGGAATCAATTTGTGAATTTTGGCCATCTTCAACTCGTTGTTTGATGACTACAATAGTCCAAGAATTGAATTGTACCTTGAATGCATGTTTTAGTGAATGTTGACATTTATTGGCTAAAAGACATTGGTGCAATTAACTAAAATAAATATCACCAAGATATCTAGAAGTGTTTCCTTCATCCAATCCAAAAAATGCACAGACCTTATGCACAAACCAACGATTTAACAACAACACCATTTTCTAACTTTCCTACAATATTAATTGACAAATTTGAATGTCCAAGTATGGCAACAAGATCTTATGGACGAATTGCTTTGTTGTTTCCAATGTTAAGCAATAGTTTTCACTAAAGGTAAGATCCCAACTTGAATTCACACAGTTGTATATTCCTTCATTAAATGGTGGCAAATAGTGATGAATAGTACATGTGAACATAATTTGGGGGTGAAGTAAAAAACCATTACATTTCAAAATATAAACATTGTAATCTATTTTTTGTTTTCACCCCCTGAAACTTGAATGTGTTTTGATCCTTTACACTCCCAATTTTTTTCTTCTTGTTATTGGGATGAGATGAACACATGTCTAGTCACTATTAACAATAAGGGTTCAAGGAATATTATAAGCCTTCACTAAGTTAGTTATTTAATAAACCATATTGCATCCTTGTTCAAACCAATTAGGTGGTAGTTTATTTATTATTGTTGTGGCCATTTTGAAAGACCAATTCATGTATTGTTTCATGAATTGATGAATCCATTATCTTTTGGCTATAAACCCTCCAAGGTTATTTTACAAGATTTCAAGTGTTATAGATTCTATCATTCCACAAATAATAGGTTGCATAATGTTAGTTGAAAGCAGTTATCCAACTTCATTCATTTTTTGTAACATGACAACAAGTGAGTCACAAACTTTTAGATAGTCCCCCAATGTGTACATAGATTTTTTCTTGGATTTCATTGTTATCCCAACCTCCATTGCATCCTTATAGTTTCGTTTTAAATCACCACTTGTAATGAACCACTCCCATAAGCATGCCCTACTCAATTTTTCATAAGGATTTAACATGTTGGGCCTCTTTAATGATGTTTTCAGAAAGTGCAGTGTTGTAGAATTGCTACCATGTTTTCTAATTACAACAATATGGGAGATCACAAATGAAGTTGAAACCAATTTGTGTAACATCCTCTCTTTTTGATTGCTTCCCATTATCCTTTCTAGGTGACAATCCTCTTTTCTTTTACTACTTCATGTCCTTAATAGGTTCTTCATTCTCTTTCTTTATATCTTATGGAAATAATATTACAGTTACAACCTTTATTGACCTCCCACCATGACGCTTCTTTGGTTTGTCAACAACCAATTGTTTTTTAATACCTTATTCATTGAAAATCTATGTACATAACATTTCAATTATGGTTCTCACTCCTCACTTGTAATGCTTTTGAGCGTTGTTGTAAAAGGTCTTTCTTTGCCCATTTTGGACATTGCAAACCTTTATCAAAAGCTTTGTAATTCACAAAAGTGAAATCCCCACCAAAACCTTCAATATCATTCAAAGAAAACTTTCATGAATAGGGTAAAAACATAATCAAAGGAATCACCCAAATGAGTGGACACATTTTTAAATTGCTTTTTTTTATGTTTGAAAAATCACAATGGAAAACATAATAATTTGGATCATCATAAAAAAATTTGGAATATTTTTCATTAATTGTGAAGTTTACATGCTCAAAGTTTGACACAAATAAAAAATGTTTTTGCATGTTCAAAACACTCAAACCTCAAGAGTGGACAACCCCTGTTTTTTTCAAACGTCATTTTTTCTATCAAATGTGCACTATTCCTTTTGAAAATTGAAGAGGATTTTAGCATTGATGATTAAAAGGGCAAAACAATTTGAATTGATGAAAAAAAAATTATGAATCATTTAAGCACATTTGGTTGAAAAATGTTTTTGACATTAAAAAATATTAATTTTGAAAATGTGACTTTAACAAAAGTTGTTGATATTCATGTGATAAAAGGCATAATGCATAATGTACATGATATAAAATAAATTTTTATTCAAAATGTATTTATATCTAACATGCAATGTTAAATTGGGTATTTGAAATACAAAATGTAAAATTATAAACCAACATAAAAATGACACATGTCATGTGCAATCCTTGGAAAAGGACTTTTACCTTGGGCCCCTGGCTCCTTTTACCTTGTTTTCATCCAATAGGCTTTCACCATATTTTCATAAACTTGTTATTTTGTAAATTTTTTGAAAGGGAAACTAGAAAGGTTTTAACCTACCTAGGTTGAGGTTTGTTTTTAATCTCGGCCACCTAACTTAGGTTAGGTAACTTAGGATAACTAAATTAAATTAGGTTGACTTTTGGCTAAACTAATTACCTAGGCTAAGTTGACTTGACTTTTGCTCATGTGTGATGATTCATAATTGAACATGTGTTTATAGATTTTTGACACATGTTATCCATCTATCAAAACATCTTTTGTAACTTTTAGTTGAGTATAACTACTAGGTGGACATGGCATGCACTTTACACGTCAAACCAAAGTCAATAATGACATGGAATTTTAATATTATAAAAAAAAATCATAGTTAATAAGATGATTGGGCTTTGCAATTATATGTCATTTGTGACTAAATGGGTCGAATGATATGGGTTTAACAACTCAATAGTCATTAATCACAAATGTCTCTTTTAATTAATACATAGTCATAAAGGCAAATTACAAAACTCGAAATGTGTTCTTGTGAACCATGGCCATAAAAAAATACCTTGAGTTAAAACCTAACATACCTTGATGTTATACTATTTGGTTTTCGATTCGTTTATTTCGAAATTGACCTTTATATGTAACATGTGAATTTTAGAAAAAACTAATGAAATTTGTAATTAAAGTTATTATTTTTAAATAATCAAATTGATAATAAATGGGTCTTCCAAATTTTAAAAGTTTAGTTATTTCCACTAAGACAAAAATGGGTGCAATTCACTGATCTAAATCATTATGGGATTTTTAAAATGAAATAAGTTCATTACGCCTTAGTGATTTCACCCTAGTTGAAATTATTTCACTATAGGATCATTATGTAAACATCATGTTTCATTATTAGTTGGTATAATTTATTATTGTAGATATTTTTTTAAATACCCTATGTTATTTTAAGTTACTTTAAATTATTATAAATTATTATACCCTAACTTATACCCTAACTTATTTTAAGTTTTGCACTATGGGTTACTTTAAGCTAAATTATTTAATTAACATTAATTTACACCTTAAATTATTTTACTTTGAACTATCATATGTTGTTTGAGGTTATACCTAAGGTCATTCAAGGTCATTCTACTCTATGTTATTATAAGTTATTTTATCCTAATGTATAATATTAACTTAAAATAACCTAAAATTGAAGAATAACATATTAAAAATGTATATATAATAATATAAGGTGGAATATTCCAAGGTGAAATAATCTAAAATAACTAATAATAGTTTTAATAAAATAGCTTAAAATAAATTACGATAAAATAACTTAAAATAACCAAAAATAATTTGTGGTATAGTAACTTAAAATAATAAAAAATAACCTAAGATAACATAGCCAATAATAATTTCACTTACAACAATTTAGAATAGCCATGAACAATAGCCTACAATATAATACTTTTAAATAACCAAAAATAACCAAAAATAATCAATAATAGCTTACAATAAAATAACCATTAAAAGTTTACAATAAAATAACCAATAATAGCCAATGATAAAATAATCAACAATAACCAAGATTAACTTATGATAAAAAAAAAACTTTAAATAATCAATAATAACCTACGATAAAATATCCATAATTTAACTTATAATAGCCAGAAATAACTTACAATAAATAGTCTAAAATAATTATTAGTAATTTATGATAGAAAAATCAATAATACCCTACGATAGAATATCCAACAATAACCTATGGTAATTAGCCTAGAATATCTAATAATAACCTATGATAGAATAACTAAAAATAATTAATGATAAATAATCACCAATAACCTACAATAAAATAACCAGAATAAAACCTATAGTTAATAGTTTAGAATAGCCAATAATAGCCTACGATAGAATAACCAAAAATAACCTATGGTAAATAACCTAAAAAAACCAACAATAAACGATGGTAAATAGCCTAAAAAGACCAACAATAGCTTGCAATATAATAGCTAACAATAGTCTATGGTAAATAACCTAAAAAAACCAACAATAGCTTTTGATAAAATAGCTAACAATAGCCTATGGTAAAGTAATGTAAAATAGCCAATAATAACTTACGATATAATAATTTAAAATAGCCTATGGTAAAATAACCAAAATTTGTTAATAATTGCCTAGGTTTTTAAAAATGTCTATAATAATATGTGATGACAAAAAAATATCATTTATTTAAATAATGGTTCAATACTTAAACTTTTTAAACATGGGGGTGAGAAAAGGTGAAAGGTTCAAACCTTCATACTTGCACTCTAGGTTGATGCACGAAATGTTTAAATGGGTTAGATAGTTTAGTAAAAAAATTTAAATGCTTAGCTTAGGTTTGGAATTAACTATTAATGAATTTATTATTAATGTTGTAACTATTAGTGAATTTGATTAACTATTAATAAATTCAATTATTGATTAATGAATTCACATGTTTGTATGTTGAGTGGCATACTAATTCTTCCCAAAGTTTAAAAAGGCTAATATACAACTTAATTGAAGCTTAACACTCTCCTTCCCCACCTTCCTCTTCATGTTGACACACATGTTCACTATCACATTAACAACCTACTTGATCATGGATTCCTTTACTCATTGCTCACATGTTATTACACCCAACATGTAGTTCATCCATCTTGATGTGGTACTTACAACAACAAATATTCCATTCCTACAACTTCTTCACATAGAATGGCTTCATCTTCTCAAATGTTCACTAGCCGATAATGATTATAATATGTGAAGCTTTGAATCTTAAGAAAAAAACAATCTTCAAACACAATCAAATAACCACAATCAAATAACCACAATATCATGTTTAGATTTTTTTTAATTATTATTATTCCAAAAGACATACTAAAATCAACTAGCTATAATCCAAATTGGACAAGGAGGTGTAAATTATTAACAAAACCTCATTTCTTAGTCTTAATACTATAGATATTAAGTACAGTTTGATACTTTGATGTTTTGTCCATCCTTCTTTGTACCTCAATACACTACATGTATATTAAGGTTCTAGGTCTTATTACTAGATCAAAATGTAAGTTGTAATATTTATGAAGGCAAATATAAGGGCTAAAAGAACTCAGAGAAACAATTTTTTAAAACAATACTAGTCATAGTCATTTTGTTGTCTAATTAGGACATCCACCACTTCACCAATTTCACCTATGGTTTGATCTACCATACGCAAATAATAAGGTGTTGGATTGGGTTTTAACAGACCTAATTATATTCTCAAATTCTCAATAATGATATTTATTGCAAATCCCCCATCAATCAGCACATCGTCAATAAATCTCTTACCAACCTAAACTTGAATCACAACATTTGATGATCAATAGCCATTATTGCATAAGCAAGTTCAGATTAGACCAATTGAACAAACTTGATCAGTTAAAATTATATAGTTGTATAATTAAAAAATTAAACATATTGTCATCATTTATTAAATAATATGGTGATTATTTAATTTTAAAAATTAGCAATTAAATGTAATCATCTATTAAATAATTAATTATCATTAAATATTTTTTAAATTCCAAATTCACTAGAAATCCTTATTGACATTTCATAAAACAAAGAATTTGCTCAATTATAAATATTCAATAATAAATTTTAAATGATATTTTAATTGCAGTAGTTATTGTAATGTAATGATAATGAATATTGACTATGATTACAACAACAACATTAATAATAATATTGTAGCGAGTAATTAGGCTAGGTTAGTTATTTGAATGTTTTTATCTAACTTGTTGGAACTATTAAATGACCTAGTATAATAAATAATAAATAAATAAATATTTTAAAATATAGTAGTGTTAACCAACATATAATTTCAGAAATGATTTACTAGTTATTTTAATAATTATTATATTTTAATCATAAATACATAAATGAATAACTCTGATAAAATGAAAAAAATGTTGGAATTAATAGCCAAAATTAAAACTAAAATTAAAATTCTAAAAAAATTAAATATGTATCATTACATGATATGTTGTAAACTAAAATTGAATCTACATGGAAATAATGAATTACACATGTATTGAACATGTTCTAAAAATATATTAATTTAAGTATCATTACTTGATATGTTGTAAACTAAAATTGATTTTACATAGAAATAACAAATTATGCATGTATTGAACATACACATTATTAAGTTGATTTATATTTCAGAATTTCGTCAAATTTTATTTTTAAATTAAAGTGTAATATTTATATGCACAAAACAATTCATCATACATAACCATTCGTGTATTAAAAAAAATTCACATGTACCTTAATAATTAATGAAATTTTATTGTAATTAAAAAAATTAAAACATCATATGTATAAAAATGAATAAACATTAAAGTTCCACAAAATTATTAATTACATTGTATCATTACTTGATTTGTTGTGAATTAACATTTGATTTACAAAGAAATAATACATTACATATATTGAACATACATTATTACAAGCTCATATTTTATAATTTCTTTCAATTTTATTATGAAATTAAATTGTAATATTTACATGCACAAAAAAAATTTACATCATACATAAACATTCATTTACACAAATAAAGCTTACATGTAGTTTAATGTTTAATGAATTTTTACTACAATTTAAAGCAAATATTGAAATATCATGTTTATAAAAATGAATAAACATTAGAATTTTACAAAAATTATTAATTATGTATCATTATTTGATATGTTGTAAACTAAAATTCAATCTACATATAAATATTAGTTAGGTGTATTGAACATGCACATTATTACAAACTTATATTTCAGAATTTTTTTAAATCAAATTTTATTATTGATATGCACAAAAAAATTTGAATCATACATAACCATTCATTTGATACAAAAAAAAATTACACATAATTTAATCTATTAATGAATGTAGATTATTTTTTTTGTTTTATTCTATCATGTTGAGATTTCCCAAACTAAATTGCTTCATATAATGCTATTGATATCTTTGAAAACCTAACAATGAATAGGGGTGCATTGACCTGTGTTGAGAATTTTTGGAATTACAATTCAAAGGTTATTGAATAATGACACTCTAATCTACATTATACAACAAAATTTGTAGAAAACCTTCCCATTATTGAAGGAAAAAACAAATTTTATTTTTTTATAAGATGGTCACCAAATGGTAAAAGTGAAATTTAAATTCTTACATAATATTTCACATTATTCTAATAACATATTTGCATTTCACATGCATATGTTCACTATTTATATCTTAAATTTCAACTTAACATTACAATTCATTCCAACATCATATTCATGGTTATTGCATATAACTAGAATCTACACTTCAGAATACATTGTAAAAAACTCCAAAAACAAAATTACAATTCCTTTCATCATAATTTAACACTTTAGAAAATTCACACAAAAGATGAACATAGAATTCACTGTAGAAATCTATGTTCTTCTGTATTATTAAAAACATGAATCCAAATTACAATGTGATCCCATGTTTTGTTGAAAAAAAATCCAAAACAACATTTAAAATATGTGTTATATCAAAACATAATTTGTGGTTTTCTATTGCAAATACTTCTAGCTCCTCCTATTCTTTTCTAAAACTCCCTATTTTGTGTTAATCTCTCTCCCTCAAACTCTAGAACTTTCCCCTTTTGAATTATCCCAAATCAGATCATCATGATCCAAACAACAAAAATTCAAAATTCAAAATAACAAAGCTCCTTGATTAATCCCTATCTTAACTGCCTTGTTCATCCAAAATCGCATACTCAACCTACCCCCTTAACACCCATCATTGTATAATGTATAAAATTGCCCCTAATAGATCTTTATTACAGCCACAAAATTACAAATGAAAACATCTCATTGTTATGCAAATCAATGTTCTCCAACAAAGGGAGGAGACAACACATTCCTAATAAGTAGTATGGATCAACGAGGATAAAGTTCGCCTATAAGAACCAAATTTCAAAATTAGTTCCATCTTGAAAAAAAACCAAATATACAAATGAAAAAAACTCGCAACAAGTTCCTACTCCAACGTACCTTGGCTGCTTGATTATTTGTGTTATCTATGTACATTTTAGTCAGCATAGGCCTATATTTTGACAAAATCCTCTTTAGAGGCTTTAGCAAGGATATTTGGATCGTGTTTTCACATTTTTGAACATTTTTAGCCCCTTTTTTTCCATCATTTCAATAAATTTAATGAACTCCAAGTGCCTCTTTGGGCTATGGGCAAAGTAAGAATGACAAGTTTGTAGTAGATCTTTTATGCTATTCATTATTCCCAAGGAAGACATGGCTTTGAAAACCAAATTTCATCTTTGAACCATGTAATGAATACCAATAAAAAATGGTGCATATTTAATATTAATTTGCTGAGTGACCCCAATTTTGGTTCCTTGGAATGTGCTTATCCCATCAACCCCAAAACAAAGGAGTTTTTGAGCTATAGATTTTAAACTCAAGCCTCTAGCCTTTTGCAAGGCCTCCATGATCACAACAGTCAAGTTGTCAACCCCTGTTCCAGCAACAACCCTTTGTGGAGAAATCAACATCGGAATTTTAACCTAATTTTGCATTAGATATGCATGAATGGAAATCCAGTTCCCCATTGTACTCACCTCATCACATGTTAGGGCCACATAATTAACAATAGAAACAACATCCATAATTGCACTAGTGACTTGGGCATACATGAATTTTGCCATTACCCAACTTAAAGAATCTAACCAACGCATTTTGGGATTCTTAAGCACACCAGTGAATGAGTACAAAGCCGTCCTTTTTTCATACTCCACCATAGGACAACCATCTTCCAAAATGTAGAATAATGTGGCAAACTAAACCTTCTTCCTTTCAAATTCCAAGCGATTATTTTTATTCACTTGCTATAACATAATAGTAGGTGCTTAGGTAGTGTACAAGGCCTAATTTTTTTTGTGTCTACAAGTTTTACTAATGTACCACTTTCCTACCTGCACACCAAGTTAAGGCAAATCCTTGTGCGCCTTCTTTCTACCTTCATGAAACATGAAGGTATCCCATTTGGGAGCAACCAACAATGGCTTCCTGTTAATAGTGTTGTAAACCCTACACCAAACATTATGTAAAATGCCATTAACAACAAGGACTATTTTAGCCCATGGGAACTTTGTAGCCCATTTAAGTTGGAATTTGCAGGTGTAATCATATGATTTCTTGAGCTTTTGAGGCAGAGGACATTGATACAACAAATTTGGGTTTGACTTAATATTTGGGAGATCATTCAAGTCCGCATGCTTATCTGATGACATGGGGGACTCGACACGAACACTAAAACTTGAAGTAGGATGTTTAATGGGTGACATGACAAATGTTGTAAGAGGAAATGAAATGGCCAAATCAAGTTCATGAATAATAAAAGAATGTTGATGAAAAGGCACCTTAAAAGAAGGCATGGTAAGACAAGGTACTGCTATAGCAAATAAGGTTGGAAAAGGCAACTTGGAAGACAACAGCTCGACTAAAGGCAACAAGTCAGCAGAAGGCAACAACTAGGAAGAATGCAATAGCTTGGAAAAGTGCAGCAAATTGGAAAAGTGCACCAACTTAGAAAACAGGAATTTAAAAGAAGGCAACTTGAAAAAAAACAGTGTTGGAGAAGGCAACATTGGAGATGGCAACAAGTTAGAAGAAAGAACCTCAAAGGAAAACAATGAAGGCGAATTTGAAAACACGGGAGAGTGAAGAAATAAACCAAGAGTATCTAATGCGCCATCCCCATCAGATGGCAACAACATAGGATCAAAAACCAACCAAAGGGGTTCTATGTTCGACGAATTCCTACTCTCGAGAAAAATGAAACCATGTTTGGTTTAGACTTAGTTGTTAGCCTTGCTACTGATTCCAAGTTCTTTCATTTCACAATTCAAGAAATAGAAACACAATAGTAAACACAACAAAAGCAAAGCACTTCAAGTAAAAAAACAAACAAACCAAAGCACAACTAGACTAACTAGTGACTAACCCTAACCTAATCACTAAACTTGGTGGCAATTAAACCTAGCCTAATTGCTTAACTTGGTGGTGACTCCAACCGTAAAAACATAGCCAAAAGTGGCCAAGTGGGTGGTCTCGATGGTGTTGATGGCTACATCATATAACACCTTTGGTGCAAAATGGCAAAAAGGCGAAGAGGAGGGCAGAGTCTTCATGGTGATGTACCTGCCAGGCTATTAAGCAATATGGCTCCACCTTTGCAAGTGGCTGAGGTGATCTGGCTACTAGACCCTCTTTTTCCTTTTTCTTTTTCTTACATGTCCCTATCACCCACCACTTTTTCCTATTGCTTTCTGGCTAAATTTCATCAGAAAAAAATGGGCTGATTTGGAGAGAATACCTACTCATTTCTTCTTGTGGTGTGATCAAACTGTTATATATAAATCATCCACCAGTCCACTTATAGACCATGTGTGGTGGGACCTGATGATTATACGGTATACAACTAACCTACACCCACATACACACACACACATTCATTCCTACATAGGCATGCAAGGATTACAACAAACTCACCATTGTCCACCAGTACCAATAAGAGTACATTGAGCACACGCACAAAGTGAGGGAATGCCACACCCAAGTGGAAAACAATGAATGACTAACAACAGAACTCAGTGCCTTCATGGGATCCATTGTCCCACAATGTTATTGGGTTGTTGCAACATCGCTTGAATGCAAATACCCAACCAAATGAACAATGATATTTCATTAAAACTTGGAACCAAGTGTTAATTACACCCATCAACTAGTTAATTGTCGTCATCAAAAGGGTGGGGAAAAAAAAAAGTTAAAAACTTGCTACCAAGTTAAGCACACCCAATCATAAAAGAAGTGCACAAAAGTTTTTCTTTGCTTGCAAGTTGCATCCAATCTTACATCCAATCCTAGACAGACTACAATGATCCATGGATGAATGTACCAAGGATCATCATGATGATGTGAAGTGGAGGCAGCTGAGTGTATAATAGGTGGAAGTGTAAATCAGCAAACATAATTTCGGCGATCACTATTAGATGCGTTGGCCACAATAGCCATGGTAGCTACTGTCCCTTCCCCAATAGCCAGGCGACCAGGCGCTCAGACCAACAGTCAGGATTGTTTTGAGTTGTCCTATGTCTTTCAATATACAACATGGTTTCAGTTCGTTTGATTTATTTGTATTTACTGGAAACCTCAGTTCATAGTTATGGCAACTTATGATTTTTACTAGAAACAATAAATAAGAAAATCAAGACTTGCAAAGAAAGAAAGGTTTTTAAAGTCCATTCCCGAGGGGAAAAACGGATCCCCATAAATTGCAAATCGTGGGTGAGTGTGGATTGGTGAATAATAATAATGACCCACCCTACTACCGTAGCGGCAAGGGAATTCATCTTTTAATAATTATTTCAGGCCAAGGAGAAAAACTTGAAACTAAATTGGGCCTGCAGGGAGAAATGGAGAAATGAAGAAATTAAATCTGTTGTGACGCACGAGAAATTGTGAGAAAATTGCCAAAAAATCCGATCCGAAAATATCATCTACCGTACGTCATCAAGGTCTGCTAGGTTTTCTAGCTCTTCCAACTTTGCCACCAACTCATCATCTTGCTGGCTCAAATATCTGAAAACTTCGAGCGTGTGCTCCTCCTCCAAGCAAGCACTCATCACATCCTGCACCGATGCCACCAACGGAATTTCCTCGATGCCTGCGCTCCTAAAAGCCCCACTCTCTAGCTCGTCCTCAGTGACTTCAGGTTCATCCCCAGGGTTTTCCAGCTCCGCAAGCAGACCGCTCTGTAGGCATTGCCCCATGGCTGCATCTTGGAAGTAGGGAATGTGAATGCTGCCCAGTCTGCACAAGGCCCAGCCTTTTTGGATCATCTCCACTTGCTCGCAAAGCTCGCCCCATGACGATAGGAGCCAGCTAATAAGTAACTCGCGCAGCTTCTTGATTCCTACTTGCAACTCTACATCCTCAGGTCTTACCCCTTCAGCAAGCTGCGAAGCAACCAACTCATTCTGCCACTTCTTAAACTGCTTATGAAAACCATGCTTGAAAGGTCTTTGCAACACTACATCCGCTGGCTGGAGCTTGCTTGTGCAGTTTGCAGCCACATAAAGATAGTGGACGAGGGGGTGGTTTTTCTTAAGCCAATTTCGGAACTCCTCCGACGTGTGAACTTTCCAACAATCTATGAGCCACACCATCTTTTGTTTGGAAGAATCCAACCCCAGCTCCTTGCACTTTTCGACGCGCCACGGGTCCAAGACCTTCTCCACAAACCGCTTCATGGTGGTTTGATTTGACCAATGATTTTCCGAGTTGGTCAAATCACACCCCTTCTTGACAGCTTCCCTGGCTTCAACATGATTTGGTACCACCGCTATGGTCTTCCCCTGGAAAATGAGCTGCAATGGAAGCATGCTACCACTGGAAGCTGAACTGACCATCCCCGTTATCTGCCTCTTTTCGTCCTTTCCTAAACTCCGAACAGCCTTCATTCCCTTGGTTTCATAAGTCTGTTCTGCTGCGGGCCGCACGTAGATGGCGGTCTGATCAGAATTGACAACCAGCTCAGGGGGGATGTTGTGCAACTTGCAAAGGGCAACAACCCTGTACGTCGTCTCATCACCTTGCTTCTCCCAGTCTTCCGGGAGCTTGCTCGCTGCTGTGGTGACCCGCCTCCACGTCCACCCCAGGTGCTTCCGAACAAAGGCCTTCCCAAAGGTCTTTGACACTGAGAACTTGACATCTTCCCCGCCCTTACCTGTCACCACCCGCTGAAACATCTTAGGGGCAGACTGTTGGATGCACCCCTGCATGATTCCCTGGATGATCCCACCGTCCAATGGCTGCCCAGCATCCCTCACACCCTTGAGCGTCTTGCAGACCAACTCAAATGTTTTAGGGAACTCTGTGAAAATCCTCGTCGGTATAGGCTTGTGGTTAGCTTTCCTCGCATTCTGCAGTGCAATGCAGTCTGCGACCTTGCGTTTCAGGACAAAGATCCCCTCCTCATTTTTCTCAAACCAGCCTTTCAGCGTTTGGACGGTTAGCTTGTCAAAAGGGCTGCCTAATCGACCTGGCTTCTTGTTGTGTTGGAGGGAAAAAAAAACATCATAGAGGTTTCTACGATGCTTCTTGACTGAAGCGAAGATGAAGTTCCAGAGATCCAGCACAAACCAATTGGTGTAAGGACCCTTCTTCTTCTTGGCAGGTGGTTCCTCACCCCCATCTTCTAGATTCCCTTCCTCTCCTTCCTGTCCTACAAGAACTGCCTGAGCCTGCCTGACTTTCTTTGGTCTGCCAACAGGCCTTTTGGATGCAAGCCTTTTCGCTTCAGCAGCTACCTCAGCCTCCTTCTTGCGAGCCAATCTAGCATTTTCCTCATCATGCCACTTTGCTAGATCAGACTTTCTATCAGCAGCCTTTTTTTCTTCAGACCTCTTATCCACAGAAAAGAATCGGGTGATCGTGGCAACTCTCACCCATGACGCCATAACGCCCGGCCCTAATGCCTCTTCTTGCAACAGCTCTTTTGCTCTGACTCTGAGGTCAAGCCATGCCAGAGGAGCTTGAAGTTGAACTCTGGAGTGACCAGAGTGGCCCAATGTTCAGACTCAGAGCCTGTGTCACTGGTTCCTTGGACTGAGTCACTCTTTGAAGGGGCTTCCCTCCAAAAGGGCATCATCTCCATCGTCTATCAGAGCCTGCTCATTATCAGACGGCATTCAGCACGGTACCTACCAGCCACAACGCGGTGCATACCTAGAAACTGTTTCACAACAGGAGAAAATGGAAATTATATATGGGAAGGTGGTCGCGAAATGTTGTTAAATTCGAAATTGCCTTAACGAAACCTCAAAACTTTCGAAATTAATTATTCGCGGCGCTTGGGGGTGAATTCCCTTGCTGCTACGATAATACTCAGTCTCAAATTGTTGCCCCGTACCCACCAGGGTTTTGTTTTCAATTTTGTGATGTAGCCAGATTTGGTTAAATACTAGATATGAAAGTTTTGAAAAAAAACAGAATTCTTCTGTATTCTTGGCTACCCGTTGGAACTTGTGATAAAAATCTGGCTATTTTGATTTCTTTTCCTCAAAATCTGGCGAATTTGGGCCATTTTTTCCACCTATACAAATGACCCTACCACCCCCCCAAGAGAGAAAAGATGAAAAAACAGAAGAAACAGCTGTATCATTCAGCAAAGAGATTTCTCAATCATAATTACTTGCAAATCATGGATGAAAGTGCCAAAAATTTGGTCAGAATTCATTGCTTAATACCCATCTAGACACTGAAACTAGTAACCTTTTGTCTTCAGCAATTTGCTTGAAAAAGCTGATATTAGGAGCTCAAATCGGCCATTAGTATCAATAACCTAAATAATTGCTAAATTTCTCAGTCATAATTGCTTGCAAATTATGGATGAAAATTGTGAAAGTTGGTCATAACTTAATTGCCCATCAAAACCTTAACCCTTAATTGACATTTGACCAAAACAGTCCCAATACAAAAGTTGGACCAGCCTTCACAAATGTGCCCCAAAGTCAAGAATTTTGTCAAAATTTTAAAAATCCAACTTGGTAGAGTTGTAGAGAACTTAAAGTTGAATCCTTCGAATTTTTAAAAAAAGGGTTTGATTCAGAAATGGAAAATCCCCACCATTGATAATTAAGTTCTTAAAGTTTTGGGCAGCTTTCAGAATTACAAGTTTTTGGAGGATTGCACCAAGATACCATACTTTATTGAAAATAAAAATTCTAACATAAATAGAAGGCATCTATATGAATGATGCAAAAAAAATAATGTGGAAATCCAAGTTGAGATGAGGAAGAAATGGATAGTCAAAGTTGGTCATCCAACGTAACTACACAAAATCATACAAAATTCATCTATTTTTGGGCAGAAAAAAATCACCAGTGTTTGGGACTATTCTCAGCTTTGCTATGTTTTGTGCACCTTGTATGAGCTGTCACCTCTCACGTGATCCTCAGTTTTGTAACATGGGCAAAGAGCAAAATTTGGAAGTGGAGTTGTCAAATGCTGCCCAAGCTTGAAAAAACCTGCCAGCGTGGCTCAAGAAATCCAAATGAGACATGGTAAGTCTGAAAAAGATAATCTGACACGTCCCCTATACCATAGGGGTATCAGTATTTAGCCTCCTCCATTGTAGGTAGGAGAAACAGTGAGGTGGCAGACCAAATTTGTCCGCTGTGACGTTTAAGGGTTTAACCCTAAACTAGTAACTTTGACTTAAGCAATTTGCTTGAAACCCCATAATATATTTATGGACTCAAAATGCTCAATAGTATCACCTACCCTTATAATCTAAACAAAATGGAAACAGGTGTAAGTAAAGCACTCTCAGAAAAGCTGTAGTGTATTTGGAGTGCACCTTATATCTATTCATTTCCCTTCGAGAAAATGGGAGGGATATTATGTCTATCCTCAATAGTGGGAAGGTCCTTACACCTATAAGTAGGCATAATTTTCCTCCCATTATTGAGGGGTAGGCATAATATCCCTACCACTCTTACACCTTGCAATCTACATAGGCTTGGTTCATGATAAATTTTGCCTAGTGCTTTATGATAGGTAAAGCCCATGAGTGGGTGGGGGCCGTTCCCAAAATGTGGGGCTGGACTGAGCTATCGCCACATCCTAGGCCCATTATTTTGAGAATGCCCCCATCCATCCTAAGGCTTTACCCTACACATAATTTCCTTTAAAAAAGATTTTACTGGTATTTTGGATTAAAGATATTTTGTTGCCATAAACTAAGATACATAGCAACATTCAAATGCCCAAGTAAGCCATTCCATTAGCCATATAACAAGTTACATAATATGCAAGAAAAAACAAAAAACGCGCACACAACGAATAATTTGTTTTTATAAATAAAAAAAGAGGAACGAAATATAAGGTCCTACTGTCACACATACACTAAAAATTTGCAACTCATTAATGAATGTTCTTAAATTAAAAAATAAATACAAAGCAAAGTAGCCGTTTGAGCAGCATGCACGCTAGTATACGACAAGACGCGCTTGCGCTGCGCTAACTCCTTCGCTGCATTTGTAATTAGGGTAGCGCCCGTACGACCCAAGCGCCGCGCGAATGTCGAATTAACACGTGACGCAAAGTTCGTTGCAGCGAGCCTTGCTTGCTCGCTCACTCGCCACTTTTACGTGATTTTTCCGTCCCGACGATTCTTGTGTGTCGCTTGTCCGTCTATGCACGCGGTAGCCGGATTCCTCTTCTGTTGTTGGAATCTGCAGATCATGATTTTATATTCAAATTTATTCTTTTCTGTTATTGTCAGGTGCATAGTAGTAGTAGTGGAGATTTGCAGTGGAGCTCCAGCAGCAGCTCAACAGAAGTTGTTGGGTTTGTTGGTGAAGGAGCAGATGAAATTTATAGACGTAAAAGCAATGAGCGAGAAGGGGAAGTGTGTTAAAATGGCAATTTATATTTTTTCCCCTTCTTCTTGCGCTCCCATTGTGTGCCATTGTTGTCAAGTAGAGAAACATCTGACGAGGAATAGGATTTGACCCATAATTCCAGGAAGAACTCCTGAGGAATAAAAACAACAACTACAGCAACCCCCTTTTTTTCCCAGAAGCTCTATCGTTGGTGGGTGGCCGCAACGAGGAGATCGTCGTCGTCATCTCTTTGCAAATCGAATTCTCTCGAAGTTAGAAGTCGAGAACCCTTTTCTAATAATAATACGTCGAGTCTCTGAACTTTTGGCCGCTCGCTCGAAGAGCAATGTCTTTAGTAGTAGGAGACGGCAGGGAATTGTCGAAGCCATGCTACTATTGTGATAAGCCCTCGTAGTAGTAGTAGTTAGTAGTTGCTGCTTTTTCAAGCAAGCTCTGGCTGAAATTCTTATCCCAAAAGGAGGGCGGAGGCGGCTGCTATGACAGGAATCTTTCAGATCTTTGGCCGTCACAAGGCTCGCAACAACAACGATGGCTCTGAGGAGAACAGAAACAACAGTATTCACAGTAGCTCCTCCACTTAGCTCCTTACTATGCCTGAAACCTTGCTTTGAAACTTGGCTTGAACCTTGCTTGAACTTTGCTTGCAATGTGCTTGGAGCTTGCTTGAAGCTTGCTTTGCTCTTGTCTGTTGCTTGCAATCATGCAATGTGGGGTTTTATATTAACCATCTTGGACTCTTTCTATGTCTTAGAATTTTTGTCTCCTTGGGTGTGCCATCCCATAAGGGTTCTCTGCTTCTACAGTGAGGAGCTGCTGATTGGTCAACGTGGAAATTTTCTGTAGCTCAATTTGCAGGTTGCAATGTAGGAGTGCAGCCTGACATTGGTGTCTATGTTGCAGAGGAAGCAGTATTGAAAACCAATGCTATCCTCCCCACTTTTGATATGGTAAGAAATTCCTTCCCTTCCCACTTGTGCTTTGCCTTCTGTTTCTCTTGACTTGCTTCTAGGATCATCCATAGCGCTGTTAGCTATGGCAACAATATAGAGAGCAGCAAGTGCTGGTTCACAATGCAAACATGAGAATTCTACCACCAGTCGTCTTTTCTCTCATTTGCAGCGGTAGTTGCAAAGGATGTTGTTGCACTTGTGCTCACATTTTTTTTTGTTGTGGTGGCGGTGGTTGCTTTGTTGTTGCTCCTCCTGAGCCTTTTGCTCCAGTTTTTTCTCCTCTAAACCAAGACCCCTGTCTTTTTTTTCCTGATGCACAGGAGTCGCCATATGCAAGCAGCAAATTTGCAAAGGAAGAACAGTACCAGCAGTCATATGATACAGCGAGTAATATTGAAACTCCCACATCTTCTAGAGCTTCTCTGGATGCTGCCAAATTATTCAGGAAAGAAGGATGGACCCTCCTTCCACCTAGGGACATGAGGGGCATCTCATGTGCACCAAAGCAGAAGGAAAAGATAAGGGTACAATTGAACAATCAAAGGGAGTTTTTCCCAGATTCAGTTGATCCGAAAGCTTTTGACCTTCTGAAAGCAACTGGGAAGTTGCAGAGTGAGACTGATTTCAGAGATCTTGCAAGATTAGCCCATCAATTGAGGAAGGGCACCCAGTCACCCATGAAGGAGCTTCCATGCAGTCCTAGTGTGAGTAGTAGGGATATGCACCAGCCTTCTTCCATCTGGGAGATGGGTCAATTCTCGGCAAACAGTAGTCATGCAGCTATACTATCTCAGGGTTCCAAGGAATTGATAAGGACAACTGATTTCAAGGACTCAATTTCTCAGCACAGTTCTGAGAAGAGCTGGAAGGATTTGTCTCAAAGTTCCGTTGAGGCAAGTCAGGGAAATCCAGCTGATATCAGAGAACTTGCCACGTTCGCACAAGCATGGAGGAGTGAACCAAAATCAACTGTGCAGCATCATCCATACCATGGTATCAGAAAGGATCCACACTGGACTGCAAGGAGTATTGTGAAGGAATTAGGTACATACTCTTCAAAAACCAGGCATGTAATTTCACAAGCTCAAGACTTCCAGGAAGCAATGAGGTCCATTGATTTCATGGACTCTCAGAAAGTAGCTTCTGAGAAGGTCTGGAGGGATGTCTCCCTAAATTCAGTTGATAGGAGTCCATCACACAGTACAGCTGATATCAGAGCTTTTGCAAGGTTGGAATGGCAACGGAGGAAAGAGCCACAGTTGTCTGTGAAGGAGGATTTATGTGATTCTGTCACAAGGCTGGATCCACATGGATCTTCGTCTGTCAAGAAGACAGGACAATACTCTGTGGAGAGCAATCATGCAACTACAAAACCTCAGAATCTCAATCAAACAATGAGAGCTACTTGCTTCGGAGACTCTCAGATCTGGAGGGATGCATCTCAAAATTCTTTGGACACAAGAGACCAGCATTCTCTATCATCTGTTACATCTCAACTATCTGTAGACAATAGGATGTATCAGTCCAGTACACCACAGCCTTCCTTTGATAGTAGAGATCAATCACAAACTAGAAGTATTCACTCCCCCAGGGCCTCCACAGGCAACTCCTCTCTTGAAGCAATCCCTGAAGTGAGAAGTGGCTCCTTGAAGAGTAATTTTTCTGTAGAAAGTAGGAGGCAAGAACAGAGTGTTGTGGCCCGCTTAATGGGCTTAGAACTGCTCCCTCCTGACTCTGACATTGTCCCTCCTTCAGCAGGGACTTCTTCTAGAATGGGAAAGTCATTGCACAACTTGGTAATCTCAACTCCACAAGCGGAACAGGCAGCACCAGCCTCAGACCAGGCTAGGTTGCACAAGCATCTGAGTGAGGCAGCCCAGTATCTGAAGGAAGTGTCTCAGAGATCTCACCAGATCACCCTGCCAAAAGCAATAGTGATGGTAAAGTCAAAGCCAAGATTGAAGCCAAGATCAAGATCTTCTTCACCTGCTCCTGGGCAATATGAAGAAGATCTACACAGAATTGGATCTCAGCAGCTGCCACAGAAAGCTTCCAACTTTTAACAGCAAGAGGAGAATGGTGGACAATAACTGCGATTCAAGCAGGCTATTTCCCCCAAGCATCTCCATGTGGAAGCAATGCCTTTTAGAAAGTTGAAGGAAGGGCATCATTGCCTCCTGCAAGGACTACATTCTGGTGAGATGGACCAAAAGCTACACCAACTGCATATCAAGAATGCCACCCAGGAATGCAAAACCCTGAGGCAATTCCTGGAGGCTATGTATCTCAAGGGGTTGTTGAACCACAAGCCAGTCAATATTCTCAGGGAAAAGTCTTCCAGAATGCAATCATCAAAACCAACATTCCAAGATACAAAGCACTTGTTATCTTCCATGGCGGCATCTGACACATGGAGACCAGGGTGCATGGATCTGTAACACCAAGATATCTTGGAGTTCCAAAATATGATGAAGGAGAACACTGAGGCTCACAAAAAAGCAACTCCAGAAGACCATTGTAGCAGGGAGGCTTCCATTGTGGTAATGAAGCCCCTCAGCCATCAAACCAACCCTGCACTTTCTTTTTTTTAATCACCATGGATAAATTTGATCCAAATCTTGTGTTTATCAATGCAAACAAGTTAAAAGCTTACTAGTTTTCAGATGACGAAACACAAACCACAGATCATTTAGAACCAATATATTGGGAAGGGTAGAAAAATGTTGATGTTGATAACAAATAAGAGGACAATGATAAAGAACCAATTTACATGGTACAAATTGAATAGATTGATGGAGAATCCACAATGAAGGCGGACATGTTTTTTGTGATGGTGGATGTGGATTATATTAATTTGGACTCAATGCTAGATAGTAGCAACATGCATAGTGTTTCAAATAACAAAACCCTAAAAGGAAAAGTGACAAATTAAGGGGCTTGGGAGGTAGAGGCGCCAACTTGTCATGAAGATGTTTGTGAACAATCATTTTCAATCACCTCTTTTATGTTCCATCATTTCCAACTCATGAGAATGAGTGAAGAGAGTTTTATTGAGAACTTAAAAAAATTGCAAGAAAAAAAGTGAGAAGAAATCTTATTTGTGAGAAAAAAAGTTGTAACATTAGGAAGCGCTTGATGTAAGAGGCCAATAGACATAAGCAAATCAAGCTTCCCATTCCAAATTTGCAAATCCACAACCACTCCAAGTTTGTTCCCCATCTTCTTTCGAGGACGAGGACGACCTTGGATTTTTTCAAGAATTAAAACAGTCAACATCCTCAACACCAACTTCATCCTCTATTCCTTTAATTGAACAACAATCTATACCAAGTTCTTCAAACCTTAGCCATTCAAATTTTGTGAACAAAATTAAGGAAAATGTTAAAATATATAGTTAGAGTAGGTTTCTTCATCACTTAAGTTAGAGCTTTTGATTTTTTCACCCACAGAATAGTTGTATATTCAAGAATTAGAAGGGATCACCACCTAGGTGAAAATGGGAAAAAAGGAAAAGACATGGGTGTTGAAAGTCAAGTTAGTAGAGATTTGTTTGAGGTTGATTGGAAAGTTCCGTGCCATCATCTTTTAGTAAAATTCCTCATTACCTATCAAATCAAAGAGGACACAATTATGTTTGAATAAAGAAGAAAATACTAATTGTAGACAAACATATAATCACACGTGTCTTCAAGATTTCCAACATTAGTTGGAAAGAACAAAAGTTGTGCTTCAACAAATTGTTTTGCTAGGAGTTTACATCAATATAGAACAACGGAGTGTCAGTAAGATGAAAACACCTTATGACATTTGTTTTCCTACATTAATTCAAATAATGTATCAAAGAAATAAAGTTTATTATTTTAATAATATGAATGTTATCTTTATTATGACAATGGTTAAAAGAAAACCTATAATTGGGCAAATAACATGTTCAAATAATTGAACAAATAATTAATTAGGTGGAAAACATTTCAGACCAAGATGTTGAGAGGTGTAATCAAGGTTGATGCTAAAAAGGATGTTCTACATTGGTCATATTTGAAGTGTTGATGTAATATTTCTTCCTAGAAACCAATCCATAAATGCCAATAGAGTTAGCACCTACCAAAGCACGGCAAGCTTCAACATCCAGGGCTAATGGTTCAAAGTTGAAAGACAAGTTGCGAAAAACAAAATGTCTTCTAACATCATCCAACCAATTTTTAAGGCAAGATTTAAAGTTAGAGAAACATAAATAAAACATGGGACAATAGGATGCAATGGACTTTGAGGAAGAAGAAAAAGAAGAGATGCATTTACAAATCAAAAAGAGATGGCAAATTAAAGGACCAACTAACCCAAAGGTACTAATAGTTTACATTATTACAATACATCAACAACTTTAGGATGAAGCATTAAGACCTTCGTCACCTGAACTTGTCCATCAAATAAAACAAGCTCTTAAATAAGAACAAAATGTTGATGGTCTTAGTGGACAACATGTTCCACAACCTGAAAATAAATTACAACCATAGTAGGAGTAGAAATAACAATTTGTCTTTCCATATCCAGAACCTACTCAATGGTCTCCACCACATTCACCATCCAACAATAGCAATAGGTACATATTATGGGTGTTCAAATTCCACAATAGGATGATAGGCCATCATCCTTAACATGATTTTATGATATAAAAGTTCAATTATGGGACCTATAAGATTCTAGTTCCATCTACTAAAACATCTAGAAGAGATATTCCACTTTTTCAAACACCACACATAGCTAGGTCTTTAAATCAAGAGGCAAAAAAGGATATGAGGATTGTTAAACTGTTTCAATATGTAGTAAACTACAATAAGAAGAACAAACAAGGATTAAATTGTCCTAACTCAAACTTTTGCGCAACAAGAATAAAACAAAAAAGTTGAAGTTGGAGACCAAAAATGTAGTTGTAGCACAATAAGTGGTAGCTCTACATCATCACATCATGGCCATTAAGGTTCAAACCAAAAAATTACTTCAAGCCAAAGAACAAAAATGAACAAACTATAGATGAAAACCATTTCAATTTTTGCCTACTTCTACTACCTCCCTGCCATTTAGGTCAAGGAGTTCAACTCAGAGACTCATAGTGTTATTGATTATTTGTGAAAGATGAAAAAGATGTAAAAATGAAATTTGGAACATCAATTTTGATACCTTCAAAATTGTTCAAGCAACCTTCTTGCTTAAATAGTTTGACAAAAACATCTTCTTTGAGCTTCCTCCCCCTCTTTGTACAACTAACATGATAAATCATATGCAAGGTATGGATATGAAACATGATGGTCACCTTTGGTGTGCAATGAAAACCACCAACATAAAAAAATGACTATGCATTGACATTTAGGTGAAGAACTTGTGATGGTCATTTGTGTTGCATGGTTGAAGATTGCCTATGTCAAATGCAAAATGGAAAAATCAATGAGGTTCATTAGGGAGGTGCAATAGACAATGCCTTTTAGCCTGGACATGTCCCACCTACACATTCAATAATTGTTTATAGGTATTGCAAGAATCCCCATTCTTATATGGTAATTTGCAATGCTAGGATGCTATGTTGTGCACAAGCTACCCATTATGAGCAAGGCATCCACTTTGGGTTAATCAAAAGTCTTTTTGTTTAAGATGTCCATAGAAGGTGAAGGATGTGGAGTCGCATTGATGTTTGATTATTGTAAACGTGTTTTGGGTTGGACTACCATGGCATGCCATGTCTATGACCGAAACTATGTTAAAGTCATGACAATTGTAGTATGTGACATGCAATCAAAGGATATGGATTTTCAAGTTTTTATGTGAAAGGTCCTTATAAAAGTACTACATTTACATCCCTTCATTGAATCTTGCAAGTTCATGCAAAATTAAACATGTTCTTAAAACATGTTTTTTAAAACATTTGATCTTGTTTGAAATGCATAGGATTTGATAGTTTAAAAGGATGCCAACATGTTTATTTGTAACTTGTTGAAAACAATTCACCACACTCGGGGACAACAATCTAGCAAAAAAGGCAAGGACCTTTTTGATGCCACAATTGATGATCTAATAAGGGTTTTCCACCAACATCTCATTACAAGATGCATCTGATGGGTAGACTAAAAGGAACGTGGCCAAATCATACAAAATTATGTTTGAAAGCTACACATAAATTTGATGACCCCACAAAGATAACACAAACAATTGCAGGTTCTATATTTGGTAGTCCTATGCATAGAGAACAATTGGCTTGGAGGGTGAAGAGAGATTTGGGTTTTGTAAGAATAAACTCAACACTATGATTGGTTTCCTCAAGACTCACATCGGCTTGACAAAGTGAAAATTTCAATGCCACAATTTTCAAATCCTAGCATAAGGGTGTAAGAAAACTCTACACTTGAATATTCAAACTCCCAAGTACAACATGGAATTCCATCAAAATTAAGTAGGCATGGTCATGAAGCCTTGGATATTCTTGAAACCACTTATAATCAAGAGGTCTTCCCTATTACACAAATAATTGCAAATTCACAAGTTCATTATTTAACCATCCAATCAAAAAGGCATAAATGTGAAGCCAAAATAACAAAATGTTCATCTCACACCCCTATGCTTGTGTTTTATGGGTGGTTCAAACTTGGAACAAACAAAGAGGCTAGGTATAAGGCAATGTGGTTTTGCCCTGATGATAAGGATCGATGTGTGTTGGGAGATGTTCAAGACTTTGTGAAGGGCAAGCCTTAAGTTCCAAATGTGTGGCTAATTTTCATTGGCACAAAATCACACGCATTGAAATGGCATCATTGGAGGAGGTTGTATTTCATTTTCCTAAGTGTGCACAAGTGGAGGTTGGAGGTGGAAATCCAAATGTAGATGACATTCCAATTTCAAAACGTGACAACAAAACAATGCATCATGTTCCACTTAGAAAGGATCATGATAGTAAGTGGTTATGTGGAAAAAACCTAACAACTACTATTTTACGAGTGAAGGATGTTCCTAATCTTGGATATGGGCGCGTGTACTTACTTGAATCTCATGGTGGAATGAAGGTTGTGACTTACGAAGTGACAATCGGGGTGATCCCCAATTTGCATTTGTCCTAATTTTGTGTCTTGTCAACAAGTTTGAAGAAAAAAGGAAAAATTCATCCCTTGCAAGCACATGTATTTCATTTCTAAAACTAGGATGTTTTGTGATCACAAGATAAATGATTTGATAAACCAACTTACATTAAATATCAACAAAGTTAATAAGCTATTACAATGAGAGATTCAAATGGATTGGAATTGGTGTAGTTGCCTAAACATTTTTCTTTTATATAGTTTTTTGAATATGTATTGAAAATAATCTTATATTGAATTAATTAGTTATTGTTGATGCCACACAATGGAACTTGTTTTTCAAATATGTGATTCTTATCACACACATGATATCCATTCATTACAATATATCATTTTAGGTTGCAGTTTTCAAAGACCATCACATCATGGGCTTATGTTCATTTATAGTTCATGTGCATTGCCCATAGATATTGATATGATGTATAATGCATTTTCAAATTTTCATCCATAAATAAGATGAATGTATTTAATGATTCATCCGTTATTCATCTAATAGGACCTAAAATATAGGTCAAACTTTGCATACTATAGAGGGAATATTTTTTTCATGCTCCAAGTTCATGTTCTAAGCTCCATGCTTAAGCTCTATGCTCATGCACAAGCTTGACTCCAATTTTGAAGAGGGACCAACAATCACAAACTCACCCAAAAGTCATGTAAAACACAAAATAATAAATCTAACATCGAATTTTATAGTTTTACCAAACTTAGAGGTTATACGTTGCTAGCACCAAGTCTCAACAACAATCTCCCTCTTTTTAGTCTTTTCTGTTGTGGGAGAGTTAGGAGCAGGCAACTTACCCATGGCATCATATGGATGCATTTTGTCCAATGAGAGCCCTACTAGTCATAACTCATTCATGCATAGGGGGGGGGGCCTAGGATGAGGCTTTTGGCCCCACAAATTTGGAATGTCCCCCACCCATGGGCTTTACCTATTGGAAACCATGAGTCTAATGTTATCATGGACCTAAACATACATAGATTAATATGCATAAGAGGAGAAGGGTTATTAGGCCTATGTGTATTTATAGGCATAAGATCCCTCCCACTCTTAAGGAATAGGCATAAGAAGCCTCCTCTAATCTCAGGAGTGATATTAACAGAAGTAAGGTGCCCTCTAATACACTTGGAAATTGCTCCAAGTGCTTTAAATGCATACGTAAAAATAGTTTAATCTTTAGTGTTGATATATCTCTCCCTATCAATAGGTAACACATTCTTTTATGGTTTATCATTCCCATTGTCGTTCATTCCCAATTGGACAATCCAAGGATTGGATTGATATGGTTTTATGGTTGAGAATAAAAATTTGAATTAACAACATGTCTAACTTCTAGGTTTAAATATCAGTCAGAATTCATTTCTATTATTTTATTTCAAATTAAATTATAAAATAGAGTACTGAATATTACGCTCTGCGTATTCTGGGATATTATGTCCCATTTGGACCAGTCTTTTTTTTTGGTGACAAAATTTTGAAAACTTATATCACACGTTCAATGATTAAAAAAACCCCAAATTTCCAAATATATATATTTTATCTCCAGATTTCTATACATGGTTCAAGTAGGTAGCCAGAAATATATAAGGATGTTCTTTTCCCATTCAATTTTGTAACAGCAAAATTTGGCTAAATCAGCATATGGATGATCGTTACCTTAGCCACATCACAAAATTGGAGAAAAAAAAACACTGATTTGGACCCGCGAAAGTAACAGAAATAGAAAAGGGAAATAAAAACTGTGCGCAAAAGAAATGGGTAAAAATGCGCTCCAAAAAGCTAATTGCAGAAAGAACAGAATTAACGGCGAAAGAAAGGCGAAACCACCTAGGAGGCGAAGATAAGACGGGCGAAACCCCAGCAATCGGAGCTCCTGGCATCCCAGCGTTACAATCCGACATCCCGTTCGCATCGACGGCTACTGTTGGCTCTTCAGATTTTCGGCTCAACGTCCGGATAAGGTGCCAACCCAGAGGCCAGTTTCGCGTAAAGTCGGCCCAAAACCCATTTCCATACACGGCGGCCACTCCCCAGCCCCCCAAATCTCTGATGTGTCCAGTCTCAAGTGGTTTGAATTTATGGCCTCTGGATTCTGGGCTTTCTCTTTGGTTTTCGTATTTTCGCCCTCGAAGCTTTGAGTGATGGCGGACACTGCAGCGTCTTCACTGCGGGGGAAGAGAAGAGAAGCTACTCCGTTTGCATTCCGTTGCATAACTCGGAGCTCCGCGGCTTGGAGTGTGCGTGGTCTTGTGTTGTTGAGCGCCTTGTTGTGGTTGTAAGGATCCTGACTTTGCAGCAGGAGGATTATCGTAGAGATGGAGGTCGTTGCTGCAAGGGCGCTGCTGCAGTCTCCTGCCACAATAACAGTTTGTGCACAGGGCTCGTCATCTCGCCTGCTGGGAGGCAAGCCTCTGTGCATTTCTCCGCTACCGTCTATCTCAACTCGAGGTTGTTCTGTGGTCGTGCGCGCTGGCTCTGGTGTACCTTCTCCCACTAAAGTCAGACTCCAAAACCCTCGTTCCTGCGACTCTCCGTTTTTTCTTTGTTTTGGTTTGCGGGTCTGAATCAAGATCCAAATCCCTGAAAGACTCTATATGTTGACAAAATGTGAAGAAGGACTGTTCAATGTTTAGTTAAAGGAGATGCATTTTTGAAAGAGCAGAGGACAGCAGCGGCAGAGGAGGCGCGGCTACTAGTTGCTAGCATGGTCTAGCACCATTTTGTGAATTGTGCAGTCTGAAATAATTTTTTGGGTCAGGTCTTTGTCATATTCTAAGCCAGCCAGGGCAGGGATTGTTGGCTGAATTTTGTTGTTGTTGTTACAGGACTCCAACAGGGCGCTATTCTTTGCTTCCAAGCAAAGTCTCTCTTATCTTGATGGCAGGTACAATATTCTCTTTTTCCTCCACTGTTTTCACAGAACGTAGGGAGTAATTGCTTTCCACCTCTTTGATCTGAATATGACATCTTTGAAGACGATGATGACGTCTTGAGGATTTCTGTATGTGAATGTTGTTGCAGATTTCCTGAAAATTTCTAATGCAAATGGGCTTGCAGACTTCTGATGAGTTTTTGAGCAGTTCTCCTCCTTTGTTGATTCTTCTTCTCAAAAATGGGGTTTCACTCTGAAGAGTTCTTGAAGATTGCTACATGTGCATGTACTTGCAGAATTCTTGAGAGTTCTTGAAGATTTCAATATGTGAATGCTCTTGCAGATTTCTTGAGAACTCCTGAAGATTTCCATGTGTGAATGGTGTTGCTTCATTTAGAAGTAGGCAGTCCGAACTTTGTCTTTCATCAATTCTGACAAATGTTTTTTTTCCTTTTTTCTGGTTTTTGCTTTCAGTTTGCCAGGGGACTTTGGTTTTGACCCCCTGGGCCTGTCAGACCCAGATGGTGCCGGAGGTTTCATTGACCCCAACTGGCTGTCATATGCGGAAATCATCAATGGGCGGTTTGCCATGCTTGGCGCTGCTGGTGCAATTGCCCCCGAGATCCTAGGGAAACTAGGGTTGATTCCACAGGAGACTGCACTCCCATGGTTCAAGACAGGAGTGATCCCACCAGTGGGAACCTACAGCTACTGGGCAGATCCTTATACACTCTTTGTAATGGAGATTGCACTCATGGGATTCGCAGAGCACCGGAGAGCTCAGGATTATTACAAGCCTGGATCAATGGGTAAGCAGTACTTCTTGGGATTTGAGAAATTCTTGGGAGGCTCAGGGATTCCTGCATATCCAGGTGGCCCTTTCTTCAACTTCTTGGGCTTTGGCAAGAATGAGAAGGAGCTGAAGGATTTGAAGCTCAAAGAGGTGAAGAATGGGCGCCTGGCCATGCTTGCAATTCTGGGTTATTTCATTCAAGCTATCTTTACTGGTGTTGGGCCTTTCCAGAATCTGTTAGATCACTTCGCTGACCCTGTGCACAACAACATCCTCACCAACCTGAAAATTCCATACTAGCTTCTGTAATTCGCTGGAATTTGATGGAATGTCTCATGTATTATGACTGCATATTTTGACTGTATTGTATCCAGCATCACCCAAGTCTAAATTTGTTCTCTGTGTACCCACCCTCACTGAAGGTTCATGGTTATGCCATTTGGTAGTAATGTCTACTTGCTGGATGAGTATTGACAGTACGTTCTATGGTGTGAGTCTACTTAAGGTCAAACAATTTACCTGACTTTTCTATTGTGTGTGACAAACTGTGAAGTAGAAATTTAATTAGCAATCAAATAGGTTAATGGATAGACCTGTTGTCTACAAGGACATGATGATTTACTTACATGGGATTGGTAGGATGTGGAAAGTTGATGGCTGTAGAGGTTCCCTCTATGGGATTTGGTTCTTTGATCTAGCAAGAACACACATTTAACTTTACCATGAGCACAAGTTTTCTATCAGTTGCTAAGTGCTAACTTTCTGGAAGCTGTAGATATCATAAAGAGAGCTGGTGCAGAGGCCCATGAGGTTTTCTTCCATGTATCATTTCCGATGACAAATTTTAAGCCAATGCCAATTTTGTGATATATAATTGTTCTGTGAGTAGAAAGTCTCAACAGCAATGAGATCCTAGAACCCCTACATGAGAGTTCTTCACCTGCTGAATGACAGCAGTTCACCCACAGGAAGCTTCTATAGCACCACCTGGCCTGTATGCATTGTTCTTCATGGGGGAGCCCATGTAGAGAGAGAGAGAGAAAGAGAGAGAGTGTGTGTTTGTGTCTGCAAAACATGAAAAATGTAAAATGTTAACTGCTATGAAACCAGCTCCCCTTCAGTCTATGCATGATGCAGGAAATAACAAAGATAGGATCAGAGGTGTATGTGGATATAAGATGTTGGTCTTGGTCTTTGTCTCACATGACCTGGAAAAGCTGTGATACTCAGGATGAAAGGTGATAGCCAGATGTAATTGTAATTAACTCTAGCATTTCCCATTTCAAACCTTCAGTTTTGCCTCTGGCACATTCTGGTAGTCTTGCCTTCAGAATCAATTGACAAAGAACTCTTATTAGGCAGTCACCTTTCAAAACATGTTTTTTCATAGGTCATGAGGACCAAAACCGACCAGCTTGCGCAGCTTAAGACAACAATGTTCATCAAAGTCCTCTAGACCATAAAGAAGGGAGCCCAGTGGCCAAGTACAACTCAAACCTAGCCAGCTCGAGACAACAATGTTCATCAACGTCCTCTAGATCATAAACAAGGGAGTCCAGTAGCCAAGTACAACTCTGAGTCAGGGTGAGTGGAAGTGTGATTTTTGCATAACTTTGCTAAGAAATCACTCAAACTAGTAGTTTGAAAACAGTTCAACAAAGTTAGACAGAAGGAGATGATCAAGGTAACCAAGAAGAAAGGGAAAATACAAGAGGAGAAATCAAGGGGGAAAAGAAAATCAGGAATGAGGAAGAGAAGAGAAATAACCCAGAGAACTTTTGAGAGCATAATGTTTGAGGACAAAGTGGGCTTCGGAAAGGTCCACAGCTGGAAATCTGGAGAAACCGTCAAAATAAGTACTCCTTTTGAAGATTTGAACTCAATGACAGTAAATTACTGTTTTCTGATGTAAAGAATGGTGGTCTTCCGTGTCTGTTCCAAATCAAGCTAGAGCATCATTGAGGGCTTAATGCATGACAAGAGGAAAGATGCTGGACATAATTTAGGGGCAGGGGAGGAACTGAGAATGGAAATTTCTTCCTGAAAAACCAGACCCAAGTATACACATGGAGCCCTACCTGATTTTCCATGACAGCTGATAGATCCCTGTGGCTGCCATTGCTGCACTTACATAAACAGCTTCTAATTTTTCTGCACATGGACACAGTCCAATCAATTCAGTCTCCCATACAGCAAAAACTCTAGAAACAAGCAAGAAATTGTTGCACAACAGCAGTTGACATCCTGGAGTACACACTTTTCCATTGATCCAGTCTTTCTGAAGAGATTCATGTTGGTTACTTTTTCCCCCATGTCATATTGTGATAGTGTAGTTAACTGGGAAGTGCTGGCCTAATTCTCAGTGGTATAGGGGTGGCAATGGAGCTGCAGGTAATAGAGGCAGCAGTGGAGCCTCAGAGGCTAGGTTCAGAGCTACCAAATAGGGAGGTGGGTATTTCAGATATAGAAAGCCACATGATATTAAGGACCTGCACTCTCTCTTTCTACAGAACCAGCAGCAACCCATGTGCTTCATTCTACAAGAAAGAAGAACCTCAAGAATTCTGTGTACAAAATCAACTGGAAGAGGCAAGTGCAGCAGACATACTGGTGTGATTACTGTGCTGTAGTGTGACCAGACAACAGTGGTGGCTGTGAAAACTGTTGAAATGCAAAACATGAAAACACTTTGTGAGTCCCTCTCATCCTTCTTTTCTGAAACAACACAAAGCAAAGCTCCTCAATTGCTTGAAGTTGCCTCTTCTGATGGTTGATGGAATTGAAGTGAAAGTCAAACTTGTTGGGGGAAGAAGAACAAAGTCATGCACTTGGAAGTTGGGTGTTTGGAGCCCTTCTGCAAAAGGGGAGTTTACATAATTATATCGATGATGATGGTGATGAGGGTTGTTTAGCTGAAGATTGCAACAACAAATTATTAAACACTACAGACTTGTACTCAATACAAACATTGAGTTAAAGCCACTTTTTTCAAAAAGCTGCTACATAGTATTGTCATTTTAATTGCAAATCTAGGTTTTCTCAAGATTTGAGGTTACATTACCATTAAGCTACCACCACCTTAACATTGGGCTAACACAAAGTGCTACAATTACGGTCACATAAAAAAGGTGGAGTCAGGCACAAGCACTTGCGGCTGCTTTGGACTGAGGTCCTTTAGCACCCATGCTCCCTTCGGATTCTTCTTTTGCCTTTTGCAACCGCCCCCCACCTCCCACCCCAAGTGGCTTGAATGGAGTTTGACTCTAGGACATATTGGAAAGTATGTGCGTGCGGTGAGGGCCCTTGGCACCCATGCGCCCTTCGGAGTCTTCTTTTGCCTTGGGGCCCCCCCCCCCCCCCCCCCCACCATGTGGCTTGAATGGAGTTTGGCTCTAGGACGTGTCGGGAAGTATGCGCATGCGGTGAAGGCCCTTGCCCCCCTACCCCCCCAGCCTTGGCTTCCTCAAAGATCATCTCAACTTTGTAGGTTTTCCACCTCTTGGTTTCACCTCCCCCTTGCCTTAATTCTTTGATGAACATTCAACTAGACAGAGTCCTAGAATTATTTTTGGATTCTTTTAGGTCATCTTTCATGCTCATGTCCCATCTTTTTGCAAGGGGACCTTTTGGCACGGTTTTTTTAGCATCTTCGAGATACATTTGACCTTGAGGATTTTGTTAGCAATTTCATTTAGGTTCACTAATTGAATTCCCATGTGGCCATGGGTCGCTTCCCAAGGCCCATTGTTTGTGTCCTTGGTGTCATTAGGCTTTTGATTTTGTCCAAAGCTTCAAATGGCATCAAACTGATTGTAGTGAGCAAAGTCTTCTACCAATTGGTCAACTTAACCTTGTGTTTTCAGCTCTTCTCATATGTCACCTCATTAGTTTGGTGTGGTAATTAGGGGCGGGTGTGAGGTGGTGGTGCATGATATTCGAGCTACTTTGGATGTCCATCTTGATTGGGTGGAGCTACAAGTGGATGTGGCAAACACATTTAATTCCACCTCATGCAAAGTCATCTTCTAGGAGCTTTGTGCGATAGGAGGCTAATTGTTTTTGCTTTTCCCTTTTGTCCACTCTTTTTATGCCCAATAGTAGCCTATGTTCTGTAGTCATCATTCCCTCTGACGCACTCCCAACTCCTTAAAGGACTCAAATGTGAGCCCAAGTAGCAGTGGAAGAGGGAGGAGTTAGAGCACGCTCCTTAGCTCACAACACTTTGAGGGGTAGAGGGGCGTGTTGGAGCTCCGAGATGGGACTAGGAAGAGTTGACAAGCTTCACTCACTCACATGGGCCTGCACACAACCCACACAAAGTGATTAGTGCATAATTGGAGCACCCTTGGTGCTAGGACGAGCCACAGGCAACACGGACACACAAGACTCACCATGTCCCAGACTTGGGGGAAGCCACCACCTTCCCCCTTATAGTATACTTTGCAGCTCTCCATAGAGGCTACATCCAAATGGCTCTTTTTCCCGGGACTCCCAAGTGGGAGTCCGAAATCCCGCCAAGGACTCCCGGGACTTTGAAGCCCCATAACTTTGCGAGCAGACCTCCGATTGAGGTGCGGTCAAAAGCAAAGTTGTAGCTCTCGTCGAAATCTTTCCAACGATATGTGGCACGCCCCTTGCAGCTAAGTAAATCAGGTCGATTCCCGACTTTTTGTGGTCGGGAGTCAAACTGGCAGTTTGACTCCCGGCCCTTCTTTTGGCCATAACTTGTGTTTCAGATATCCAAATGAGCAATGAGAGCCCATTTTAGACATATACGTTCCAAGAGCTTTCCAATGATATAAAGAACGCCATAAGACATTGAAGTTCGACCCCTGCAATCGCTCTCTAAAGTTTCGAGAGTCCATCGAGACTCCATCTCCCAACATGGGAATTGTCTTGGGAGTGTGAGGGCTCACTCCCTCATACTCCCTCACACTTTCTAACACTCCCGAGAGTATGTGATGTGACTCCCGGGCTTCTTCTTGCTTTAACTCCCGGACTTCCTCTTAGCCCGCAACCTTGCAATGCCTTTGCCTTGAATCCCGGGCTTCCTTCCTCTTGGCCCGCAACCTTGCAACCCCTTTGCCTTGGTTGCGAGCCCAAAGCTAGGGTTGCGACGCCCTCGGGGGAGAGTTGTTTATTGTCCTTTCATCTGTGGGCATGCATCAAGGTGACTACTTCATCGAACCTTTTTTTGCCCTTGCTTATTTTTGTGCTTTGCAAACTTCTTTTATTGTTTTCCCTTCATGTCCTTTCCCTTCATTGCTAGATGATTTTCACATCCTTGGCCTTGCTTCCCTCATTCCCCTTGTTTTTTACCATTTTGTTTTTTAGCTGGCCTTAGGGGGTTTGATTATAATACACCACCTAGTCCCCTTTTAGCTTGCTAGCTGGTTTTACCCCTTTTCATGGTTTTTTTGCCCTCCTAACGACATTAGGGTTTTAACGGCCCCCTTTGGCTCTTTGTCATTCTCCTTTTCCTTTTTATAAGACGTTTTGGATGAGGATGTTCGCCATGCAAATGCACTTCCAAGGTTGGAAGATGTCTAAGTCACTTTCGACATCCTTTCTTGATGTTTCGCATAAAGGCTTTCTTATTTGTTTTGTGTTTTCTTGGCCCTCCCAAGCTTCCAACATTAGTTCACTTCATTCAACTCAACCTTCATGTAGGTTTTCGAAAAGCTTTTAGGCCCAGGTTTTCTTCAATGTTTAAAGGCCCCTTTGGTGCATTGGCAAGTTACGCTTTCCATTTCTACTAGAAGTATAGGGTAGATGCACAATTGAGTAATTCACTTTTGTGACAAAACAATTTTTTCTTGGGTACCTTTTATTCAAATGCATATGGTGACTAATATATTTTTAGATCTATTAATTGGGATTTAGATCTAGACCAAAAATTTCATTATGGAGAGAATTGTGTGGTTATTTATTGATAAAAATTCATTTGCTAGTAGTAATGGACTTTTGAAGTCGAAAAATATGGACTGATCATTTGATTGGAAAGTCACGAAATGGAAATTTTTATATTAATTCATATTCCAAATTTGTTATTGGGATTCAATATATGATGAAATACAAAATGATAAACTCATATCATGATTATTTTCTTTGAAAACCTTAACCATTTAATAGTTAGGGACTTTTGAACAATTCAAATTTGACCATATTTTCATAAGTCCATATGAGTTGTAATTTTTGTTTGTTTTTCAATTTCTTTATCCCAAAAGCATATTTTTTGAAAGTTTTACATGGGTCATTATTCATATGGACTTTGGGTTTTCTTTCTAGGACTTAAAAAAATAACATCAACTACATTAAATATAAATTTTCACATAGATTTGGGAAGGTTTGTAGGTGATTGAGCATGTATTATTCAAAGATTATAATAATAACATTTTAAAAAGTAACAACCATGTCCATTTGAATTATTTTAAAGAATCTTGTTTTAACTCATAGGGACTATAATTTCTGCAATTTTTTAACCACTTGACTATGCATTCACCCTATAGGCCTCATCTCAGCAAACATCATTATGTAAATGACTTTATTGGGGAGTTGGGCACTAGTAGCATTGGTCATTGGGTCTAGATTATTGTTAGATTTGTGTCCGTTCTTATTGGAAGCTACTAGGCCAAGTAGTCCAAGTTCACTCCCCTTCTAGACAGACTAGAGATTGTCTCAAGAGTTTTTTCCCTTAGTTGGAGCAAAATGTTTACCCCTATTCGAGAAACTTGTAGAGAGGTAAGCAAATCAATTTCAATAGACTATTTCAGAAAAATTGCATGACCATTCCTTTTCCAATATGATCTTTAACATGTTTTTTGACTTGCATCGAACATGCTTGAAGTCTTATGCAAGGTCGAATTTAGGAGTTTGGTTATTTGTTCGCCCTATCATCCCATGCTTTCGTTTGCCCTATGATGTTTTCTCCTCTACATTGTGGATTTTATTAGGCCTCCCCCATCCTTTGGCTCTTGATTTGACACATTACATCTATGGCCAGTCATTAGACCCCATGGGGATCCACCTCTTCCACTATGCCCATGGTGGAAAGAGGACTGCATCCCATGATGTTGTTTGAAACGCTTTTGCATCCATTGCAAAAGATGCAAGTTTCGTGTTTTGCGAGAGCAAACCCACGTTCTTTTTATGCTTCCTCTTCAGTCTTCTTATAGGTGAATCAACATTATTCTATTGGTCAATGGCATTCACACATTGGCCAATGTTGTCATTGTCAACCCCACTCAAGCAAACTTGGTATCATTGGCAGCTCTTTCTCATGGGGTGGTTGTGACACTAGCAATTCATGTGAAGGAAGGATTTTATCACAACTATTACCCAACGGATGTGTTTTTCCTTCTTGCCATATAGGTTTTTAGGTGTCTTCATTAGTAGACCAATAATTTTTTTCATTAATGTGCTAATATGGTGTGGAAAACAAAGGGCACAAGAGGCTTTCCTTTAACAGTGTTGCATTCTTTTTATAGACACAATGTGTCGACGGACACATTTGTGGTCCAAATTGATGAAAAAGTATGAATTTATCAACATTGAATTTTGGGCCTGTTACCATTAGGTCTAAATGGTGTTTGTTAAGGTGGGGAAAATAGTTATTGGAATTACTATAACAGTTAGGGAGTTACCTAAGGTGTGTTGACTTGTTCAACCACCTACTTTTGATTTAAGGAAGGAAGTATAAACACTAAAAGAAAACAAGGAATTGTCAACTAGTTTTTAGTTGCAAATGACATTTGCAACTATTTTTCCTTCAGTTGTGTTAGACAAGTTATAAGTGACAATTATAGATGGATGGAAAATAAAGTAAAAAAATTAATATTGGTTCATTCATTGACCCACCATATACATATTATCACCTACAATTAATTTGTAACTAAATTGGTCAACTTTTGGTTCATATGGTATGTTGCCACATATCACTAACATAATATATTTGCATTATATGTATTTATTTATGTAATTATCTTGAATGTGGAAAGGGAGAGGTTGGGTTTAAGGTTTAAGGTTTAGGGCCACATTTTGTACACATCTTTGTGCATGCCCCTTAACATTGTGTGGCCTCCAACAACCCACATGTAATAATTAACATCAAATGTGATAATGACACATGGCACAATTTTAGATAATTAAATGAAATGTTTTATTTTTATTATTATTCAACCCAAGCCATTCATTTCAACTGGTCACAATGATGACCCATGGCAAAGTATCGAGATATTAAAATATTTCCCTATATGTAAATATACAATTATCATGATTTGTTAGTATAGTGACAGGTGGCATACTTCTTTACGCTTTATAGCAACAAAATTATATGTGAAATTTTGTCATTTGTGATATTTTGCAAAAGCATGCCCCACTACAAAATTCCATCAACCATCTAGATTTGCCACAAACATTGTCATATTTAGATGTCAATTGAAAAAATGTGCATCCAAAACAAATGTGCAATAATAAAATTACATCGGTTATTAGAATATTATAAGTAATTATACATTTCTAACCATCAATCCTTCCTCCTATTTGTCCAAAATTTTCCACTGATTAGGAACACTTGCAAATGTTATATTTATGTCTGAAAAGAGTCACCAATTTTGTCATTTAACCTATTTTTAGAATCATCATATGAAGGCTCCTCCTCTTCATAGCATTTATCATAGATTGGAACAATGCTCAACAAGTTGTTATGTATTGTGTCACTAGGCTAGACTTCCATTGCCCAAAGCCAACGATCATTCATAGTTTAAACATTTGGGTTATTGATTCCAAATCTTTATACTTTGCTTCATTCTAAGTAGTCCATTTCCTAAAAGATTTCCAGTATTTCATATGTAACAAACTTTGCACCATCATAAAAATTAAACTTGGTGTGTCCACTTGTGGCAAAAGTGTACAATGCTTAGTTACCAACAACCTCTAACGACCACAATTCATTTGTACACAAAGAACTAGAGACCTCTTTTCTACGAATAGGGATGTTATTTTGTGAGCATGTGAGCATGAGTGGTGAGTAGGTGAGCATGAGCAAATGAGCATGAGTGAATTTTTTTGGGAATATTTTGTTGATGTCAATAAAATATTTGGAAAACATTATTTAACACATGGGATAGAATATTAGGTGACATAGACGAATATTACACCACATGCTAATTGATGAACAATATTTATGGATGAAAATGTGTATGACAAATGAAAATGGATGATTTTTTCCATGAATGTTGGCCACAAATTTTTTTACAAAAAATAAAACAAAAGAAACAGGATGGAAAAAAATTATGTTGGTTTGTTTTGAAAAATTGGACACATGAAATGTTGAAGTCATACTTTATATTAATTTAATATGAAATATATTAAGATCTGTAACATCTAAATTATATAGAATGTTAAATTAAATCCCATGTAATGGCATATAAACTTGTTGACCCACCAAAAGGTATGTGCCAATCCAAAACACGACCTATTCACCACCAAGAAGCATGTGCCCATGCAAGCTTGGGTGTCACAAAAATTTAGGAACAAAATGTTAAAACATTTGGTGAATTGTCGGATGATAGGGCCAGCCCCAAAACCACAAGATGTGTATGATGATAAAAAACAATGTGTCAACAAATGAAGGAGGAATCAACATCCCATTGTTTGCATTAAATTGTGGTTCAATACTTGTGTTAACATGAATATTTGTTCAAAATATGTGATCTCACAAAGAAATATTCAATTATGAAAAAATAAAATAAAAATGAAGGTTGAACTTGAACATTGAAATTGCTTATTGAACAAATCTGTAGTGACTATTGACACAAACAATCACTAAAAATGTTAGATTAAAGTAGTAAATGATTATCATAAGCAACTACATGATTTTGTGGCTTTTGAAACACATGTAGCTATTTTGCCATTTGGAGCCATTTTGGCATATGCTACCATTCCAAACTCACCACTACCAACCAAATGGTCCAATCAAAACCAATGGTTGCCATTTTAAATTAAATGTAAGATTTGAGTGGACAACTACAAGTATGTCACCAACTCGACATGTTCCCAAATGTGCATTATTTTATGCATTTAGGGTAGTTTTATTTTGAAGTTGAAAGGTTTAATCAAAGAAACCTAGGATAATTTTTTTTCATTTGCATCATGTCATGGTATCCATATCCACGATAGTCTTGTTAAACACCATCAAAGTTGGATTTGTACTTGGTTGAAATGTGTAGATGTACAGTTCCAAGAAAAGGTTGGATACTGGCATCTACTAACCACTTGAAAGATTATAAGATATATAGGACAATGATCAAAATGTTTACCCCAGAGTTTTTGAACAACTTGCCACAACCACCTAAAAACAATTCATGGCCAACATATTTGACAAATAGAAATTTTAGAACATGATTTCATCAACAGTGCGATCACCTGCTAGGATTCCAAGTGCCCAAAAAAATAAACGATTCAATTTTAGAAAAGAAATGGCCAATAAATGATTTAGATGTAGAGAATTATCCATATGAAGCACTAGTACTTGCTTGTAGTATGGAAATGGACCAACTAGTGGAGGCCAATACAATTAGCAACAAGGTGGAGGAGGAGGCATCTATAGTATGCCCAAATGGCGGAATGATGGAGTTGAATGACAAAAAAGAAAGTGTGGTGCCAAAGACACCATGCCTAGAAGATGCCATGTTGAATGCAAAAGAGGAAAACATGGAATTAACTACACTAAGGACAAAAATTCGTTCCAATGATGTGAGCAACACACCTAGAAAAATTGGCTATGCTTAGTATGTCCAACACAAAAATAGACGATATTGTTGATATTTAAAAGAAGTAGTGACATAACACCTGGAATAATTTATAATCCAAAATGCGTAGTTGTGAAAAACTCCATTTGGACATCAATCTTTGTTGATTGGATAGAACAATTTCAAAAGTTTTGAAATTAGGTTTTATGAACATTAAACATAGATTGAACTTTTGAAGGCTAGAACGTGAAACATCACATAGTTTGTGTATGGCCAGAGTTAATTTTGGTGTATGTAAATTGTTTTTTTAAGGGAAAAAATGGAAGTTTTAAACTAATGATAAAGTTCCAATCAAAGATAATTAGTAGGCTATAAGCATGCAAAGTACAAGAAATCATTTGCTTGTTGGCACAAATTTTTCCAAAAGAGGACAATGTCTAAAGTTATTTCCATTACATGTGGAAAACATTGTTCAATGATGGTGAGTGGAGAGAACAAGAATTTTCATGGAAACCCAAGAGGTATGTGTTAAGCAAATATCTATGAAGTTGCATGATATTCGTTCTCAATACAACCTCTTGGAACCAAGGCATGGAACAAACCCTAGGATAACGTTCCTTGTGGAATTCCACACCAATTGATATAGAATGGTTTAGAAAATACATAATTTAAAAAAACACACATTTACTTGTATTCCTATGATGGCATTATTTAAAACACAACAAACTATGATACAATATCACAATTGTTGCAAAGAGGAGTCGACATACTAATAGTATGGTTTAAGATTCAATAATTGGTGCATAAGTAGATTGAGGACTATACTCATGTATTGGAGTTTCACATAGGAAGATGGAAGTTTGCATTACATGGTATCTTGTATAATATGGAATGCATCACTAAGGCCCACTTTACACTAGGAGTCAAGGCCATGTTCAACCCAAATCTAGTATTCCTATAAGTGCAAAATTTGAAATTAGCCCCAAGGCTTTACACAAGGAGTGAAGGCTGAAAAAGAAAAAAAATTCAATCTACCCCAAGCTACTAATAAATGTTGAACTTTTATCGCTTTGTATTGGCCCCAAGGTTGATAAAAGGATATGATCAAGCTTGGGAGGCCAATTTGCAACCTCTAGAAACAATATTGCTACATTTATTAATAGACTCCTAACATCAATGTTTTAGTATTTATTAATAAATTTAGGCCAATTGTTATCCCAAAAAAGCTCAAAGTTGGCCTCAAGTTTTTATATCCTTGATTCGTAGTGTAAAATGGGCCTAAGAAACATTAATTGACATGTTTAGACACTTGAATTGTTCTCCATCATGTACTCTTAACACCGGGAGTAAGGGAAAAGTGGGTGATAAAAATCAAGACACAAGATGATACACTTTGGCCATTATGTAGTAGCGTGTTTTTGCAATATTTTGAATCAGAATTTGAAAAAAATGTAAGGCCAAATTTTGCACTTTTGAATTGATTGAAAATATGCTTTCAAGCATTCATCCTTTTGCAAGTTAAATAATCTACTAATGTAACACCAAACAAAAGATTTATTTGATTTTTTCAAATGATGCCATTTTCCCATCAATATTCATTGGAAATAATTATATTTATTCACATATATATTTGGTAGGGCCACATGTGTGAAATAAAAAATGTTGTACAATATAAAAAATCCCAAATATTTTCAATGGAAAATATATGTTGGAAAGTAGAACATTCACATTGCAATGGTGGTGATTGGAAAGGGGCAAGAAAAGTAGAATTGCCATACAAGGAAGTGCAACACAAGAATCCAAAAGAGAAAACAATATCTTTATTAATGTTCTCCACCCAACCTAAGGGTTGCACAAAGGTTCATGATAGAATGGTCGACCCTTAAGCTTAACATAGAGACAACCTATCTCACTCCAATGCCTCATCATTTATGAATGATATAATTGCAAGATCGTACAAAACAGGATTCCTAACCCTAGGCAATGAAACCCTAGAAGCCAAAACTTGGGCTTGAGCCTCAACATATGAAGCCCTTTAGGGGATTAAAGTGGAACTCCTTAGTTGCAAAAAAGGTAACATCTTGGACAAACCTCTACATTTGAATGAAGAACATAAAAGCTTTCAAAAAAAACATACCTAAATGCCATTAAAAATTCATCACGTCATTGAAAGGTGAGAAACTTACTTGTTCAAGTTTGTCATGGTTATGAGGAGTTCAACAAGACCATGCAAAGTCCATTGAATAGTGCCATTTAGGATCTTCGTTGTGCACACACTAGATGTAAGGCAAACAAACTTATAGCCTATGGTTGTTGTTGCACACAAAACATCTACCTTAAGAAAAACTTGAGAACCAGATCTCCAATAAAAAAGTTAGATCAAATATGTCATTTTAAAAATGCCAGTGGGCATTCCAAGAATCAACATTGGAATCAATAAATTCTTCCTCTCCCTTCCGATTCAAAGGAGGTACATAGAATACCTTATCTCCTTCATGGTATCTAGTTTGAAATGCTTGCTCCATCTTCAAAACATCTATCTTGAGGGCAAGACCAATAATAAGCATGGAAATCATCCTACATAAGGGGATGTTCATTCACACCTTCCTCTTTGGCAACATCTTGTGCATGTTGAAGATCTTAGTTGAATTGAACTTATGTTGTTGAATAGCTTGAATTGTCCTCTCAAAGCATATGCTATCCATGGTTTGGGGAGATTGTGAAACCTGTGAACCTTGAAAGGAAGAAGGAATCAATCATTAATAAACAAAGTGATAATTGAAATTAAGTGATGGGAAGTTTGACAACTAACCTTCATTGCTTCCCTTGTGGGGGTTGTCATGCTTTCCTTCATGGTGTCTTGCAAAACAAAGTTGAGAACCTTAAGACAATTCATATAATAAGGTTCCAATATTTAAAAATGAAATGGGAAGAGACTAGAAATTCCAATCCAACTGGAGCTCAATTCAAAGCTCTTATAGACAAACCTAACATCCAAAAAAAAAGAAAAATAAATTGGAGCTCCATTCATGCTCCATCAAACTACTCTTGGCGCTAAGAGCAACTTGGAACTACTTGAAAAA